>Ga0307515_10021035_pt1 | contig 11589 bp, 13 predicted proteins | sample 17_EM_MG_FD_194513 | JGI IMG/M metagenome (GOLD analysis project Ga0307515, IMG submission 194513) | Populus trichocarpa ectomycorrhiza microbial communities from riparian zone in the Pacific Northwest, United States - 17_EM | ecosystem: Host-associated > Plants > Roots > Unclassified | place... | reverse complement strand
TCACACGACGCGCGAAACGCGGTCAGCTCTCGAACGAGGTTCTGATGGGTCGAATGACGAGGTGCTTACGTTGAATTCTGACATCACGGCGTATAAGTATCTCGGGTTTATATCGAAGCGGGGGCGAATTGGGCTTACCAGCCAAATCCGAGTAGTCCATGAAGCACACGTAGCGTACCCACACACCCTCCACGCCTGCCCAATCGCCGGGTTTGCGATCGAACGAGCCTGGCGCGGAATATGCTCTGATGGAATTAAACCCCATCGGCGGGCAAAGCAACTTTGCCGGGTTCGGTGGGTGAGCGAACGCGCCTGTACCGTCGTATTTGATACCGAATAGTACGGCGTTGACGCAGTGCTTAACGTGCTCCCAGTTTGCTTCGTAGATGTATCGAACTCGGGTTTCGTCTACCCGCACGGTCCCGACGGCCCGGTAGACACCCCAGCCAGATTCGAGCGTGTAGTTCCTTAGGTCGTACACGAAGCATCTGCTCTGAGTGTGCAGGTTTCCGGTAGGTACTCCACGGAGAGGAGTGCTCCAGTAGGCCGACAGCCGTTCCAAATGGCCTGAGTGGCCGTCAAACGCGGTTGAATGTTCTGGATCATAAAACAACGCGCATTGTGCCAGGACGTCGGTTAACCACCGCATGTTGTGGGATGGCACTGGAGGGGAGTCCGGGTCGGTATGGAACGGGGGTATCGCGGAGTGCGCGACCTTCACCAACGACTCGAACGCATCTAAAACCTGCTCCTCCACCTCCGGTGAGAGTGGCAAGTCTTCCGCGGTGAACGCTACTGCCGAAGACGCTCGTATCCGACGTTGGAGCTCCGTTTTCCAGTCGATGGGAACACACGGGTCGTAATCTGGCGAGTCCCTGAGGTTATCGAAGGGTACTAAAAGGAAGACCTCTCGCCATAAGTGTTGGTCCTTGGTATCGTAAACGAGGGTGAACGCTAATCGACATGTCTTGGAGAAAGCGGCCACGGTCTGAGGGGTACAGAAGCAGAGGACGAGCTGGACGAGCTCAGGCGGAAGAGAGAGGAACATAGTGCACGCAAAACGTCAACCTCGAGATATAACGGCTCAATCAATTCCTTGCCATCTTTTTCCCCATATTCCCCACGATGATGACATCGGGTGGCGGGCACTTCTCGTACCCGTATCTTGACAGGAAGCAGGGACCACAAGTCTCGATTACGCTTTCACTACGACGTACGCATAGCCGACGGGCCAAGCCATCGCTCTTTACTTGGTATCGCATTTACGTTCTGTAGAGGTGCGGGATCAAGCTGCTAATCGACCCATGGAAGATCTGAACGTCCTTCGGTCTTTCCCGTGGATCCTGGACCCCACCCACACATACTGCGTCGCCATCAAGAGGAACGGCACCTGGGCAGGTCAAGCCAGCTGACCTAGGCACGCGGCAAGCCACGACAAGTAGCGCTACCTCGCCTCGCCCGAAACCTTCCACATCCATGATGGTCCTTTATAGTTCACCTATTAGAATAGCACATATTGACATTTGCTCAGAAGGTTTCCATACCGCATGGATCATCTGCATGGTGGCTTTCGTCAATCATGCCCCGGGCCCTCGGGAATATAATTTCAGAACGCACCAACGTGGTGTGTGGATGTGGTCCACGTGCCCACAACACCAGATGCACTGCAAGGCCCTCCCAATTGAAATCCGGCGAACCTGGGGACGTTCCCACGTTTGAGAATCACGGTTGTCGTCGGGAACGATACCACTCACAACCAATTTCCCAAATTTGGAGCAGAGAGCTGATCACCATTTCGTTAGTAAATGGTGTGAATGAATGAATAGCATGGGCTTACGTTCGTCCATAGAACGGAGCCGTCAGCGAGCCTGTCCACATGACCCCTGAGGACGGTCTCCCCCTCCGGACCGAGAGACAGCTCGCTCATTCCTAGCCCAACGACATTCAGACGAGGGTAGCGTTTGTCTGCATTCAGTGGCCTGGGGGTGATCACGAATCGTTCCTCGGGCTCAGGGTCGCGTACAATCTTCATCACCACCCGGAAACGAGTAAAACCTTCAAGGAACTCCCCCGCATAGGGAGAGAGATTCCCATATTCATCGGCGGTAGACTAAAATAACGTTCGTATCCGGCACGCGACTAGTTGGAACCCACGCACGTACATTGAGGTCTAAGGAAAAACTTGTCAGTTGAAAGCCGCCCACAGTATCCCCTGACCTACCAAAGAGTGTGGTATAATCCAGGAAGCAAACATCCCGCAACCAGACACCTTCTACTCCTGCCCAATCATCGCTCGCTCGCAAATGAGAACCCGGGGCGGAGTACGCGACTGCATGACGGAGACCGTATGGAGGTAGCTCGACGTCCTCTCCGTGCAGCAGCAGAATAGAAACACAGTGTTTGATGTGCTCCCAATTCGCCGTGAATATTGGAGTGCCACCTTCCGAACCGGCCCAACAGAAAACCCCCCAGTTCGATTTGACCGAGTACTTCGATAGGTTGTAAACGAAGTACCTAGCGTCATCGAGGATGCGTTGACCCAATCCGTCGTTCGACATCCTGAGACCCCACAGATCCCACGACGATGCCAGTAGCTGGTGAAGCGGCTGGGTACTTGATAGAAAACGAGGGAAGCGGTCGTAATCGTTGAAGACGAAAGACCTGGCAGCGGTGGACGCAAGCCAACGGAGGTTCTTGAGTTTGTCTGCGGGAGTGGAGCTTAGGACCTTCGTCAGCGTATCGAAAGCGTTTGATATCGAGTCGTGGTCCCTGGTGCGCATATCCTCGTACGATAAAGTGACCAGGGTCTCTGCTCGCACTCTGACTTGCAGTTCGCTCTTCCAATCACTAGATGATTTCGGATCTTGGTCGAGGGAATCAGTGAGATCATCGAAAGGGACGGCGAGAAATAGTTCCCGCCACAGGAACTGGTCCTCGCCCTCGTAAATGAGCGCGCGTGACTGGCGACACGTCTGGGAGAAAGCTGCGACGTCCTTGGGCCGACAAAAGATGAGGACGTGCTGCACGATTTCTGTGGGCAGGGTGCCGATCATCGTTGTCGCGGATGAAGCTGCCTTGAGTCCGTTCCGTCTGCCGATCACCCCTCTCACCTCATCGACATCCTCCATCCTCGGTCTTAGGAGGTCGGGCGAACACGATCCTCACACAAACTGCGACATGCGTTGGACAGTGCACGTTCTTGTGGCCGCGGGCACGGCGCAGGCGCTGAGCCTGCCGTTCCGACTGCCATCCTGGTTATGGTTTGGGAGCACAAGCAATGCGTTGACAATAGACCCCGGGAAACCGTGGTACAATGCCTCAAAGACCGTGGCGATTATCGGCGCAGGGTCTGGAGGGTCCTCCACAGCTTTTTTCGTCGCCAAGGCCAAGCAGCGTTACGGAGTAGACATCGACATCCACATATACGACAAGAATGAGTTTGTTGGCGGAGGTGAGTCCCTCTACGCGTCCTCTCGTACGCTTGAGAACTCAATGTTGTCAAAGACAACGACGTTGTCCACCCCTATCATGACGGACGTTATAGGTCTGTTGGGTTGGGCGCGTCCAACCACTACGAGTCAGACCAAAACCTAGCACGAGCAGCGAAAGAGTTCAACCTCACCCGAATAGCGCGGAAACGGCGGGACGACGGCGTGGGGATCTGGGATGGGAATGAAATTCTGTTCACAGTGGGTTTTTCTGTCGCCTTATTCACCGTTTTTGCTAAAGATGTGCAGCTGGGAGGCGGATCGTTCCCTATCTGGGACAGGCTCAAATCATACTGGACATACGGGTTCTGGTCTTTAAGCGCCAGTGACACAATGTGAACCGTGTTTCTCCTATATCCTACGCGCCGAATTCTGACTCTGTCAAATCCAGCTCTGCCAATGTCTTTTATAAAGCACGAAACCTCTACGCTCCATACACTCAACCCTGGGACGAAATCACCTCTCTCATTGACCACATGGAGTGGTCGAACTTGACTTCCCAATCGGGCTCGGAGTTTTTCCGTTCCTCCGGTGTGTCTGAGAGGCAAATTTCCGAGATCCTGAACGCGGCCACTCGTGCTACGTACGGCCAGGACGCGGACTCGATAAACGCGTTGAGCGCAGCTCTAGCAAACACACTAGACACCTTGACCATCATTAGGGGTCACAGGCAGGTGTTCGAGAACTTCGTCAGGGAGGCGAATGCTACTCTCTTCCTCAACTCTCATGTAAGCACGTTTCGGATGATTAATGATACAAGGCAGTTTTTGACGGATTCGCGTCAAGGTCAAGAGCATAAAATGGAACTCGAATGCAAACGCGTGGACGGTGAAGAGCACGAACGGCTCCATCGATTACAGAAACGTCGTCTTGGCCACCCCGATTCACACGTCGCATATTTCCCTGCCAGAATCGTTGACTATCCAAGTCCCAGAACGACCGCACGAAACGGTCTTTACGACGGTGTTGATCACTGACGCTTCCCGTCCCGACCCCACGTATTTTGGACTGAAGCCGATCGCAACTGCACCACGGACGATCCTCACCACAGTCGGGAAAGACGGAGAAGAACCAGAGTTCCTGTCGCTCAAATACTACAGTGTCATTCAGCGCGGTGGACAAGAGGAATACGTCGTGAAGATCTTGTCCAAGGAGAAGTTGCCCGACGAATCTATCGAACGACTTTTCGGACCAGGGACCGTGAGATGGGTATACGTGCACGAAGTTTGTCTTCCGAGTTTTCTTCTTTGGCTCATTAGAACTCACGGTTCCGACTGTATAGTGGAAAACACCCGTCCTTACGCCAACGACAACTTTCCCTCCTATCAAGCTCGATAAAGGTTTCTACTACGTCAACGCCCTCGACTCCATAATCTCCACTCTCGAGTCCTCCATAGTATCCGGCCGTAACGTCGCGGATCTCCTCCTTCGAGAAGACTTCTCCTCTGGCATCTGCGTTACATCCACCTCAGAACTGCACGCCGACCAGGAGGTGTTTGATTTCCCGCAGCCACCTCAGACACCTGGATCCGAGTTCGTGTACGGTTGGGACTGCTAGGCTTGTTTCTCTTTTCTTGTTTGTTTATTGTACGTAGATGTAAAAAAGGTAGGGGTATAGTCAATTCATTCGGATTCGACCGATTCCACGTGGGTGTGCCAGCGCATTGTGACCTGAAGTATTTAGATATCGCTGGGTCTATTTCGACAACGACGCAGGCTCGAGCATAAAAAGCGTATCAGCCCTCAGCTCATCCTCGTAACGTGAAAGGGGAGCTCATGATGCTCTCGCTGGTGTTATGTTTTCATCCATTTATGCTTTTTATATACATGGGGCTCAAAGGCTCGGCGCACGATGCAATAACTAAACATCTGACTTGAAGGAGCCTTCGAGGTGCTTCCCTCAACAACTCTTCCATCGACAAAAAGCCCTTTTGCAGGATTACTGATGTGGGAACTTCACTGTATTGGTAGTTGGCATCCCCTTTTATCTCGGTTGTAAGTACACTCTAACGAGAACACTGCATACAACCCATTAGCGCGAACTGTGGACACATAGACTACCTACACACGGTAACAAAGCACAAGGCAAAAACAATGGCCCAACTCAGGCCTGGCTGTCAAGCTGGAATGAGAACGAAGATGAGAATGCAGAGGACATGTACATAGTAGGCACAATGCAGCGTGAGACGCGATTAGGTGATTCGGCGGGTAGATTCGACGCCATAACATCAATGGTATATGGGACATCAAAAAAGAGGCTGGACAAGACAAATGCAACCACGGGCAGGGCCTTCGTACCTCATGTAGCTCTAGGAGTGAACTTCATGTTGCAGCCATCCTTAGGGAAGATGGTGGCAATGATCCTGTAAACAGTGTCAAAATTTATCACCGGATGTGGTGTCGAAGGAAACTCACTCAATCTCGTCACTCTCAGGAGTCCTAACGTGTTCCCAGTCCCACATGGAGACAGCGTGGGCGATGACGAGGGCGATATTCATCATGGCGTACTCGACACCGATGCACTTGTGGGGTCCACTTCCAAAGACAAGGTAGTTTCGGGGGTTAGACTGAGCAGGGCCATTCGGATCTAACCAGCGGGTGGGGTCAAATTCCTCGGGGTTGCTGTAGATCTCGGGGTCTTGCAGAGAGTTGTAGAAGGAGGGGATGACCATGCTGTTGGCGGGGACGGTGTAATCATCGGAGATAGGGAAGGCACGGGTAGTTTTGTAGGGAACCTGGAATGAACCTGTGAGCCATCTCGCGTGCGCGAAGCAGAGGAATGATAACTACCATCAGTACGGGGGGCTTAACCCTGAGAGATTCCTTGACTACGGCGTTGAGGTAGGGCATTTCGTTGAACAGTTCAAGGGTCATGGGGTTGCTGCTGTCTCCACGGACGCGGTCCTGTTCCTCGCGAACCTTGGCGAAGATTTCTGGATGATCAGCCAAGTGCTGGAAGGCATAGATTAAGCCGCTGCTCATCGCATCCTGGCTGGCGAACAAGAAAGAGAAGATGACCATGGCCATTTCACGGTCACTGAACTCCTTGCGGCCTTTCCATTCGGGATCCTGGATAGTCTGGAGCCAACCGTCAAGCATGCATGTAGGTTCACCACCATTTGCCATATGGATCTTGCTCTTGGCGGCAGCTTCGACGAGCCACTTGAAGGCAACCTTACGGGCCTGGATAGCCCTCCAAACTTTTGTTCCGGGAAGGGCAAGAGGAAAGTTGACGAGCTCGAGGGCACGGGTGATGTCCCAGTATTTGTCACTGATCTCCTGGGTGGCGGCAGCAGGGATGTGGTCTCCGCAGAAAACACGCAAGGAAGTGTCCATGTTGAGATGGCGGGCGATCATCATGAGGGGGCGTGCCTTTCCATCGGTGGAGGGCCAATCGCGGAAATGCTCGCGGGTAACCCTGTCCTGGATGTCAAAGTAAAGACTGTGGGAGACGTGTGAGCTTCATAAATCACGTCACAGGAACAAGCGGGCGGGGACGGACCCAAGAGCTTTGCGAGTGAAAAGGACATTGAGCGCTTTGCGGTACGCCACGTGTTCTTTCCCAGTGAGGAACACCCTAAAAGTTCGGGTGATCAGAACGGAGGGTGCTCGGTGGGAAAATCAGGGGCACGCACCAGTTATCAGGGAAGATGATTTGTTTGGCGGCATGAACGAGACAGGGCTCGGCGTAGGTGGGAGAGTTGAGGATTTTGCGGGAATACTGATTGGAAGAGGCCATAACGATGAAACTACATGGGGAATAGCCTCAACGGACACAGTCAGATAGAAATTCAAATTGAGAGACGGACATGTTGAATACGCTAACAGCGCTCAAGTCACCGGCATTCCACTGGCGCATGTAACCCTCCATGGTGGGCTTGAGCGAATCCGCGAATTTACCGATTATCGGGATAGTCCAAGCCGCTCCGGGCAAATGGCGTTTTTTGTACCGGTAGACGGACTGTTCGAGTGCAAGGAGGGTGAGCAAGACGGCAAGGGTCGTGTACAGCCATGAACTGGAACCAGATGGAAGCGGAATGCTGTACGGCGGAGCGGAGGTGGAGGCGGGGATGGAGGCGGAGGCGGAACGGTCCATGTTGCGCACGGGTGTGTCTGTCGTCGTTGTTAACGACGGTGAGCAGACCAGAGGTGGGGGTGGTTGGTTGAAGACGGGGGCGACGGGACTAATAGTGTCGGCTGATAAAATGAAGAAAAGAATCGTGCCATACTCGTCGAAAATTAAGCGATTTCTATTGGAAGGGTCGCCACCGGCACGGACTCACTCCCCCGCTTTCCAGAGCATCCGCGGGGGCTGAAAGAAAAAAAAAAGACTGGAAGGTCCGGTCACCGTGTCCGTCGACACCGCCCCAGCATTGTCAGCTGTAACCTCAGATCCCGCCACTCGTCCTCTCACCGGTCACACCAGGCATCGGCCCGGTCGTCCCGATCAACCTCCCGCCAACGCCCGGCGACCCTTCCGGTCCAGCCGCGTCGATCTTACAATAAGCCTCGGAGAGTGAGACATCCTCCACGGATAAACCAGCTCTAAACCCAAGATCTCGGCGAGTAACAATGTCGACAGAGAGCACAAACAAGCTGAACCTCCTGATGTGTACGTGGATCCCGTCCGTGTCCCTGTGATTCGCTGATTGACCCACAGTCACTCTGCAGGCGGTACGGTGAGTCGTAATCCTCGTGGATCCTCCGCTTATCCCCGTCCCTAAACCCGTCGTGGTGGGCCCCAGGGAGAGTACACGACGGGATGGACGAGTTCAGGCGCATCCAAGTCGGACAAAAAGGTGAAAAGCCTCTTCCTCTCCCCACCAGTCACCCGTTCTCACACCCTGTCAGATCGGTGTACGTGAGCTGACATAATGAAATACCGTCGATCATTCCATGACATTGCGCGTGACAACCTTAGGTCGTCGCCCTTACCTTGTTCGACCTTCGCCGGCTTGGCAAGGTTCGCACCTCCCACCAGCTCCTCGTGTAAGCAAAGTTCACACCCCTGGGTTCACAGGTCGACAAGCTTAGTATGGTCGGCGTGAATGGATCCAAGTTCCCCGCCATCCGGGAACACCTCGATTCGAAAATTGGCCAAGCCTACAGGGACATGGACACTTCGTAAGTAGATCCGCTCGAACGAGAAATCCCGCACATACATGGACACGTCCAACCCCAGGTTCACGGCCTTCCCAGAGGATGGGAAAGTCGACCCGGAGGCTTGTTCGTTTCCCTTTATCTATCCCAACCCTTGTACCTAATCACATGTCACTTCCCGCTACTCGCTCAGATAAGACCGCCATCGATCGGCTCAAACCCGGAGACGCTACAATCATCTTTACCCCGGACAGTGAGCGAGGTTGTGAAACATAATCATTCTATGCCCTTAACCCCCCTTAGATACTCATTACGATATCGCGTCCTATGCCATTGAGCGAGGCATACACGTTCTGGTAACCAAGCCGGCCGTCCAAACCCTCGATCATCACAACGCTTTGATCGCAGCAGCAAAAAAACACAACGTCGTCTGCTTCGTCGAACACCACAAGAGGTTCGTAAATCCGTTTTCAGGGTTCGTGTCACCCTAACGAACCTTCTCTCGTTTGCCTTTGGGAATTTCCGACGCCCGATAGATTCGACCCAGTGTACAGTGATGCCAAGGCCCGCGCACAGAACCTGGGAGAATTCAACTTCTTCAGCGCATGGATGAGCCAACCCAAGAGTCAACTGGAGACCTTCCGTGCGTGGGCGGGTAAAGACTCAGATATTAGGTAAACAAACTGTTTCAGCGTATATTGAAGCACGAAGCTAGACCGTGGTACTGACCGGATTGGGTGTCGAAATAGCTACTACCTCTCATCGCACCACATCGACATATGTTGTTGGATCCTCCAGGGAAAGGCGGTTCCGACTCGAGTTGTGGCCAGTGCTGCCACGGGCATCGCGACGGGAGAACCCTACAACTGTGTTCCCCAGACCGAAGATACCATCACACTTCTTGTTGACTGGCAGTCCCTCACGAGTCCGAGGCATCGGGGAACTGCAGTCTACACGGCCTCCTGGACTGCTCCGCAGAACTCTGGCGTCCACACCGCTCAGCACTTCTACTATATGGCAGAGAAGGTTTGCATCCCGCCACGCCCCCCCGCCTCCTGTTTCGAACCTGACGGCTGAGCCGTCTCATGTTTCAGGGTGAAATCAACGTCGACCAGGCGCATCGTGGATACGACGTTACGGTGGACGAGACCGGAAAAATGTGGTACAACCCATTCTAGTGAGTGCGATCTTCCCTGCAAAACGTAGGGACACTCAACATCCGTTCACTTCAGCATGAAATACAGCCCCTCAGAATCTGGGCACTTTGATGGACAGCGCGGCTATGGCTACATCTCCATTGAAAAGTTTATCGACGCTGCCCGCAGTGTCAACGCTGGGACATCAAAACCCTCTGGCTACGATAGACATGGGCTACCGACAATTGAAAACACGGTATTGACCACCGCGATCCTCAACGCAGGAAGAATCAGCCTCGATGAGAAGCGACCGGTGGATATCAAGTTCTCAGAAGGCAGATGGTCTCTGGAGTAAGGTGGTCCTAGCACGCCACCTATCGGTTGTATCCAGGGGTGGTTGTGACTGTTCGAAAGGCGGAAAATGTTGCGAGTAAAAAGATTGAATGGCGGAGAGAGATGTCGTGAATTGGCTCCATGTAGTCTTCGGTGTATGACGAGCTATCATGATGCGTTCTGTGCGTACAATGTGCTCTCCACGTATTGTTTCATCGGTTCATACCCTCGACTCCATACGGGCTTTGCCTTTCGGACCTTTTGCGCGAGGGCACGTCCCAACGAACCGATTGGACTGAAGGGGTCCATGTGTGTGGTAACGCTATTTTATTTTATTTTACTTTGAACATTTTGTTGATCACTGAATGGAAGCAGACTTCAATCTTTCGTGCTTGGTGTCTAGCTGTCGCCGAGTAGTAGCACGAGCGAGTACTCAGTATTCCATATCAATACTTTATCTCCTGCGAATCATTCGCTTCCCTCCCCTCTTTTTCCGCCTCTTTTTGTCCCTATGTGCTAGTCGATATACGCGTAGAGAGACTATCACGTACTTCTTCGTCCGGGCCTCCTCCCCCCCTCTCGCCCAAACTAAATTCTTCTCACACGGGGATATCACTCGTTATCTTAGCGGGTTTTTCCCTCTTTCGTGCCAGGATGATCACGCGCATCGTTGAACACAGGGAGACACGTCCAACCTTACCCCCTTCTGTGAATATACACACATGCTAACCCTCCATCTTACGTGGATGAGCGGCGGTGCGGGGGTGGGAAGGGGGGGATGGATCGTGGGGAAAGGAAGAAGATCACTACATACTGGTACTGAGTTATGACCGCGAGGAAAATCGATCTCTCCGGACGCCCCACCTCTTGCACAGAACGCATCATATTCATAATATAATTCTTTATATTTTGTGGATAGGTTTTTGCTGGAAAGTAGTACGACCTTTTACTACTACTTACTTACCTATCAACTAGCGGGTGCTGGCGCATTCGTCGTATACGTATTGATGTAGTGTAATATATAATGTACATCTCACGATTGAATCGCGAACATTGGATAAACACCCGGATCCAACAGCCGATACTACTGTAAGTACGTGTATGAGAGACAGAGAGAGCGCGCGGAGAAACCGTCAAAAAACCTGCAATAAAAAACAAGTTCCTTTTCCTCCCTCGTAGCGATCGTATGAACGGGTAGATTCTAAGCATCGGTGGAACGACGGTGAGACCGGCTGTGTGTGGATTTACCGGGTTATTTTAGAGAGATATACGAAATGCGCGGTGATCCCGCTCCTTGATCCCCCCCCCTTGCGAGGAAGGAGAATCGAGAAAAGGTCAGATGAGCCTGATCCAACGCCACAGAGAGATCTCCGAGGCTGTACTACATGATCTCGTTACAATTCGGCCGCCCGCGCGTCGTTAGATATCTCCATCTTTCCCGTCTATAGTTTCCCTACCCTTCTTCCCCCCTACCACGTGTAGGGTTCGACCGAACGCGGAACGCGGAAGGGAGGGGGGGGGGGGGGGGGGGG
>Ga0307515_10021034_pt1 | contig 11589 bp, 12 predicted proteins | sample 17_EM_MG_FD_194513 | JGI IMG/M metagenome (GOLD analysis project Ga0307515, IMG submission 194513) | Populus trichocarpa ectomycorrhiza microbial communities from riparian zone in the Pacific Northwest, United States - 17_EM | ecosystem: Host-associated > Plants > Roots > Unclassified | place... | reverse complement strand
CATGGACAATAGATCGGGCTTACGATTATAGAACAGCTCAAAGGGGGTGAGTGGAGTGGTAGTGGAGGATGGGAGCCAAATTTTACCATGGAGCCAGTGCGTCGCAGCGTCCTCCCACCAAGTGCGCACAAGGCCGGACTGTGACAGTAAGGTTGTTACTCCTTCAGTGATCAATCGGTTCATACATTCAGCAACTCCGAGCTGTTGGGGCGTATCACAGATGGAATGCTCACGTCTGATCCCAGCCCCGGCCAGGAAATCGTTGAAATCACCTGACATGTACTTGCTACCCTTGTCATCTCGTAGGATGCCTATCTGCTGTCCAGTGACGTTCTCAGCCCATGCCTTGTACAGTGGTCAACCACTCAACTGACACCACCACTCAACTGACTTCGGGCCTTCTGTCTTAGCGAGGAGGCTGTAAATAGTCTTGAATAAAACATTTTATTTACAAATGGAGATATGCTAACCAATTTTTGGGTTCCCGGTGGAAAGGCAAGGTGGGAGGTGTCGGAAGGGCAAAATCTGACACATTGAGTTTTGTTGCCTCGCTCCAGCAGGCATGCAGCAAGGTGAACCTCAGGCGGCTGGCACAGTCATTCTTTGATGTATTAGGTATATTGTGAAGAGGTTTGAGGGATATAGAGGCTATGGTGCTTGCAAGATCGGGGAAACAATATTCTTCCTCTTCAGATGAGAACCCCCACCAAACGTTGTGCTGAAAGGCAACAACTATTCCAAGAGCGTCAAAAACGTACAAAGCTTGCATATGATGAGTATATTGCAAGACTCAAGGCAGAAACACCCCTCACACCAACATTCCTTGCCAAGAAGCACAACTGCTGCCGTGGCACTCTCAAGTCATGGATTGATGGGGGAATGATGAAGTCTCAGTCTTCAGCACAACGTATCAAGCTCACACCTGAAGAGGAGGCCGTCCTGGTTCAATATTTGATTGAAACTGCAAAGCGTGGCTTCCCAGATACACCACGGCGTGCAGCCATGCGTGCCAACTGCATACTTCGTGAACGCACTAGTGACCCAACTGCATGTGTTGGTCAAAACTGGATCAATCGCTTCCTGAATCGCCACAAGACCCAACTTTCACGATACTGGTCAACCACTTTAACCACAGTGAGTCAGACTCCACAGAATAACTTAGGAAACATCTTTCTTTACTTGATAATGGTGCTAATTGGCTTCCCTTCCTTCTAACAGGTGCGTGGTGGGGCTGTAAATGAAGCGACCATCGACCATTGGTATACATTACTTCAAGAGACCATAGATAAATACAAGATTGAGCGTGATCTAATATTTGCAATGGATGAGACCTGCTGCTTTCTTGATAAATGCACTCATAAAACCCGACATATTGGCCCTCGCGGATTACAACAGCAGTTGACACTTCGAAATGAAAACCGTGAGACAGCAACCCTTATTCCAATCATCTGTGCGGATGGGTCTCTCCTAAGGCCAACTGTAATTTTCAAAGGGAAGCAGCTTCGAGGGAAAGACCAATACTCAAACCCTCTAAATGCTTCGTATGTATGCTCATTTCTCACTCAATAGTTAACTTACATATATACAGGCTTCGATGCACCGAGAAGGGCTATATGAATGGTGTAACTGGCCGAGCATGGATCAAGGATGACTTCGATGCACAGACACAAGCCAAAGCAGATGGCCGCTTTCGTCTCCTAGTGGTTGATGGACATACTTCTCATTTCGACTATGAGCTTCTACAGTATGCGAAGGCCAATCGCATTGTGGTTCTATGTCTACCTGCACATACAACTCACGTCTTACAGAGTGAGTGGCTCTCAACGAAACTGTGGTTCATGCATCACTAACCTCTTATAAAGCTCTCGATGTTGTTGGGTTTGCACAGTTCAAGCAAAAGTACGAACAACGGATGGAAGAGCGCACAAGATCAAACCCAGGGAGAATCACAAAAGAAGAGTTCCTAATCGAAATCGAGAAGCCTTACATTGAAGGACTATCACCTGAGAACATAATGAAGGCATTTGAAGTCACAGGCACCTGGCCAGTTGACCGATCCAAGGTGTCCAGTGATATGGTGAAGCCAAGCTTCAGCCTTTCCTTCAAAGCACCTGCAGCAATTGAGCACACATCACCATTCAAAGCTGTACTTGCTACATTTCAAGCACAACTGGAGCAGCCATTGCAGCAACCACCAGTTCTTGAAGTTGACCTCATTCCCCCGGGTCCTGGCTCTCACCAACCACCACCCCTGTGCTCACCTTCACCAGGATCACATGAAAACGATGCTAGTGGTGATATTCAAGCCCAATTGCTTGTCACCCGAGCCGCTTTTCTTGCTGACAAGTCTTTGCCATCCTCAACTCACCAGGTTCCCCAGCTCGTAATGCCCCCACTACCCCCTCCTCCATTCTCTTCTGACCCACCAATCCTCCCAACATCTCAACCAATTGCCCTGACAGTTGAAGACCTTGAGAAGAGAGTTGCAGCACTTGAACATGATAATCGTGCCTTGAAGCAGTGGGGCACTGGCCTACATGCTGATGTGATGACAGTGCGAGCTCAGCTTGTCATTCAGAATGTGGAGAATGAGCACCTATGCACTGGGTTGTACCGGAAGGAGCAGAAGCGGAAAACAGCCAGGGAACAAGTTGCACCTGGAGGGAAGGCTATCAAGGCCACAGGAACTGATACCTTGGACGCCATGAAGACTATTCAAGCCAAGAAAGCTGTCACCACACAGCTGCGGGGAAAGGGAAAGGCAGGTCCATCACAACAGGCCTTGGGAGAAACACTTTCAAGGGAGGAAGCACACTGGAGATGGGAAGAAGCAGTCAAGAGCTGGCTGAAATTGAAGGTAGAACTGAAGGAACAGGGACGATACATGAAAGAGGCTGGCAATAAACCTCGCCTCCAAGATTTCTTACAAGCTAGCACCACCTCAACACCTCAAATCGATGCACCTTCTTCGTCAGGTGTGTCTCTTGCAGTTTCTCGCCCACGCCGCACCATTCGAACCCAGCACCTTTCCAATCATTCTGATGATGAGTTTGTACTTGATCGATCTGAAGCCTAGGGTTCCATAGATTAGTAATATAGTCGTAAGATAGCTAGTATTCATTTCATTTCTAAACCTTTGCTCCCTACCCCCTGGAATAACCCGATGTCAGTTGAGTGGGTGGGCCTGAATCTTGGCTCCCTCCTCCAGCTCAAACGCAGGCAGCGGATGCACCAAAAATGTATTGTATATCAAGGAACATTATATATATATACAATATGACTGCCACCGGGCTGTTTGGAGTCCACCATTTCTCGTCAGAGCCATTCCAAAACTGAGTGTCAGTTGAGTGGTTGACCACTGTACTTTTGGAAAGCAGCATAGACTTCCAATTTCCTGGCAATAAAGTAGACAGCCAGGAATCGTGAATGGTCATCGATGAAGGTAACCCAATAGTAGTGGCCCCGTCGGCTACAAACCGGTACTGGGCCATGCACATCTGAGAAAACACGGAGCAGCAGATGCTTGGCACAGGTGGCAGGCTTTGAATGAGGTGCCCAGGTGAGTTTCCCGTTGACACAGTCTTCACAGAAGTTGTCTGTGGCGGTCCCAGTAACACAATCCGGGATGCCAGCGATAGAGTTGGCCCGAATGAGGTGCCAAATTGCCGAGTGGGGCATGTGGTTCAGGCGCACATGCAGTTCTTCAATTGAGACACTGGCCATCTCAACTGCCTGAATGGGCTTCCAATTGAGGTACACTAAGTCATTCGATTGGATCATGGCAGTGAACTCCGTGGCCCCTGTCCGGCAATTGATCCACTTGCGCTTCGGATACTCTGCAATCTCTGAGTGCGTATCGTGGTGCTCCCTCGCGAACTTGTTGGATGCCAAGAGGCTGACAGTAAGGAAGGGTACGAAGAGGACATTGTGTATTGCAATTATATAGCCACAATCAGAGAGAAATCGTATTGAACCCAGACCTTCAGAGTAGATAACCTTTCCATCAGCCAAACGAATCGCATGCCGATCTGGCTTGAGACTCAAGAAGGTGGAGCAAATACTGCTCATTGAGCTTGAGGCGCCTGAGTCGCAAAGCCAGTTGTCAGCAGCACGCAAATCATGGGAGAGATATGTGGTAGCTACCCCTGCAGTCTCCTGGGTGGCTGGTGCAGGGGCGATGTTGTTGGTAGGGCCAGTGCTTGTGGCATTGGCGTTGGCAGTATTACTGCTGCAGCCTCTGCCCCTTCAGCAGCCACCCCCATAGTTGCCATAGTTATTGTTATTGTTGTTGTTGTTGTTGCTGTTGCTGTTGCTGTTGCTACCGCCAGCACTGGTGCCAACACGCTGGACAACGAATCGCGCAATCGCCTTGAAATGAGGACAGTCCTTCACGTAATGACTGGGCTGATCACACCTGTGGCATCGAAGGGAGAAGGCCATGCTCGCCAACTCAATCTCGGATGCTACCGCAGTGTCCCTGTCAGTGCAGATAAAAGCGGAGTAGGCATCATCGAGGGTGACCTCTTTCTGGGAGACCAGCTGGCAGCAAAGGGGATCATCTGCATGGAGTGCGCTGAGGATGGTAAAGAGGGCAATCTCATTGAATCGATCCTCCTGGGACTGGTTAGCGGGCATGATGTGGACGATTCTGCTGTGAGCATTGTTGACATGGCGATAGAGATCGATGTAAGTTTCTCCAGATCGCCTGTGGGTACCAAGGAGCTGCATCCAGGCTTCGTGGCGGAAACTCGCATCGAGCGAAACGTGCTGGGCCTCGATGGCCTTCCAAAGGGGCCAGACACCACCATGTTCGTGCTTGGAGAGGAGCTCGTAGTGCAACTTGGCAGTGGTCCCCATGATAACGCCCATCGCGTGTTGCTCAGAGCGAATCCACTTCTCCGCCCTGGTCACGTCAGTTGGCGCCACTGGATCAACCAGGCCGCCACTAGCATCCTTCATGCATCTAATGATGTGAACATGACCACCTGGAGTGAGGTGGGCCTTGACACTGAGTTGCCACTTCAGGTAATTCTCCTTGGTGAGGACAGGAACGTGGGAATAAGAGCGAGGAGTGTTGTTGTGTTCAGCATGGGATCTGTGAGAAGGGCCAAGGATGGTTGGGCTCGGGGCCTGTGGGCTAGGTGTGGAAGAGCGGCTCATAACCTGTTAGACTAGCACAGTGAGTGAGCGGGCGAGAGAACCGTGAGATGTATACATAAGTAGCATACCTAGCGCAGCGAGTGAGTGGGCGAGAGAACTGTGAGGATCTTTCACCCCCTCCGCTCATTGCGCCTATATACATGATCGAGACAATAAGCTGGCCAGTGTGGCCTACAGATAAGAGCAAACACCACAGAAGACATACAGACAATAGGACAGACCCAATCGGGAAGTAGTGGCACAGAGATTGTGGTCGTGTGGCTTGGGCGTGTAGGCCACAAATGGGGAGTGTGGCTGGACAAAGGTGAGGCTGGAGTGGGACAAGGATGAGGCTGGAGCGGGGGCGAGTCTGAGGCTGGACCAATACGTCATAACAATCCAACAGAGCACACAAGAATGAATAACTGGACCACTTAGCATATGCTAGTAAGTTCGTATGTGAGGGTACTATGCAGTGGGGCCGACTGAGGCCGCGCCTCTGTGCTGCTATGAATGGGGCCTAAAGGCACCCGTTGATTGCTCCGTCTCAACAAAGTCAGTGAGGTAATTATACTCCTACTCTCCTCAAATGATATCAGGTTCTAGTCTACACGGTGCACATAACCTAGCAGCAGAACATTGGATTGCGTAAACAAGAAATAAGCCATGGCGATAGCTTACTTGCTTGTTTAGACAGGGGTGGGAGGCTTGTATACATTGAAACGAAGGCCCAGAACGAAACGAAGCCATGACAATCACATGGTAACGTAACAATATAATCGCACTGAAATAATCGAGACGAGAACACTAACAAACTTTACTGGCAGTGGGATATCGCCCGCAACCTCCTCCCTATATTAGTAACTCAAGGACACAGTTATATACGTTGGCATTTGAGAACTGGCATAGCAGTGTGCGGGGTAACAACGGTCAGAACAAGGACATGGAGGTTGTGCTATCCCGCTTCCGAGGATCGAAGGTGATTGAGTAGACATAGCCATTCGGTACAATAACCCAGTCTCACCGAAAGTTCCGATCTCCAACATATGGACCCTCATAAACGTGTCCATGAGAATAGACCCAGAGCATACGCTCTTCATTTCTCTGGATTGATTCAATACACCCACACCTAAACCTTTCATGTCTTTCCCATCCCGTTTTTTCCCGCACCACAAAGCTTCTGGAGTCACTAAACACCACCTCCACCTCTTGCAAATATGGCCCCCCAAGACCAGGATCGGGCACTAATACAGTGTGAATGATCCAGTTTTTGCAGGTTTCAATGTGAAATTCGTTCGCATATTCCACATTCACATATAAGCTTGCCAAGGGACCTCCAGGCGCGGCGAAATATGGGGGATACGGGCCAATGTCAAGGTCATCCACTGTGGGACAAGACATATTCAGTTTCAGCCGAGTCACATTTGGGAGGTGGCGGGCATGCAACAGGGCGAGGTTGCGAAAGTCCCATTGGATGGTCAATTCTAGACTTGTGAGATTGGGGAATATGCGTCGGATGATTGGTATGACCGATCCTCTGCGGTCACCTTCTGCCTCCCTGCCCTTGTGGAAATGCGTGATGTGCAGGTGCGGGAAATGAATGAAGAGGTGAGTGTCAAAGTACCTATCATCCATCGCCCATCGGTTGATACTGAGGCGATTGAGACTGGAAGGGAGGGCTGACAGTCTATGAATGATATCTTTTCGTCCGCAACACTCGAGGTGCTCCAATTGCGGTGCAAGGGAAATTAATGTATCCAAGTCACTAATACACCCATATTTTCCATCGAACTTGAGTTCTCGGAGTTTTGGGAAGAGTGGAAGTCTCGTTCTTGTAGACCCTGGGGGTCGCGACAAATAACCGCGAAATTCCAAAACCTCCAGATTGGAGCTACAATGCCCCAATAAGGGTTCCACATGTATACAATCGTCCCTCAACGACAAAGTCAAATGGCGGATGGGTGACGGAGGGAGGAAATCACATCGAGGAAGATAGCATTTGGTAATTTCAAGGTGATGGAGGCTCTTGGACTGGAACAACAACGCGAGATGTCTTTGCTGCAGCTTAATCTTAGAGAAAGTTGCGGTGTGAAGTCGCGGCATGAGGGGTACATTCCGCAGAAATGCAGAAACAATGTGCTTGGAACGAAATTGGAGAATCGATTGATTGTTGCGCGATGGATTCATGGAATACACAGTGAAAAATAATTCCCAAAATTCAATATCAATTTTAGAAATGTTCTGGAGGAGTGACGGACATTCGCCGAATACCCGGAGGAGATGTTCAATATACCATGGTTGTGAATCGCAACGGATGAGTACCCTGGTAGGTAATTGTGGTGGGAAAATAGTTCGGAGGATGAGACAGACACTTGACAATGCGCGGAGGTCTTTCGCGTTGAGGAACTGACGGATCCACAACCAAAGTTCGGTGGGGAGATAGACCTGTCATACTCATGAGTATTTATGTGGGAAATAAAGAGCTAGATGAAGTACCGAACTAATCTGGCGAATTTCGCAGGGCGTCCTTCAGGCGAGTTCAGAGATGAGATAGAGCACAGACATATCGATGACTTAACAACTCACCTCTTGTTACGCACTCTCAAGAGCTTGAGTGGTGTCAGGAGAGCATACATGATGGGGGCTCTGGCTTGGTGCACCTGGTGGGGTCGAAGGATAAGGAGGTGCTTGTGCGTGCCTGTCCAGGTACACGTACATTGTCGGGTGTCAATCGGAAGGTCAAGATAAGCATTTATCGTCACTAAAAGCATGATAGCTACCCAGTGGTGCTGTGCCAAAATAGCGCATGTGGCAATATGGAAATCAAGAAACAAAAACTCAATAAACGATCAGGACGTAGCACCGCGCGAAACAAACGAGACACTGAAAGAACTAGTAGCAGATCTAGTAAGGAAAAGCTGGAACACGAGACGTCTCATGGAAGGCAGCATGGTGACAATCGCACTGAAATAATGGGGATGAGAACACTAACAAACTTTACTAGCAGTGGGATATCGCCCACAACCTCATTAATATATTAGTCACTCAAGGGTACAGCTATATACGTTGGCGTCTGAGAAGTGGCATAGCAGTGTGCGGGGTAACAACGATCAGAGCAAGGACATGGAGGTTGTACGTGCTATCCCGCTTCCGAGGATCGAACTTGATTAATCAGACAGCCATTCGGTACGAAAAACCAGTACAACAAGCGAGCATGTGCGGCCATGAGGAGTTGGGCACGCGGGCATGGAAGACGGAAGAAGGCTCACCAGAAGTCCCGATCTCCAACATATGGACCCTCATAAACTTGTCCGTGAGAGTACACCCAGGACATACGCTCTTCATTTCTCTGGATTGATTGAATACACCCTCCTTTTTTATACGTCCATTTTTTATTCCATCCCTTTTTTGTTTCCAGCACCACAATGCTTCTGGAGTCACTAAATACCACCTCTACCTCTTGCAAATATGGCCCCCCAAGACCAGGATCGGGCCCTAATACAGTGTGAATGACCCAGGTTTTGCAGGTTTCAATGTGAAATTCGTTCGCATATTCCACATTCACATATAAGCTGGCCAAGGGACCACCAAGCGCGGGAAAATATGGAATATAGGGGCCAAAGTCAATATCATCCACTGTGGGACGAGATATATTCAGTTTCAGCCGAGTCACATTTGGGAGGTGGCGGGCATGCAACAGGGCGAGGTTGCGAAAGTCCCATTGGATGGTCAATTCTAGACTTGTGAGATTGGGGAATATGCGTCGGATGATCGGTATGACTGATCCTCTGCGGTCACCTTCTGCCTCAGTCCAATTGGAGAAATACGTGATATGCAGGTGCGGGAAATGAATGAAGAGGCGAGTGTCAAAATACCTATCATCCATCGACCATCGTTTGATACTGAAGCGATTGAGACTGGCAGGGAGGGCTGACAGTCTATGAATGAAATCTTTTCGTCCGCAATACTCGAGGTGCTCCAATTGCGGCGCAAGGGAAATCAATGTATCCAAGTCGCTAATCGACTCGAATAATCCACCGATCTTGAGTTCTCGGAGTTTTGGGAAGAGTGGAAGTCTCGTTCTTGTAGACCCTGGGAGTCGCGACAAATACCCGTAAAATTCCAAAACCTCCAGATTGGAACTACAATGCCCCAATAAGGGTTCCACATGTCTACAATCGCCCCTCAACGACAATGTCAAATGACGGATGGGTGACGGAGGGAGGAGCCAAACCCATCGAGGAAGACGGCATTGGGAAACAATAAGGTGATGGAGGCTATTAGACCTGAACAGCGACGCGAGATGTCTTTGCTGCAACTTAATCGCAGAGAAAGCCGCGGTGTGAAGTTGCGGCATGAGGGAAACATTCCGCAGAAATTCGGAAATACATAGTGAGGAAAGAGAATTGAGAACCAGTGGTTTCCTGGGAAACAGGTCAAAACTCGGTCTCGAGGATTCAACTTCAATTTTAGAAATGTTTCGGAGGAGTGACGGGCATTTGGTGAATGCAGAGAGCATCTGTTCGATATCCCGCGGTTTGTCCTGGCAACGGATGTATACCCTGGTAGGTAAACGTGGTGGGAAAATATTTCGGAAGATGAGACAGACACTCGACAATGTGCGGAGGTCTTTCCCAGTGAGGAAGTGACGGATCCATAACCAAAGTTCGGTGGGGAGATAGACCTATCATATTCATTAGCACCTACGTGGGAAAGTAAAGAGGTTGATAAGGTACCGAACTAATCTGGCGAATTTCGCAAGGCATTCTTCGGGCGACTTGAGAAATAAACCATAGATGAATCGATAACTTAGCAAACAACTTACCTCTTGTTACGCACTCTCAAGAGCCTGAGTGGTGTCAAAAGAGCAGACATGATGGGTGCTCTGGCTTGGTGCGCCTGGTGGGGTCGAAGGATAAGAGGGTGCTTGTGAGATGATTGGTGGTCGGTATTTAAGGCACTGCCGCATCGATCGTACTATCATAATATCTGTAGTGATGACCGAATACCGGAAGGGACGTGTTCGAGAACTCAATGGGCAGTTCTCCACCGCCACTGCTCTCTTCCTCCTGAGAGCCACGCCGATACTTCGCACCAATGCATGACAGTGAGGCTGGGCCAGAACGATACCTGAAAGTAAGCCTGACTGCCCACGTACATTGGTTCACTGCCCCATCTGTCACAGAAATCCCTTTCTCGGCCGGCGAATCCCGTCCAAGCCTCCCCCGCTTCCCGGCTTCAGGCTGCCCGCGCGCACCATGATATCTGTACATCTCTCGCTCTCGAACCTGTTCGACTCTCAGTTCTCTTCAGGGCTTCTTCATCTTCAACCAAAAGGGCGAGGCAAGTCCCAACCCCGAACAAAACACGCCACCAGCCCTCATACCTCTTCCTAGGCTGAAATACCATGAGAGTATTGGAATACGAGAGTTGCAATTCTAAATGTGGTTGCTGGTACAGTAGTAGCCAGCAGGACCTGCATGCCCAAAACATTACTTCCGCTTCCCCTTCTTTCCACTCTTTGACCCTTCAACTGCAGCAGCATGTCCCTCATCCCGGATATGATTGAAGAGCTTGGTCTTCGATTCAAAGATTTGTTGACAGACGTTGCACTGCTGTCCAGAAAATTCAATACGTCTGGTTCATAGATGAAATCGGGTATCATAACTAACCAAGTTCACAGAAGACGATCCTACTTCCTGTTGTGCCTTCTTGGCGGCCTCTTTGGCACGTCTCTTATCCTTCTTGGACATCTCGGATACTGCATCTGGCTCCAGATCCAGCACATTCCCTTCGACGGGCGGTTCTGATTCGGCGGGGGTGGATATTCCGGTTGCCGCCGCCATCGCGTCGATGGCACCGTTCTTGGGTTTCCTTTTCGACTTCTTCGTGGACTTGGATACGTCTCCACCACTTGCTCCTTCCTTTTCTAAAGCACCTTGTAGTGCTGCCTCTCGCTCCAACGCCTTTTGCTCCGCCTTTGATAGTCTGTGAACTACAGTCGGTTCAGCCCTCCCTTTCCCTTTGCGGTTTTTCGAGGTTTTATCCGTCTCTGGAATTGGCTGTTCGTCTTCCATTTGTACAACTTGCGGAGGTAATGCCTCCATTGGTTCGAGGGACTCCTCGAGGAGAGCGAGTGAGCTTGGAGAGGAATGGACGTCAGGCCCAGTGGTGCCATCTGCACCATAGTATTCAGCGCCTTCGTCGTCGTCGTCATCGTCGTCGTCATCTTCTTCCTCTTCTAATCCCATAGCCTTGTTTTCAGCCTGCATTTCTCGTCTCAATCTAAATCAAGTGGTGCGCCGTGAGGTTTCATCCCAAAGAATATGACCATAGGAGAGTCTCACCTCTCAACTTGCTTCAGGTGTTTGCGACTCCGCTCGTGACTGTACCACGCCGCCTCACTCCTAAACGTCCGCCCGCAAGCAACACACTCCCATTCCTCCCCAC
>Ga0307515_10021032_pt1 | contig 11590 bp, 8 predicted proteins | sample 17_EM_MG_FD_194513 | JGI IMG/M metagenome (GOLD analysis project Ga0307515, IMG submission 194513) | Populus trichocarpa ectomycorrhiza microbial communities from riparian zone in the Pacific Northwest, United States - 17_EM | ecosystem: Host-associated > Plants > Roots > Unclassified | place... | reverse complement strand
AGTTCATAAATGTATCTATTATACTATTTGCATGATATGTTGCTGAATGTAGCAGATCTCAATATAATTGCTAAGAACTTTCATTTTTTTCCAACTCGGCTGCATCATTTTTCCCATGTTAAAAAGAATTCATCATTAGTTTCTTACTTATAAAATTTCAGTAGGTTAAAAAAAATTGGTGTGAATAACTATAAATATTCAGTTAAATTAGAGTTGTTATACAAAAAAGCCCCGTGGTTGTTTAATTTTTTTTTAAATCCTTTTAAGAGCAATAAAGTACTTAAATTGTGTAATAAAAATACAAAAAAAAAACTATTTAGCTTCGTTCATTTATATAATGACTTATAACTTCTATAAAAAAAAATTATACCTCTAGAACAAAACTCAATGAATTTGCCAGCCCCTAACTAGGGGTGAGCAAAAAAATCAAAAAACCGATTAAACCGAGAAAACCGGAAAAAAAATAACTGAAAAAATCGAACAAAAAAAAACCAATTAAACCGATTAAAATTTTGAAAAAACCGACCGGTTCGGTTCGGTTTTATAAGCAAAAAACCGAACCGAACCGAAACCCAAAAAAACCGAGCCAAACCGGAAAAACCGAGCAAAACCGGAAAAAATGGAGCCAAAACCGAGAAAACCGAGCTAAACCAGAAAAACCGAGCCAAACCGGTTTGAACCGGTTTTTTCCCTAAAAAACCGAACCGAACCGAAACCGGTCGGTTTGACCCGGTTTCGGTTTTTTTAAATAAAAAAATTGGTTTGGTTACTTTTTTTTATAAAAACCGAACCGAACCGAAAATGATCACCCCTACCCCTAACTAAAAAAAATTATATAACATAGGATAATATGTCCTTAAATAATTAATTAGCTCATGGTATAGAATTTATATTTTTTTTAATTACTGATATATCATCCAGTCTAAACTCTAGAGTAGTTCACCAAACTATTTCTCACCAGATTTCAATTACCACAATACACTACACTGCCCTCTGCATTAATAAATGAGACATCCATACCACAAAAATGATAAGCAATAAGTATTTTAAAAATATTTTTGAAAAAATTTAAGAATATTTTATTTTTTGATTTAAAATTAATTTTTTTATATATTTTCAAATTGTAAATAATTTTTTATAAATAAAAAAATATTATTTTAATATATTTTCAAACGAAAAAACACTAAAATAAAAAAAAAACAATCTCTAAATCAAGATATGTCTTCATCTGATTTCATTAGAGGCATTGAAAACGCAAGGCATACAAATGAATTCTTCAGGTTTATTGACCATTCAGTATCCAAACAGTATAAATAATCTCCGATGAGGTACAAAAAAGTATATACTCCATGTGAGGAGAAGGGTGACGACAGCCTGAGAAAGGTTATCTTCGCCGTATTACAAATTCAGCAATGCATCTAATCAATATATTCTGGCTCAAAATGAACATTAATTCAACCAGTATGTGAGATATAAGGATGATGAATACACATAATCACAGCAGGATTCGTATCAGGATATTCCAACCATCGAGCTCAAAAATAGATCTTTAGATCATCCATTGGAACAAGAAATAGCATGGCAATGGTAACACTGGGTTTGCGATGCCATCCCTTTTACCTTGTAAAATCAGCAGGTATACTAACACATCAACAAGGCAGCTCCATCTCATCGATATCCACCACCATAGGGTTGTTGGGACGGGTAACCACCAGAGCCCATCATGGGGTTATATCCACCAGGCATGGCCGATCCAGGAGGCATCTGGCCACCTTGCATCATTCCCATATTCATGCCCGCATTCATCCCTGCTCCCATACCCACACCACCCATGGGTTGTTGCATTCCTCCATAACCTCCCATGCCAATGCCTGAACCAGGACCACCCATACCCATGCCCATGCCCATATTCACACCCCCACCCATTCCCATGCCAGAACCAATCGTAGGGTTTGGAGGTGGCCTGAGAACACCTGCACCAGCTCGGCCTAACCCAGTACCAGATCCCATAGCTCTGCCCATGGTGATAGTAGATACAACTGGAGTCATGGGCTGTTTTTCCATTCTCTTTTCCTTGCGATTAAGGGCATCAAAATCGACTCCAATGTCAGCTAATGGATTGGTTTTAGCTGCATATGAAAAATCAAAATTAAATAAAAACCAAGTCAACTCCCATAAAAAATAAATTAGGACTTGGAACACCAGAAGACCATCTAACACGTTTTGTTTGCTTTTAAATACTGAATATACTCACGTCCAGAAATATTCAAATTGACCAGCCCTCTACTCAGAGTATCTGCCCACACTGTTGACTTAGTCTCAAATTTGTCCTTGGATGGTTGAGGAACTATAGCAAGCGACCCTGTTGAAGATGGAAGAGCTGTCTGAGAAGCCATGGAAGTGTTTGGCCCTTGTGAAAACAAATTACCCAGGACATCATTATGTTGAGGAGATGAAGCAGGTGGAGTTTGGTAAGTAAATTGTGACGCGACTGGGAAAGTAGAGCCATGTTGTGGGAGAAAGTTTCCACTGTTATATTGTGGTGCTGATCCAGTCGGTGTATGATGAGAAAATTGTGAGACAACTGGAGCCGTAGAACCTTGTTGTGGAACTAAGTTTCCATTATTAAACAGCACCACTGGCCCAGCCGGAGGTTGTAGAGACATGTTGGAATGGATAGGAGCTGGGGATCCTCCCTGTGTAAAGAAGTTTGCACTGCTTAATTGCTGGCCCTGAGGAGCCATGTGTGGAGCTGCCGGCAATACCATATTCCCTGGTGGTGAATTGAAGTTCCCATACACACTAGCACCTGGCTGTGGATGTTGGCCAGATGGAAGTGAAAAACCTGCCTGTGAAGCTACAGCAGATGGACCAGATGGTGGGAGGATGTCTGCCAGAATATCAGTTTCTGGATGAGAACTTGACATTTCTTGAGGCAAAAAGTGTGGATTTGTTGAAGGAGGTTGAACATTGGGTGCTGAATAAGTCATGGCAGAGAATGTGTCACCATTTGGTGGTGCTACTGCATTGGGCATTTCTGTATTTTGATTCATGGTAGGCTGGAAAGGGGCAGAAGAAGCAGTGGGCTGTTGAGCTGAGAAAGCATCTGTAGGAGTAGCTTTGAAAGGAGAGTCACCAAATGGATCTTCAAAAGCCTGCATCAAGGGTATGTCCTTTTAGATCACAATTGCTATGCCATGACACCTGAATCTTAATTTTACTAATTAAAACTAAAAGACAAAAGCAAAACCATGTTAGAGGGAAGGGTGGTGGTTTGCACATTCTTTTAATCAGAAAATATAACCTACAATTGCATTAAATATCATCCTTGAAATTATAAGCCAACCATAAAGCAGAGGTTAGTTAACTGAAGACAATATTCAAGCATTCACGTCTAGTCTCACATCCCTGAGAAATATGAATGTGATGTTAGTTTTTTGGGTTACGATAATTATGACATGCTACACAACACCTTTTTGTTTATTTATTTTTGCCAAGTCATTTGTTACCTAAACCCTTCAACTTGAATTACTAGTGTCCAACAGTTCTATACATATGGGAATTGGGTGGCATTCCAAAAAAGAAAAAACAATGAAACTGGACAATAGTACACAAGTCGATGTAGCAGCAAGTACATGTTCAAATATTAGCAGCATTCTTCTTTTTAGTAATAATTCCCATAAGAATTCTACTAATACACGTGTTTCTTCAGAAAGTGTTTAGAAACAAGCAAAGAAAGTTGTAGTCAAGAGAAATACATCCTTGAAGGACAAGACAGAATTGCACAATCACAAACATGCACGCAATGGAGCATCATAGAGTTTCAGGGAAGATATCCAAATCACTGAGACTCTGTTAGTATAAGAATGTGCATCTGCAAGTGTTTTGGAGTTACAACAGGGGTGGTGAACGCATCCGTGTGTTTTGGGGGTTGTTTGATGCTCCTTGACCACAAGAAATTGAAATTTGCATAATAAATCAACCCAAGAAATATGGAATGTTCTGGTTTACAAGAAAAGGAAATTTAGAGACTTCTGACCTCAATAAATTATGCTCACCTGATTCATAACATTTGATGGTGATTGTGTTGCAGCAAACATGGATCCTGAAAAGTTTGTTTGAGAATCAGCTTCAGAGGTAGTTGTTGCAGAAGTAACTGGCATGATGGCTAATGGATTTGGAGTAAACACATCTGACAAAGAGCCAAGTAAGTCCATTTCAGCATTGTTCGAAGTCGGAGTGAAAGCAGAGGCAGTTTGAATAGATGTGGCAGTAGGGGGAGCTGTCAAAAGAAACATGAAAAGCATCAGTTTCCAGAAATGATGCATGTTAATTGCATAAGTTGCAGGCATAACACAAGGCCCAATCTCCATGCCTCATAAAATTTTGCGCCTCATAAAATTTCCCTTCCTTTTCCACTGCTACATCAAATTCCACCCGATCACCACCCATAGCAATTAAGGGAACTTAGCTCCAGCGATAATTTTGGTTCCACTTAGAACTTAAGTTCATCCAAGCACTGAACATATTGACCCAAACACCTAACTATTAAGAACACTGAACATGTGCAAGCCCACAAACAGATAGACAGGCCCATAGCAATTAAGGGAACTTAGCTCCATCAATAATTTTGGTTCCACTTAGAACTTAAGTTCATCCAAGCAATGAACATAATGACCCAAACACCTAACTATTAAGAACACTGAACATGTGCAAGCCCACAGACAGACAGACAGGCACTTCAGTGACTAGCCTGAGCACTTGATTTTCAACTCACTTGCAACATAAATCATAACATCAGCAGCAAATAAATGAGCATCACACTCGTTCTGACAGTTAGTTCAGGACTGCCTCAAAATCTTAAATCCAACATGGATTGACACCCTGGCCAGTATACTTAATGGACAACTCCATCTCACCGCATGCAACAAGATTTCTAATGCAAGTAAAGGACTGTGCATTACAACAAAACACTAGAACATTGACATTAGTGGACAAGCAAACATACATGACTTAGTGTACCTGAAATAGGACCACGTGGATCAAATTCATCAGCCACCTCAACTTCCTGGTCTGCAGGAGATGCAGGCGTCGCAAAAAAAGTGTTTTCTTGTCCAGGATTGCTTGGAGGTGGAGAAGCAGCATTAAAAGCAGGTGGAGAGAAAGATCTAGGAGCTGGTGGAGAAGAAGCTACAGGAGCAGGTACTGCTAAAGCTTCTCCATTCCTTTCATCAAGAATTCATCAAATTTAACCAAGCAAATAAAAGTGATGAAAAGCAGGATCAGTCTAAATATATGTTGTACAAAATCAATACCTTTCACTGTGAGCAGGGCTTCGGGATTCACTTAAGGCTTCTTCATAGCTGGGTGGACCACTAATATTTTGCTCAGAAAATTTTCGCTCAAGCCGCTTAGCAATGCTGAGACATTATCATTTCAGTCTTACATCATTGACCAACTTTTTATACACACCTAAACCAGCAATTCAGAAAACATCAAATGAAATTTACCTTCCGTCATGAGACTGATCATCAGCTCTAGCGCCACTGCAGAAATGAGACAGCTCAGACATGTTTTCTAGGTCAACCGTATAGTAAAGACATACAAGGGAAAGCAGAAGTTCAAAGACAATCATGTCCTGTATATCAGACATCTTAACAATAGTACAGTTCAATGTATCCTCTTTCCCATGCATCAAGTTGGGGTCATTTCATTTGCGTCCTTTCTTTAAAGGCTACCTTTTTTCCAAAATAATTTCTTATATAGAATTCCCCAATGCCAGCACCCTCCATTTGATTATCATAACTTTATTTCTCCATGTTTAGATTAATAACCAAATTAAGTTATGAAACAATTCAAGGTGTAAAGATTAAATAAATGAAATAGCCCCAGAAGGTCTGCTAAAAAAGGTACAGGTTCCTGATTTTTTTTCACTCCCCGCATCCTTAACAGTAATAATCATCAAATGTTTTATTTTTCTAAATTTATTTGGTTGTCTTGAGATGCATGATTGTCCAATTCAATGATTCACTCCTTTTTCTCTAGGAGTTTCTTGTGTCTGCAATTTAGTTTGAATGTAATACCAAAACAAAGAAAAAATTGTTCAAAGAAAGAACAAGAAAATTGAAATAGAACCTTTTACTTTCTTAAAATTGACTACAAAAGCATTCGATAATGTATCAATAACTTTCATTTTTTATTGAGAAAAAATCTAAAGAATAGTAATAAAGAATTCTATAGAAAAGTTGGAACAATACCGAGATGAGGATTGACCATCATCATCAAAAGCATGATCTCTATCTCTATCAGAGCTCCTGCTTCTTGAACCGTAATCATCAATGCTTCGGCTTCTTCCCTGATAGTCATCATCCCTATATCCATCCCTACCATACCGTTCTTCACCATTATGATCTCCATCACGACCATACGAGTCCCCATATTTACCATACCGTTCATCATCCCTATAATTGTATTCTCTTTCTTTGCCATAACCATATCCATTTCGATCTTCATCCCTGTTTCCATAGCGACCGTCATCATCATAAGAACCAGGTCTATTCATTCCACCAGGTGATGCGTTGCGAAACCTACCAAATAAAGAGTTAGAATACAACTGTAAATATAAATGATTATCAAGGAATCCTTCAGAAAAGGGTTCTATTTCCATTCCATCACTTGTTGTTTGTGTTCTGAAATAGGAATCATGTTGCAAACTAGATATCCTTAAAAATCAAACATTTTCTGATGCCACCACACCATAAATCATGAGAAGTTCCAAAAAATAGTTGTACATTCAAGATGCATCAAAGTGTCTGGGTTCAGGAGAAAACTCACTTGTCCCTGTTAGCAGCAGCCTTCTGTCTAGCCTCAACTATCCTTTCTTTATCATTCACCAGGACCACAAGGCTCTGGGATTTCTTCCTGACATTGTTACCCTGGTCCTTTCCGCTGGAATCAATATATTGGAAATCTGACAATGTCTGCAACATAGTAGAAGAGAAATACTATTACAGGTGATCATAGAAGCATGAAACACACGTGCCATTACCAAGCAGAATTAAGGAGCAGAAAATTACCGTTATTTGATAAGAATGTTCCCTAATCTCATCTATGGCACGCTCTGATCCATGAGCAACCAGGTATTCCAAAACAGTCAAAGCCTGAAACCCAACACACATAGTTTTCAGTCACAAGTTAAAATACCATGGTTGGAGTAGAGCAGAAATATGGAACATGCTAATAATACATGTTACACATCATTTAGTTGCGTCCATTTTCATAACAAAATTAAAGATCACACATCTAACTAATAACAGGTTGAAATTATTTAATCTAAATTTTGAAGAAGGATGAGCAAACACCATTTATCAACAAAATTCATCGAAGATAAAAGCATACCTTGTAGACATGCCGCCAATTCTTCCCAGTATCATTAATTCGTTTCCAGAGAACTGCCATGATCATCTGGTATTCATGACTGCATGAGATGTTTAAAAATGAATTCCTCAGTATGAAAACAAGCATTGGAAAACATCCACAAGAGAATTGATCAAGCTTACTAATTTCTTGATGCCTGCGCAATATCTGCAAGCAGTGATCCATGTGGACCCCAAGGTTCATTGCTGGTAGCATCAAGAACCTAAAGAAAAAGGGATAAGAATTTTATTTCCTAATAAGACTTTCGCTAACTACTGAGATCAAATGCCATTGCTTTTGAAGACAATCTAAAAAGCAATTCACAGACAAATAAGATTTAAATAATCACACAACATTTTATCATTGGCAAACAACAGCAAACTACAACGTCACATAATAACATAGAAATGAATCACTTTTTTTAAGTTTACATTCACATTTTCGAAAAGGGCAAGAGAAAATTTTACCTTCTGCTCTATCGAAGGAACTTTGAGAACTTTCTTATTAACCTCTCTCTTGCTGCAATACACCAATAGAGAACAAAATACAGCGCAAAGTAAATGTCATTGAAAACACGTAACATGAGCCAAACCAAATGGACATCACAAGACTAGGTATCCGCAGACTTACAAGTCCCTGACAGTTTGACCAAAGACCTTCTTCATTATCAGCAGAATAGTTGAAGAACGGCAATGCCAATCTTAATCTTAATCCTTACCTACAGGCCAAATCACAAGATAATTGAATCAACGACGAAAGAAACCCTTTCGATGAAACGAGAACTACAGGTTAGGTTTTCATAAAAGGAAATTGGATTTAAATCGAAACAATTTCATTTTTTGCTTACTAATTTAGAAATTGATTAACCAAAAACAGATATTATGATTAAAACTTAATAATCCTAGGATCCAATGTGGATAATAAGCAAGAAAATCAGAAGAAATTAAATCTAAATAAAAAATCAGCATTGAAATAATTAAAAATAAGATCTGATAGATTAGATAATTCGAGAAACGTAGCACAAAAACAAAATCTAATCAAATTGAATAGAGAAGTAAAGGAGCTGCTCACGTAAATCAAAAACGAGAAAAGATGAGATCCGGTCCGATGAGGTGGAGAAAAGAAGAAAAAAATTGAATTCCGGCCTGATGAAATGAGATCTGGTCAGCTCCGTTATGCTCTACGGAAATTCAGAGAGAGAGAGAGAGGGACAAACGCCAAAGCTCCTCTGTTGGAGTTGTTGGGTTTGGTTTTTTATTTTTATTTTGATTTTTTATGCTACGAGTTTTCTTTTCTTCTGTCTGTCGAAGCTTTAAATCGGGAGTCTTTACAGAGAGAGGAATCGAACAAAAAAAGACAGCGCAACTTACACGGAGAGAATTAAGGTGAATTAATTAATTAATTATCCAGAATTATGATATTTTTTGTTATTACTAACAAGCCTTTTGTTACTCAAATAATTACGGCTGCTGTGTTGTGTTATTCTCATCATTGCTTAACTTTTCTTTTTTATTTTTTTTTAAAAAGCTACTTTTCTGGGTTTTTTTTTTCCCAATGATAACATTGAAGAGCTGGAAAGTTGTTTTTGCATCATTGTGTTTTTTTTTCTTTTTTCTTTATAGTTTTTTTTTCTTGTCAATTCAAAAGATTGATTTAATTTTGAGACTTTGGGAAAAATAATTTAGACTTTTCAATTTAATACTTATTTTTTCAAGTTCTTACAACCAGGCAGGTTTAAGAAATTCTAAAATAGACAATCAATATAAAGAAAAGAAAATGAGTTCTTAACACGGGATATGGATTTCAAAGAGTATTATATCACTTTTTCTTGTAAGGATTTTGATTTCAAAATATTTTTAAAATAATATATTAAAATAATATTTTTTTTATTAATTTTAATATTACTACATTAAAATAATTAAAAATATATAATTTAAAATAAATAAAAATTTAAAAAATACGATTGAATCACAAAAATAATCAATATCTTAAAATGAGTCTGAAAAAAATAAAAGCTATAATTTCCTACCCTATTCATATAATAGGTTGGGTAGTAGAAAAGCTTTTGTGATAGAGTAATTCGTTATGGCCCGTACTTAGCTATTAATTAACAAAACCTTTAAATGGTGTGCTTTTTTATATAGTATATACAGTTTATTAATGAATTGTTATAGTAAAATTATTATTTTGCTTCTTGATTGAAAAAAAAAAAGTGTAATAGTATTGACAATATTTTGGTCTTTACAATTAACTTATTAGTTATTAAAAGATTATTTAGAGGTATATTAGTATCTTTTATTTTTTTACACATTAAAAAATACAGGTTTTGTCCCTAGATTTAACAATTTTTTGGGTTGTTGTTCAAGGGTTTTTTAGTCTTTAAAAAAAATATTAAAATAGTTAAAATACTTATTTACCCCTGAAGTCAAAAAAATAAGTTGTTGACCAAGGGCTTTTTCGGTTTTTTGCACTTTGAAATACAATAGAAATACTATTATACCCTTAGAAAAGATAAAAATCAAGGCATGCATCTAGGAGCATTAATGTACTTTCAGATTGTTTTTTTCTTATTTTATGATTCTCAGGTTCATGAAGAGCATTCTGGTATTTTTATGTTGGGAAACAATTATTTTATTCGAAAAAGGTGTTGGTACATTACGTTCACTTGCCAATGAGTAGATATCGTCCGTAGTGTTTGGGTGACGCTTATGGACCCATCCAGTGGACAAATATATCATTTCATCGTGTCATTAGATGCGCTGTTATATCCTTTTTCTTATGAGGCGGCGTGTGTCGGTTTCTTGTTGGCGATTGTTTATTTGTTTTTCTTCCTTCTTTTCTTTCTCTTCCAGAGAAAATACATCTTTATCCTCTTTCATTTGGATTTGTCAATTTCAGTCTTTTTGTTTTTTATTAATTATTGTTGTCCTTGATCATGTTATAAAAGTTTTAGTTATTTTCAATTTAGTTCTTGAATTACAATTTGTCATTTTTTTTCAATTCAGTACTTATTTATTTGATTTTTGATTTTTTTTTCTTGGTTCTTTTGTTAAAGTTTTGTTGGTTTTCAATTCCATTCTTCAATCAAAGTTTATGTTTTTTACTGTTTTCAATTTAGCCCTCATTATTTTGATTTATTTTCCCTTTTGTTAAAGTTTAATTGTTTTTAAATTAACCCTCCAATTTAATTTTTTTTGATATACTCTAATTTATTTTTTATTTCAATTTTCTCTCTCATTCTTTTAATCACAATTTTTTTTCTCTTGGCTCTTTTGTTAAAGTTTTGTTGGTTTTCAATTTTATCCTTCAATCAAAGTTTATATTTTTTATTGTTTTCAATTTATCTCTCATTCTTTTGATTTATTTTCCCTTCTTTAAAGCTTAATTGTTTTTAAATTAACCTTACAATTTAAATTGTTTTGATATCCTCTAATTTATTTTTTATTTTAATTTTCTCCCTTATTATTTTAATCACAATATTTGTGTGGTTTTTTTCTTCTGTTTCATCATTTAGCCTTTGATTTGATAGGGAATGTGCTTCAAATCTTTTTTCATTTGTGATGCTTTTGTCTATTGGCATAGGTAACGAGTTTAACAAGTTCATGCAGTTCGAGATTCTTTTTTCTCAATTTTTTTTATGATTTTAACATTCGACATTACTAATTTTGTTTTTAAAAAAATAATTATTTGGTTATTTTCAATTTCTTCTCTATCAGCCCGTCTATCATGGTCATATGGTTTAGACCATGGATTTTGTAGATCTCTTTTGAATAATTTTTTTCAATGATTTTGTTGTGTTTAATTTTTGAATAATTCCTTTTGTTTTATATAGGTGAGCTTTATATTATAAAAAAAATATTTATTCTTAAAAAATATTTTTTATATGTTTGGCCTTGCATAATGTTTACAGTTCCGTATTTGTTTATGTTTCCATTATCTTTTATTCATTTTAATAAGCAAATTTAGTAAACACAAACGAGTAAATATCTTATTTTGCAGGATCAAATATCTTAGCTTACATCCATCTCTTAAATTTTTTAGTTTTTCTTTTGGTTATTGTTAATAATTTTTTTATTTGCATAAATGATTTTCGGTTTATTCGATTAGATTCTTGAATGACCTTTTTATTTTATACTTCGAATTGTTTTAGAAAATATACTGCATACCTAGGGTT
>Ga0307515_10021031_pt1 | contig 11590 bp, 14 predicted proteins | sample 17_EM_MG_FD_194513 | JGI IMG/M metagenome (GOLD analysis project Ga0307515, IMG submission 194513) | Populus trichocarpa ectomycorrhiza microbial communities from riparian zone in the Pacific Northwest, United States - 17_EM | ecosystem: Host-associated > Plants > Roots > Unclassified | place... | reverse complement strand
TTTGATTGATTAAATTTCTAAAATTATCCTTAAATAATATATGGATATTATTTAAGGGACAAATTAATATTTTACAAATTATAGTCAAGTTAGTCATGCATCTTATTTTTCAACTGTTGTTATCTATTAAATAGAAAAACTTCATAATTCATAAAATAAAAAACTAGCACTCTAAGTACAATAATCACTCTCTACTTAATAGGGATTTAGAAGATTTCTTAATAGTGGTTCGTGTGAATTATTGTTGGAGGTCGAACAATTAAACAGCTTGTGGTTTGCAACAAACTTATCTTTTAAAGAATTATTCAAAGCCAAAGAAGATCGAATCTTTAGGTAATAAATCCCTAAACAATTTTATATCTGTCTAGCAAGATGCTAGAGACCCTTAAATAATTTTATTTTATTATTTCTGCTGCGTGTATAATATTCAGAAACCCTAGCTTATCATGTGTTTGCTAAAAATTTAAAATTATTAATTTTTTTATATTTTTAAATTATTTTAATGTGAGATATAAAATAAATTTTAAAAATTAAAAAAATATATCATTTAAATATATTTGTTAGCGAATATATATGTTTGATATGATGATGTTTTTGTGCTGAGAAGAAAATTGAGAGTAGAGTCTGATTACTACGTAGAAAAAAAGCACGCCGTAGAATTACACAACCCAATAAAAGAAGACCAAAAGAAAAGCAAACATATTTTTTTGTAGCTCATACGCAAATTGTCAAAGACTCAAGTCTCTCCCTTTTTCACTTCACTAATAGCAGTAGCAAATACCAGACAAACTCACCAGCAGAATCTTAGCTGGATGCACCACCTCCTCCACCTCCTCCTCCTTCTCCTCCACACTTTCCCTTCCTCTTCCTTTTCCTCTCTCATGATTCAACCCTTTCCCATTTTCCTTTCTCTCCCTCTCTCTTCCAACAAAGCAAACAGTCCCCACAAATCACACCCACAGCACATTTCTTTCCTCTTCTTCATCCTCCTCCCTGCTCTTGAAACATAGAGCCGAGACACCACAAAATGCCCACCTCTTTCCTCGCTTCCTCCTTCATCACTATATCACTCTTCCTCCTATCCTACGCACCCCTCCACTTATCCTCCTCCACCACCACTAACCGTCGGATTCTTCATCAACCATTCTTCCCACAGGACTCCATTCCTCCCACCGAACCTCCATCTCCTTCCCCACCTTCCCCACCATCGCCACCATCGCCACCATCCCAAATCCCATTTCCCACTCCTACCCCTAACCAATCCCCCTTTTTCCCTTCCTACCCTTCCCCTCCACCACCTCCGTCCCCTACCGCATTCGCATCTTTCCCAGCCAACATCTCCTCTCTCATCCTCCCTCAGTCCTCTAAACCCAAACCCACTTCCCAAAAACTCCTCGTCGTCGCCATCTCGGCTGTCATCTCCGCTCTCATTGTCTTGGGCATCATCGCCTTTTATTACGCTCGCCGCCGGAGAAACCAAACTAACTTCTCCGACAACAAGACTTACGGTGGATCCAGTAACAGTAACAGACTCCAAGTAACTGCAGATACGAGAGCAAGTAGCAACAGCCATAAACTAAGAACCTCTTCAACTAGTTCCGAGTTTCTTTACTTGGGAACTTTAGTAAATTCAAGGAGGTTAGATGAAAGCTCCAATGACAACACTAATGTCAGGTCTGATCATCATAAACTGGAGTCCCCGGAGCTCCGGCCCCTTCCACCGCTCAACAGGGATAATTCGAGGCAGAATTATGGAAGTGGCAATTTTGATAGGGATGGGAATGAAGAGGAGGAGGAAGAGGAGTTTTACTCACCGCGAGGATCTTCAGGCGGTAGAGAAAGCTCCAGCGGGTCTAGAAGAGGTTTTTCTGCTGCTGCTGCAGGTTTTGATGCAAAAAGTATTGAATCTTCGAGCTCGCATTCGTCTTCCACTTCAGCTTCTCCTGCTCGGTCTCATTCTCTCAGTATTTCTCCGCCAGTAAGTTTGAGTCCCAGACCAAAATCGCCGGAATCTGTTACTGTACTTGCTGCTCAATCGTTGCCACCACCATCGCCATCAATAATGGATGCTCATAATGAGAGGGAATCTTCTTCATCATCTTGTGCTTCATCTCCATATGCTTCGCCTAAAATTACACTAAATTTGGAAAGAAATGTACTGTCTTCGGCTTCTACTTCTCCTAGAGTGTTGAATGATTTGGATCGAAACAATGTGATTATGCGGTCTCCATCTTTATCTCCAGCTAGAATATTGAATAGCAATTTGGCCCAAAATAGACCTTCTAGCTCACCTTCTTCTGTTTCAACTTCACCTGATAGAGTACTGAACGATTTGGCTCGATTTAATGTGAATTCTCCATCGTTGTCCTCTGTTTCTTCATCACCTGATAGAGATTTGGAAAGGACCCCATCACCGAAAATATCAATTGATTTGGATCGAACTGCGCAGTCTCCTTCACTGTCTGTTGCTTCTTCACCAGAAAGAGGTTTCGAGAAGAGCCTACCTACATCTCCAATAGTTTCAAATGTTTTTGATCGAATTGAGATGTCTCCTTCATTGTCTGTAGCTAAGAGCACATTTTCATCTCCCAGAATCTCGAATGTTTCAGATCATACTAGGATGTCTCCCACATTATTGTCTTCACCTTCTTCTTCGCCGGATAGAAAGAGCCCAGATGTATCACCAACAATGACTTCTAGTGTTTTGGGTCTAAATGCAAGAATTAGTAATGTTTTCGAGCAGCTTATGTCAGTTCCGCCTCCTCCGCCCCCGCCCCCGCCCCCGCCTCCGCCTCCGCCAATGCTGCTACCGCGAAGACAATGGGAATCTCCCAGTGTTAATGCATTATCAACACCAACTGACCAGCCAATTTCAAAGCCTCCAGCGCTTATACCACCCTCAAGGCCTTTTGTATTACAAAGCACAACCAATGTATCGCCAATTGAGTTGCCACCTAGTTCTAAAACAATGGAGGATGCCGAGGAAACTCCTAAACCAAAGTTAAAGCCCTTGCATTGGGATAAAGTTAGAGCAAGCTCTGATCGTGAAATGGTGTGGGATCATCTGAGGTCCAGTTCTTTTAAGTAAGACTCTGAACCCTGTGTTACCTATTTACTTGTAATCTGTGTTTTCGTGCTCTTTTTTTTTAGTAAAATAGGTCTAAATTTCTAGTTCAAATATGGATTATATTCTCTTCTCTCCTGAATAATTGGTTGCATTGGATATTCCGCAGATTGAACGAGGAAATGATTGAGACATTGTTCGTCGTCAATACGCCAAAACCAAAGCCAGCCACTCCTCATTCAGTTAGCCTAACACCCAACCAAGAAAATAGGGTACTTGATCCCAAAAAGGCGCAGAACATTGCAATTTTGCTCCGGGCACTCAATGTGACAATTGAGGAAGTTTGTGAAGGCCTTTTAGAAGGTAAATGTCCATTAATATAGTAGACATGGTCCAAGTGTCTTGTTTTATTTCATGTCTTGGGGTTCTGTCTGGGGAATGAATTCTTGGCTTATTTCTTTGTTGCTTGAAAATAACCATTCTAGGCTTTTTTTTTTTTAACATATTTGACCCGCTGATGAACCAGTATTTTATTGTTGAGGTCTCTTTTCATCATTGCTTAACTTTACTGAAAGATCTTCGGTTGCTTCTGGCCTTTGGACGTACACAATGCATTTATTTTTTACGAGCCAGCCTGCGTTCGATTACCTTTGACATCTTGAGATCTGCTAACTTATGGAGAACTCCTAATTCACTAAATGCCTCATCTTGCCATTTTGTGTTGGATTTGTTACTTCCATCATCCACTACTGCTTCTCTCAGGCCCTTTTAATTTGTATGATGAGCGTGCAGTGACATGCCCAATTATTTATTACTGATCCCGCAACTAAAGCAAGTCCCACTTGTTATGCAGGAAATGTTGATGCTCTAGGAACTGAACTTCTAGAAAGTTTATTGAAGATGGCTCCTACCAAAGAAGAGGAGCGTAAATTGAAAGAATACAAAGATGATTCTCCAACCAAGCTTGGTCATGCTGAGAAATTCCTGAAGGCAGTGATTGATGTACCTTTTGCATTTAAACGAGTGGATGCAATGCTTTACGTAGCCAATTTTGAGTCCGAGGTTGAATACCTCAAAAGGTCCTTTGAAACTCTGGAGGTAAATGGAGTCTTCTAATCCTTTTCCTTTGATTCTTTGTTGCTTCTTTTTGGTTGTGGTATAATTGTGGTCATCAAGCCTACAATTTATGTACTTGTACATTCCTCAACACCTAAAAACATTTAGTAGCCATTTGGCTCTGCAATTCTCGAGATAGCTGCTCAAACTTATTATGGATGATTGTTGAATGGCCCAAAGGTGCTACCTTGTCAGCTCTCCAATAGAAAATTCTGTGCGCTTAGCAACCACCAGTCCTTGTGCTTCTTTCTTTCTAAATTAATCCATGTGATTTCTTGTCATTATTGTTTGGTGTTGGTGGATCTGAGATGTCACTGCCCAAGTCTCATTGTTTTTTCCTTTTTACAGGCAGCCTGTGAAGAACTGAGAAATAGCAGGATGTTTTTGAAACTTTTAGAAGCTGTGCTCAAGACAGGAAACCGCATGAATGTTGGCACTAACCGTGGTGATGCCCATGCCTTCAAGCTTGACACGCTCCTTAAGCTTGTTGATGTCAAGGGTGCAGATGGAAAGACCACACTCTTGCATTTTGTTGTACAGGAAATTATAAGAACCGAAGGTGCTCGTCTCTCTGGGACCAACAACACTCCAAACTCCACTTCCAGTGAAGATGCCAAGTGTAGGAAGCTCGGCCTGCAAGTTGTTTCTGGTCTGAGTTCAGAGCTCGGTGATGTGAAGAAAGCAGCTGCTATGGATTCTGATGTACTTAGCAGTGATGTCTCCAAGCTTTCTAGAGGGATTGAGAATATCAGCGAGGTGGTGCGATTAAATGAAACATTGGGAATGGTGGAAAGCTGTCAGAGATTTTCAGAGTCAATGACGAGGTTCATGAAAATGGCCGAGGGGGAGCTTATAAGGATTCAAGCCCAAGAAAGTGTTGCTTTGTCACTAGTAAAGGAGATCACGGAATACTTCCATGGTAATTCAGCCAAGGAAGAGGCTCACCCCTTCCGAATCTTCATGGTGGTCAGAGACTTTCTTAGTGTTCTTGATCGTGTGTGCAAAGAAGTTGGTATGATAAATGAGCGAACAGTTGTTAGTTCTGCCCATAAATTTCCAGTTCCTGTTAATCCAATGCTTCCAGTTCCTGTAAATCCAACGCTGCCACAGGTTTTTTCTGGATCCAATGCAAGGAAGCAGTGTGATTCCTCCGATGATGAGAGTGCATCTCCTTAATATTTGTGGCTCTTGTTCATATCAGGGTAAACTTATTGTTGCACCTAGCCAGAAAATGTCTAAGGTGGGTGAATTGGGCAGGTTGGGGTTCTCATGGGTTGGCATCTGGCTTGCCAGATTTCTGTAATTTATTTTTCTTCAATATTTGTATAAATCCATGACAAAGATTTTGTAATTTGCTTTTGTCATATAGATAGTATACGACGAGGTTTTCTTTGGGTGAAGTAGGGCAATATGCTGGCTTGACTCGCAGTCGACAATGGCAATGTCGTCACGTAAGCCTGTCGAAAACTTCAATTATAGGAAAGCTAAGCTGTTCAGTTATGCAAGTCATGAGCATAGGATGTATTCCTGTTGTGTACATTAGAACAATCTGTACTGTACCTAATTAGTAATTGTTGTCTTTTTTTTGAAATTTTAATCTCATCGTATGTTTGGCAAAAGCATTATATTTATTTCAAATCTCATACAGAACTACCTAGCACTCACGGACCTTGAGAATGACTGGTGTTAACAGCTTACCCTCCCATGGAGCTTCTGTACTCGGTTTTGGTGTGCGAAACCTGAAATATCTTTCAACAACATTCCACCACCTCACCTTCGCTGCTGCCACCACCACTACAACCATAGCCACCACATCATCAATACCCTATTCATCACCACAACCACAACTATCTCACCATCAATTTACTGCTACCACCGTAATTTTCATATCAATGCTAACTGTCGTAAATTGACAGCTACAATATTCTGAAGTTAGAACCATGTTTCCATGCAATTACTATCGCATTTTCTTTCCCCGTCCAAATAATTAACAGTTAAAGCAATATTAAATTAGGAAGGGGGGCATTTTTTATTTTCCAGTGAAGGCACTGAAACATAAATGTATTTCAAAATATATAAAATAAAGGTGACTAAATTTCACCCCAGGAATTCGTATCCTAGTGATAAGGAAACTATATTTATCAGGAATTCTTTTTCCATGGTAATACTCCTGAATTCATGGATGAGTGGGCTCACCAAGATTGACTAGTTTTTACAACAAGTGAGATTGATGATCCCTCCAATGCGTGGAACTGGACACCAGTCGAGTGGATATAGAGCTATGCCAACTATCTTCGCTTCTTATTGTCTTTAATTTGTAATATACATTCCTATTTGCTTTTGCCTTCGCCAGATTGCATGGACTCTGCATCCATGTGCTCTAAAATACGGCGCGCTTCTTCCTCTGTTGCAGGAACCACTTTCCGGATCCTAAATCCATTATTTGTGGCTTTTGCCTCTGGACGTGCAGTGAAAGTGAAGTAAAATGTATTCGATACCTGTTTCAAATATGGCCAAGGCAAATAGAAGCACACAATTAAAAAGATGGGAAATATGTGAGGGAAGTTTCATGTTAATTTGAGCTTCAAATCCATACTTTAAAAGTTCTAGACAGTGACCCTTTTCAAGGACTAGCAATTACTCTGAAAGCATTTTCTGTTGTATGAAAGAAAGGAATATGGGCACTTACCTCACTGGACCTCAATTCAGGCCTGGTAACATGGGCAACAACTTCAATGTTGATCAGAGGCTTTTCTGAGTTTTCATGTTCCGTGTAAAGAACACAGGATTTGATGCGCAGGAAGTCTCCAACATCAACCTGTTCACCAAACAAATTTTCTTGATGTAAACTATGACTCCAAATTGATTGCATGGACCATGGAGACTGCAGTTCACATGCACAACTTCTGTAGTTGATATACCTATGAATTCTCTCTCTCTCTCAGAGGTATCACACACACACACACACACACACACACACACACTCTTTTAATCACAACCTGTGCAAAGAAATCACCATCTGCAGTTTAAATTTCAAATACAATTTAGTAGTTGAATTGGATGGTTGAACTTCAAGACATTTATATGAGCAAATCACGTCTTAGCTTCACACAAAAATTTAAACTCAGTCAACGATGTAAGTTGATGGTACTTGGGGGAGGTCTAGAGCAGTTGCTTATATTTCATTTTGAGACATAATCAGAATGAAGTAAAAGCTTATGACCAGTGAAAGAAAACATGCTGGTACTCACAGGTCTTAAGAAATCAACATGATCAACTTCAAGAAAGTAAGGAACCAATCCAGCAAAGGCATAAGCAGTTGAGAAAGCCAACTCAAAAGCCCGATGCATCAAAAACCCTCCAAAGATTCGACCATGTATGTTCCTTTGCTGTGGCTGGCAAATTAAAGAGTTTTCAAGGCATGTATCCCTTAGAAGAATGCTGTTTCTGTCCGCTAAGGCTGGCATGTCACAGAAGATTCGTCCCTCAGCCAACAATGCTTCAAGTCTATTTGCCTCCCCATTCTGAATTTCCTTCCTTTTTTCTACACTCTTCCTCTTTCTGAGCTTGCTCCTTGCTTCAGCTTCTTCAAAAAGTAACCTTTCCTTCTCTGTTTCAGGCGACAGCCTATTCACTGGAGCAGCTTTCCCAGTCTTAGAGTCACGGGCCACAAATATGAAGTTGGCTGTCAAAGCTACGGAGTCTGAAGTGTCAGAGCCCTCTGCAAAACAAATTTAGTTACCGTGATTAAGAAATATAAAGACAACGCAAAAAAAGAGCCATTTGATTGGATTTTGAACAATATATTTGGTTAGCCAGATATTAAAACTTCCATGTAGTTTGAGATAATAGAAAATAATTGCCATCCTGCTTACATTTCTTCACTCACTTCTTCAAAATGTATGTTGAAGCATTCAGATTGAAAGAATCACACAAGACATCTTACAGCAACAATAAGATTCTTACTAATAGTATAACTAAAGGGCTTAACACTCAAACCCACTTGAGAACACTCCATCAGGATCAGTTCTGTCTTGCCTTTTTATTTCGACTCTCTTAAAGTCAAGGAACACTATATCTTAAAGCTAAAGTTGGTACCAGAATAAAGTACCTTTTGTGGACTGCATGACCTCCAGTTGAATATCAATTGATGACCGACCAACCCATATGGCAGAACCAACTATTTTAAGATCGACGTCAACACTAATTGGCTTCTTCAGGACAATCTTATCCACGGAAGCAGTCACCAGCAGCAGTGGCCTTGCTGTGCTATCATCGTCGGAACAGTGCTAATACAACAACAAACATTCAATCACAAATAGAAAGGAAGATGCATGTGAATTGTATACTGCAATGAAAATTCCATCCAAATTACATGAACTAGCATTACATTTCAAAATATTCAATCATTGTCGAGAAACACTCAACTAACAGACGTAATCATCCAAAAATATATGTAGTTGGGGATTCCACATCAAATTTCTTTACGCATCAAAAACAGGCATACAGAAGATTTAAAAAAAAAAGCCAACAAACCAAGAATATGATACAGTCCATTATCCATTTCCCATGTCATAGTATTAAAGACAACCAATTTAACCACAACATTGCTAACTTTAAAATTATTATTATTATTTATTTAACGGCAAGAGGTATCCTCAACATAGCTTACTCCTCAACCGATATATATATATATATAAGATTAGGCATTAATCTTGCCTTGAGACCACAGACAAAGAAAAAAGTCGGAGCTTTCATTACAACCTAATCCACCTATTATTCCAGAACAATTCAAAAAACTAACTTTGAATCACTACACAGATAAATTCATTTAAAAGAAGAAGAAATAAGAAAAAGAAAGAAAGGGAGTACCTTGACAGAGATGGTGCCAGCCAAAGCATCAAGATCCTCAAGCAGTTTACCAATCCTAACCTCATTCCAAGGATCCCTATACTGCTCTCTTAAAATATAATCAGTAGAAAAACCATACAAGATTCTAGTACGGCTCTGTTTTGGAGTTTTAGTCAACAATTCACTCTGTGGAGTTGCATCTTCAGGTGGGTCAAGAAGTCTTTCAAAGGTCTTGGACCTTGTTTCCCACAGAGCATTGGTTACTGGTGAATGGTACATTCCTGGCCATAAAGCTATGGGCTTTCGTGTGTGGCCGTTGACGCAAGCAAGGGAGTTGTTGTTGTCAAAGGGGTTGGTCAATGTGGAGACTACAGGGATGGTTCTTGGAGAGGAGGAATTGAATTCCATTTCCTTCTCCAAATTTTGGGAACTGGATTCCTCCTTCATAGATAAGAGATGAAGAAAGAAAGGAAAGTTTGCTTTGGAATTGGGTGTTGATTTGGTAAATAAAACAATTGTTTTTCAGCTTTGTGGGCCCCTTCACTTCCATAAATGTGGGAATTGCATTCTGTTATTTACATATTTATTTTAGTTAATGTGTCCCACTTATAAGTATGCCTTGCAGTCTAGATGATCAGCTGTCTCGTCTTTCATCTGAGAGACCCGGTTTCAAGTCTCACCACAGGAACTCTTTTGTGTACCCCCCCGGTATAATTCAGTCCTTGTCGTTTTGACAAGAAAAACAATATTCTCATGGTTTCAGAAAATGTACTTTAATCCCCATAGTTTTTAATATCTTTATAATTTAGTCCTTTCATCTATTTCACGTTTCTTAGAAATTTATTTATTTCTATTTTTGGAAAATAGAGGGAGATAAGATGGGAAAAAATGTATAATTGAAAATAAAAAAATAAGTTGACAATCATCAACCTTAGCTAAAGGATTATTTAATTATTTTTGAATTTTGATACCTAAAAATTAAGTACTTAGCTTTATTAAACTAAAAAGAATTTCCTTCTAAAATCAATTTTTCATGGATATGATCTATTTATCTATATATTATTATGGATTGTATGTATTTTTAAAATGCAAAGAATTTTTTTAATCAAAATATATATAATTGTATTTTGAGATTTTCAAAATAATAAGACTGTTTTATCAAATTATATATTTATTTACGTAATATCTTTATATTAAATATTACACATTTGCATCAATTTAAAAATAAAATAAAATAAATGTAATTGTTGGGAGAGTGCAGTGCAGTACAGGACCTAAATGTAACAGTCTCAAACTTGTAAACTCAAATTATATGACATATATTCGTAGTTATCAAAATTTTTTTTATCTATATATTTTCCTGAAATTTTGGTAGAGTTTTCTTTGTATTCTTTAGATACTAAGTTATCGACTCAATCATTTCTCAACCTATAACATCAATCACAATATCCGTCCCATCATTTGGACTTCCAAAACTCAGGCATGTTTCAATATCTCAATTCTATTTTCTATAGAACACTATGATAAAAGATAACAAATTCATAACATGCATTGTCTCTTTCTCTCTTTTTTTTTAAAGGTATTTGAGCTCAAAAATATATATACAACCAACCATAATTCAACTTAATAATAATAACATTATAAATTACATCATACACAAGATAATAAGTTAAATATTATAATTTTTAGATATGAAAGTATATTACAACAAAATATTAGTTCTTCCAATTACATTAATCACATAACAAAATTATTCATCCAAGCATCTACTTTCCAAATCGAGGGTGCGATGTACCTAAAAAACATAATCGCATTAAACATGATTAAAATTGCACATTTCAATAAGTAATTGATTAAGGACTAACTATTCATGTACATTAAAGTGATTTTCATATCATCGAATAAATTGTCTTATTTTCTTTTTGAAATTTCTAATTTCATAAATTCTCTTATAGACATAGAGATAAATCTACCGAGATAAAAATATCAAGAGTATCTCCCACAAATCCGCATATTTAACTTCAAAACAAAGTTTTACAATTAATCTATTTTATATCGAGTGATTATCCCATTAATTCGTAAGTTAATTTTCTTAACACGACCATTCAACTAGGCATTAATTCCATGAAGTAATCTTCAAGGCTTGCCCATTCAACATGACATTATTTCTAGTAACCAGGAAATAATTTTTCAAGGCTTGCCCATTCAATAAGACATTATTTCTAGTAAGTAGGAAATAATTTTTCAAGGCTTGTCCATTCAACATGGCATTATTTCCAGTAACCAGCACTAAAATTTCAATCTATAAAAATTTCTTCTACAATAAAAAAAATATAAACTAATTAATTACTCCAAGGTGTCGAACACTTACCTGGTGTCTGTGCACATGAAGAGGTCCCTTGTTGCTGATTAGGTCCTGCGGCTTCCTCTGTGCCAACAAAATTTACTTTGTCATTGTTCATTCATTTGAACCGGTAAAATTCTAATACCCATTACATATTCTTTGATTAAATCCAATACCCTTAATTAAGCTTAATTAACTTTTAATTCGAGGAGGAT
>Ga0307515_10021030_pt1 | contig 11590 bp, 9 predicted proteins | sample 17_EM_MG_FD_194513 | JGI IMG/M metagenome (GOLD analysis project Ga0307515, IMG submission 194513) | Populus trichocarpa ectomycorrhiza microbial communities from riparian zone in the Pacific Northwest, United States - 17_EM | ecosystem: Host-associated > Plants > Roots > Unclassified | place... | reverse complement strand
GTATATTTCTCATACATCTGTATCACCCAGAAGATCCGAAGACCCTCAAGACTGTCTGGGAATACTACAATAAAGGCGCGTTGGCCTTTGTGAGCCACCTCACGGCACACTCCCTAATATCAGAACCGTAGGAATGGAGATCATCGACCGCGAGCGCGAAAAAGAATGGCTTGAACAAATGGATACCATACTCATCTTCGTGTGTCTTACCTCTCTTTGTCGTCAGCCTGAGCTGATAGGTTGCCAGGCCGCGTTGTTTGCGGGCTTCATCAGCGCTTTCCTGATCGAACTCCTCGGTCGTCTCGAACCGGATCCCATGGATATCATACAGGGTGTCCTCATTCACCAAACCCAAATGATGCGTAACTCGAGCCTTGGACCATATGTCCCCCCAGTCTTCTCGCCTCCAGAACACATCGTCATCGTAAACGCTCTCTTCTATGCCAGTCTCGGAGTGATGCTCCTCGCTGCATTCATCGCCATGCTCATCAAAAGCTGGGTACGCGAATTCGACCGCGGCTTAGGGGCGATGTCTCTCCCAGAACAACGAGCCAAGACGCGTGAATTCCGGTACCCCGGAATGAAGCGTTGGAAGCTCCCAGAGATGGTCGGGATACTACCGTTGCTCATCCAGATATCCCTCCTTCTATTTTCCATCGGTCTTATCCTGTTTCTTTTCCACATCAGTACACCCTCGTTTCGTGTGACCACGGCGATTTTTGGCATTGGGGTGCTCTATTATGCCGTGACGACGTCCATATCCGTGTTTGTTACCTCCTCGCCCTTCCACTCTCCTCTTTCGCGCACCATCGCCAGCGTGTACCGAGATGCGCATCTTCTCTTCAGTCTGGTAATGGAGTATTACATATTACCAGGCATACATACGCTGCCAGCAACAGGGCTGGGTCGTGTCCGCCAGTCTATCGCGATTATAATTCATAAATCTCGCCCCTATCAAGAGAAAAACTTTGAAAACCCAATTGCAGACATCACAACGGACGAAGTACAGCTTTCCACGGTAGCATCGGCCTTGCGAAGAATTCATGACAGTGCCCCGGATTCTCAACACAGCGAAGCACTACATTGGTCTGTTTGGCAGCTTGCGGGTAGCGCAACACTTGATACTCGAATATTATTCCGCTTGCCTGACTGGATTATTGAGAAAAATGATGATGAAGAGTACTTCTCACACCGTCCTCCCGTCATGCTGGTCGCATTGCTAGCAGTTCCGTTGCGTGGAAATTTCAAATCGCAAGTGATGGATATGACCACAATACGAGCTCTCCTTCAACGAATGGACATTTCCGATATTCCTGGGGCTCAAGTTGTAGTCGCGGCTTTTGACCACTTGTACCTCAGCTGCAGCGGCTGGTGGAACATATCTGATAGTGAAGATCTGAGACAAGCGGAGTCCAACCTCATAAACATGACACGAAGAATGGAACTGTCCAGAGAAGAAATGTTATTGCTTCTAAGCATCCTGACAGAGTACCGTTGCTGGTGGTGGCGCGAAGGAAAGGAACCGTTCATGATTGAGATATGTCTAGCAATCCTTTCGAATCATACCTCGGAGTGGGCCGAGAACCACTTCTATTATGACATGAAATTACTTGAAGCTGTGGTCACACTCGCCGCTATGTCATGTTCTCTACATCCAAATCGGCTACGTAGCCGCATTTCCACTAACAGGCACGACCTCCCATCGTTCTTTCAGAATGCTCAAAACCCTGCTCTATTTACCAATTGGTTTGAAGACACTCCTTCCAACTATCACAAGCAGCTCATCTCACTGCTCCTCCTGGTCGTCTCTTACTTCATAAGTCAAGAATCATATCTTCTAGCAGTTCAATATCTCAATGTCATTACAGCAAAGGGTGATTTACCCCTCTATGCCTCTGCCCTCACTGCCATTGCCCCTGTTATGGGGCGCTTTGCACTCTCTACCATTAGCAGGATGCTCGTGGCGCCTCAGACACAAGAATTAACACCAATCATCCTTCGTTCCACGATGTATGATGATCGCACTTTTCGGGACGGACTGCTCGAAAACTATGACCTTCAGCTTGGAGCTAATGAGAACCCGGATCCAAACTTTTTGGCCATCGTGTTCATACTTGCCGAGGACGTATCGCCGTACGCAATAGAGGGATTAGAGAACGTGATTCTGGACTTGAAAAATCCGTGGTTAAGGCTGGCTGCAAGAGTGGTTGCCCGACTCGGCATTCCTGATGGATCGGGTCTGCCAATGGGGTCATTTTATGACCATCGACTCCACAATATGATCGCAGCTCTGTCCCTTTTGCGATATACGCAGAGAATGGTCACTGAGTATACAGAGTCCCGCCTCCTGGAGTCATTCCTCGAATCGCAAGAACTCTCCATCTCCTCTGTAGCGCTGGAGTACTACATGAAGACCACGATATTATACCCTGGTCCCCCGGCACCATCGTATTGCCTCTCCAAGGCTGTGTCTGCTGTGTTCAACTTCATATTGGCGGACCATCCACTGTGGATGGGGTGGACAATACTAGCTGTATTTATGGATGGGTTCGAAACACTTTCAATCGAATGGCGACGATCATTCGCTGAAGGCTTCTTCACCTTGTCGCGCCGACCGCTGCTGAAACCACGGAGGGACACGGAGTCAATGACACGGGAAAGTGAGCTTGAGCGGATTCTCACATGGGAATATTTCAACGAAGAGGAACAAGAACAAGAGTGGACAGATTCGGAATTCAGCGGGTTGGATTGGATGGCGATGGCATGGTCGCTCCATTTATCACAGCATTCCGGGAGAAATGGAAAAGGGAAATCGCGGAATTTGGGCGGACCTGTGGTTAATGAGGAATTTGTGCTCCGAGCACTTTGCAAGCTCCTCGATGCAGCTCCACCCCACCAACTCACTCCAATTATCCCCAAGCTCTGCGAGTTTCTTCAGTGGTTTGATGATACAGAGTTCCCTGAATACCGTCGCATGATCTCCACACGGATAAGGGATACGGTTCGTGGGCATGAGGAGTTTCAGAAGCTCCACTGTTTCCACAAATTCCATTGTATGTGGAATATATAGGCGCACCTCAGAACTGTTTCGTAGAATTGGGTACATTGAACTTACTTTGTGGTCTCAAGTCTGACATGAATATCTATCCCGGAATCACAGTCAATGGTTAACAACGCTGCTATTTTACAAATCGTTTACTAGTTGAACATCGGGAGTAGTGGTTCCGTGACAAGGGCAAACGGTATTGATACTAAAGGGGCCCTTTACTCCAGGATCTGGAGGCGCGCAGAGAGGCGTCCATGATAATCTCGCGCTTTGTGAAGGATTCTGGTAGATATCTTCATGCGTATACCGCGTCGTGACAGTGATGAGAAACTACCAGCACGTGAGCTGACAGGAATGAAACTAAGATCAACAGGGTGCCGTATGAGTGCAAGTGTGTGTGTCCATCATGCGTTTCATTCGCGGAGTTGGAAGCCCGCGGATGCTCAGCCGTGTTACGATCAATCCGATTTATGTAATTGGTAAGAAATTAGCTTCAATACCCTTACTAACTGAGAACCATTTGTCAAGAACGCCTCCAGCCAGAGGCATGTTTAAAGCCTGTCTCAGCGCCTAGAGAGTCGCTTGTAGCCCTTACAGTACTGCAGATCACACACCGGCTATTTGAGTAACAACTATTCTGACGCACCACTTCCATGCGCTGAGACTGAAGTAAAAGCTGTTGTTCTAATTAAACGAAACCGCTGAAAACGAACCCTCGACAGATTGAGACAATGCGTGCTTACTGGACACTTTGGCTAAGCGGAGAGACTCGACATTCATCTTGGGTCGAAGTCTTCGATGACCTCTGCAAAATACAAAATGCGCTGCAAACGATCCAAAAGAGCCGAAGGAAACTAGTCGGATTGGTCTCGTTCCTTCAAAGGCTATAAGGTCAACCGTCACCTCGTTGTCTAATACGTCAGTGGCGAATACGAACCTCATACGCGACGCTGGCAAGACCGACGAAAGCCTTTGTGACCTGGTTCAACTGGATGGTGTGAATGTCTGGCTGGTTCCCATATGAACTCACAATGCGGTGCTATATAGTGCTCACTATTTCGTTCTTGAGTCGCCAAGGTTATTCGCTTAGCTTTGCAGAGATTCGGGAGGGGATTAATCTGTAAGGTGGAGTAGGTGCGTGGTCGACCGATGAGGCCGGCTGACAGGGAAGGTTGTGTTGTGGATTCGGAGTACGAGCTGAGAGAGAGAATATATCCGGTGGCGCTGTGTGACCTCACTATCCATACGACGTTTCTGGGAACGTTTACAAGCTAGGTGGGAACAACGACTAAAACCAAACTCGTAGGGCCGATCTAAATCGATCGTGACTATCCAATCCAAAGCCAAAGCAATGTCTGGGGTTCCAGCTGTTCGACTTTTTGATTTGGCTTGGGACCATGCATCCATTACAGACATATATGTCGATATGTACAACCATGAACTGGCCTTTATTTTTGGCTACAGCGAAGCTAGGACGAAGAAGAAGAAGAGGACGAGATCGGAGATGGCAGGGTGGTAGCGTTCTAAGGTGGTGGTAGTAGGAGAGTCGCAATGCGCTTTTACACAAAGGCAGCAAAATGAGGGACTGCGAGTCGCACGGCCCAGGAAGTAAAGGAGGATCCGATGGTGGGTTTCCATACATAAGGCCTACGTTTAAAGTCCCTGAACAGCATTAGTGCAGGGAGAATATCGAGGAGAGGCGGCAACTCACCAAAGTCCAAACCAAGCAGAGTTGAGTCGGTGGCTGCCATTCGTTCTACGTCTGCTTTCATCGCGCGTGTCTCCGTCTTCGAAAGCTAGACATCGCCGCAGACGGCCACACTAGTGACCTCCGCAAGGACCCAGCAACGCTTGATGCGCTGCTGGTGTGGGGCGCGTCGTGAGTTGTGCGAGGTGCGAGTCATTGGGCACCGGCCTCGGCGCGCAATGTGTGAGCAATCGGATGCTGCTCCACGTGTCGTACAACAAGCAGACCATAATGTAACCAAAGACGTGTGTCCAGTGGGTGGATAGCAGGTGTGTCTGCCTCGGCCGCCGTGGTGCAATAATCACGTGGCAGCCTCACCGCCACTCGCAATAAACCTCGCGGTCAACATGACGCGGGGCAGGAGCTCGAGAGTAGCATTGGCAATACTCCAAGGTTGCAATCCACCACCGCATAGCTCGCTTACACCATGTCGCTTCTCACCAAGAAATTGAAGCAAGGTAGCCCACCTCTCTTATCCGGTCAGTCACGTCACACGTACTAATGTCCTCTTATAACGCAAGAGTCCCAGCTTCCTATGGGTCCACCAGGCAAGCCCGTTCCTTGATCACCGTCTAAGAATATTGCTCATACGCCTGTGTTACCCAGAAGATCCAAAGACCCTCAAGACTGCCTGGGAATACTACAATGAAGGCGCGTTGGCCTTTATGCAGCCACATCACGGCACACTATCTGATATCAGAAACCCAGGAATGGAAATCATCGACCGCGAGCGCGAAAAAGAATGGCTTGAACAAATGGATACTATACTCATCTTCGTATGTCTTACCTCCCTTTGTCGTCAGCCTGAGTTGATAGGTTGTCAGGCCGCGTTGTTTGCAGGCTTCATCAGCGCTTTCCTGATCGAACTCCTCGGTCGTCTCGAACCGGATCCCATGGATATCATACAGGACGTCCTCATTTACCAAACCCAAATGATGCGTAATTCGAGCCTTGGGCCATATGTCCCCCCCGTCTTCTCCCCTCCAGAACACATTGTCATCGTCAATGCCCTCTTCTATGCCAGTCTCGGGGTAATGCTCCTCGCTGCGTTCATCGCCATGCTCATCAAAAGCTGGGTACGCGAATTCGACCGCGGCTTAGGGGCGATGTCTCTCCCAGAACAACGAGCCAAGACGCGTGAATTCCGGTACCTCGGAATGAAGCGTTGGAAGCTCCCAGAGATGGTCGGGATACTACCGTTGCTCATCCAGATATCCCTTCTTCTATTTTCCATCGGTCTTATCTTGTTTCTTTTTCGCATCAGTACACCCTCATTTCGTGTGACCACGGCGATTTTTGGCATTGGGGTCCTCTATTATGCCGTGACGACGTCCATATCCGTGTTTGTTACCTCCTCGCCCTTCCACTCTCCTCTTTCGCGCACCATCGCCAGGGTGTACCGAATTGCGCATATTATCTTCAGTCTAGTAGTAATGGATATCATATTACCGGACATAGATAAGATGCCCGCAACAGCGCTGGGTCGTGTCCGCCAGTCTATCGGGATTATCCTTCATAAATCTCGCCCCTATCTAGAGAAAAACTTTGTAAAACCGATTGCAAAAATGACAACGGACGAAGTACAGCTTTCCACGGTAGCATCGGCCTTGCAAAGAATTCATGACAGTGCCCCGGATTCTCAACACAGCGAAGCACTGCATTGGTCTGTTTGGCAGCTTGCGGGTAGCGCGACATTTAACACTCCACCATTATTCACCCTACCTTCTTGGATTATTGAGAGAAGGAATGATGAAGAGTACTTCTTACACCGCCCTCCAGGCATGCTGGTCGCATTGCTAGCGGTTTCGTTGCGTGGACGCTACAAATGGCAAATGGATGATATGACCACAGTACGAGCTCTCCTTCAAGGGATGGAAATTTCCGATGTTCCTGGGGCTCAAGTTGTAGTTGCAGCTTTTGACCACCTCGACCCGTGGAACAGTCGGAACATTGAAGGTGTGAGACAAGCGGATTCCAACCTCACAAACGTGGCACGAAGGATGGAACTTCCCACAGAAGAATCGTTATGGCTTCTAAGCACGCTATCACAGCACCATTGCTCCTCGGGGCGGCGAGGACGAAGGAAACCATTCTTGATTGAGATATGTCTAGCAATCCTTTCAAATCGTGCCTCGGAATTGGGCGGCGATCACTTCCGTGACATGGAATTACTTGAAGCTGTGGTCACACTCGCCGCTATGTCATGTTCTCTACGTCCAAATCGGCTACGTAGCCGCATTCCCACTGACAGTGATTCACTCCCGTGGGTCTTTCAGAATGCCCAAAACCCTGCTCTCTTTGCCAATTGGTTTGAAGACACTCCTTCCGACTATCACAAGCAGCTCATCTCCCTGCTCTTCCTGGTCGTCTCTGCCTTCATAAGACGAGATTCATATCTCCTAGCAGCCCAATATCTCACTGTCATCACAGCAAAGGGTGATTTACCCCTCTATACCTCTGCTCTCACTGCCATTGCCCCTGTTATGGGAGTTGGAATACTCTCTGCCATTAGCATATTGCTCGTGATGCCCCAGACACAAGAATTAACATCAATGACCCTTTATTCCATGATTTTTGGAGCACACAATCATCAGGACGAACTGCTCGAAAACTATGACCTTCAACTTGGAGCTAACGAGAATCCGGATCCAAACATTTTGGCCATCGTGTTCATGCTTACCAAACAAGTACCTTCGTACACAGTAGAGGGATCAAAGGACGTGATTCTGGGCTTGAAAAATCCGTGGTTGAGGCTGGCTGCAAGAGTGGTTGCCCGACTGGACATTCCTGATGGATCGGGTCTGCCAATGGGGTCGTTTTATGACCACAGACTCCACAATATGATCGCAGCTCTGTCCCTGTTGCGATATACGCAAGGAACGATCACTCATTATACGGAGTCCCACCTCCTGGAGTCATTCCTCGAATCGCGAGAGCTCTCCATCTCCTCTACAGCGTTGGAGTACTACATGAAGACCACGACGTTTTATCCTGGTCCCCCGGCACCATCTTATTACCTCTCCACGGCTGTGTCTGCTGTGTTCAACTTCATATTGGCAGACCACCCACTGTGGATGGGATGGACAATACTAGATGTATTTTTGGATGAGTTCGAAACACTTTCAATCGAATGGCGACGATCATTCGCTGAAGGCTTCTTCACCTTGTCGCGCCGACCGCTGCTAAAACCACGGGGGGACACGGAGTCAATGACACGGGAAAGTGAGCTTGAGCGGATTCTCACATGGGAATATTTCAATGAAGAGGAACAAGAACGAGAGTGGACAGATTCGGTTTTCAGCGGGTTGGATTGGATGGCGATGGCATGGTCACTCCATTTATCACAGTATTCCGGGAGAAAGGGGAAAGGGAGATCGTGGAATTTGAGCGGACCTGTGGTTAATGAGGAATTTGTGCTCCGAGCACTTTGCAAGCTTCTCGATGCGGCTCCGTCCTACCAACTCACTCCAATTATCCCCAAGCTTTGCGAGTTTCTCCAGTGGTTTGACGATACAGAGTTCCCTGAATACCGTGGCATGATCTCCACACGGATAAGGGATGCGGTTCGTGTGCATGTGGAGTTTCAGAAGCTCCACTGTTTCCACAAGTTCCATTGTATGTGGTATATTTAGGTACACCCCGGAACCTTTTCGTAAAATTGCGTACTATGAACATGATTGTGTTTTTGATTCTGACATGAGTATCTATCCCGGAATCATGACTAATGGTCAACAACCTGCTGTATTCAAGTCATTCATGGTTGATATTACGTTTTGTAGTTCGCTTGCAGCGAAAGTACCATCTAATAGCCCTAACAGCCTGGGTCTGAACCTGGGACGCTTACTTCAGTCCCACGTATATACGAAATATAGCGTTAACCAGACGTGTATATACACATTTGACAGTATAAAGTAAGAGCCTGACACTGGCCGGGAGTGACAGAGGGGTAGAGCCATGGAATATCCACTATCCAACCGCAAAAGTGTTGCTTAGGCTATAATACCTCAGATATGAATCGTGACACTGTATGCGAGTAGTAATAGCGTAAGGATCGTGAAGGTGGAGCGGTGTGTGAGTAAGAATGATGGCTTCTGTACCAAATCTGATCCTTTCGCGTATTGTCCCTTGCACTCAGTATCTCTTATTAGGTTTGCTAGTGGGCTTTTAGGTATTGGATAGTAGACACGTGGTAATAAGGTGATTAATTCTACAGAAGTCCGCTCACGGGGGACCGTCATATAGGTGCACTCCCAGAGGCAGTTTTCGTGACTACATAGCTACAGGTGAAGGAGTCATTCTAGATGATTCATTTAGCCGAGCTCCATAGTTGTAGATACTCCGCCTCAACCAAGTACCTCGCGTCCACTGGACCATGGTAGACAAAGCAAGCCAATAATGACACGCTACAAGTAGAGTCGAACCGAGAACCCTTGTAAACTTATTATCCTATCGAAGGGCAATAGTTTAATAATTTTTAGCATTATTAAACCGACTCTCCGCCATACGTGCATGCGTCAAGTCATATTCCTCTGCTAATACCCGTTCTATACCAGTTGAACATTGGGTGTGGAGGTTCTATCACAAGAACAAAACGATATTGGTACTAATGGACAGAGAGGCGGCTGTTACTCCAGAGAGGTGTCCAGCTTCGCGCTTTGTGAAGGACTCTGGCCAATATGGCCATCAACGTTCATGTGAGTATGTGACCTGACAGGCAAAAACAATACCAAGGGGCTGTCGGAGTGCGACTGAGTATGTACTGACTAGATCATGCGCTTCATCCGCGGGGTCGGAGGCCCTCGTGTCACAGTCAATCCGATTTATATATATGACACAATCCACCAATCGTACCGTCTCACTTACCAGTAGTTGGTCCCATACCTCGCGAGGTATAATGGGTATATATTAGGTGTGGCGAACAATTCGAGGCTGACAGGGACGCTACCAGCTACCAAGGTAGTACCAAACGAGTGACTGGAAATCTCTCGATGATACACTGGATCGTGGTTGGACTGAGCTTCGCTTCCGACGGTTGCTCGACGTGGAAATGGGGAGGGTGGAACAGAATATACGCGCCGGCGTGTGGTCGTCTTCGCAATCGGCAGCATGCGTACTGTTGATGGCAATAGTTGGCATTGCGGGGGTGTGGTGATCGAGGGTAGCAAAACACAACGGGACTGTGGACAGTGACAAGGACATGGTACGAAGGAGAGTGCCGACGTAGTGCTGGTGATAACGGTGACCATATCCGGGGAATCTATGACGTGCCTGCTTCTAGGCTGAATGGCCGAATGAGAATTGGAAGACAACAAAGATTGGATGCCTGTCATACCTGTCCAATCGCGGCTGCTCTTCGATCACCATATTTCTGTCGTTGGAGGCAATACCGAGGAGGGTGTGGAGAGGACTGACGATGAAGGCGAGAAAGCCTGACAAGCCTCGAGGATCGCTGTGGTTGTTGGTGGTGGTGACAGAAATTGGACTAGATTATAATTGGCGGAAGTATAAATGACCAAATAAATGGTTTGAAACCAGTAACGCTAAGGGCCTAGGAGAGGCTCGTGATCCTCGTCGAGCGTAATGATTTCGACGGGTGGACAACGGGAAGGATAAGTAAATGCAACCACGTGATGACGGAGACGAAAGGGAGACATTCCTATTGTAACGGCGTATAATGTGAGAGTTGTGAGAAAAGTGCCAAGGGTGGAGGCCGCGGTCATGCGATGGAGGGGAACCAGTGGTCGAGGCTTTGGATCCACCGTTCGCGCCCTCGAGGGTACGAGGCTCGGCTACGTTGTGCTGCCTCTAGGCCCGATAGAACACCCTCAACCCGCTCTTCAAGAGTACGGCTAAGAAAGCCATTGAAGAACAGGGTGACTGCTCCATTATATATTCGGGGCCTGGGAGGTGGGTAGAGTAAAGGCAGGGACGATACTGCTGCTAATTTGGAGGGGGATGCGTATCAGTGGATCCATGATCACATCAGCACCAGTACAGGGCTTTAGCTGGGTGAATGTGAGGAACGTAGAAAGGGACGTAGCGAATAAAACCAACTAAACATAGGTGCGCGGAGATGCATTCAGATTATACGAGGAAAGCGCATAATGACGAGAATGATATCTCCATCTGTTCGCTCGGCTCACTCGATCTCCCGGATGCTGCCCTCGTCATAGCTGTGCCGTTGTAATGCCAACAGATGCATCTGTAGAACAAGAGGCCTATAGGACTTGTTATCGTGTATTCTCGAGCCTTTGGATGCACCTACTGAGTGCCTGTCGCCCTCGGGAATCCGCCTCGCAACAGGATTGAAGAGTGACAGGACGTGAGTATCCTCTCTTCGGGAGTTCGGGCAAACACGTTGAGGTCGTCCAGGTTGGTGAGGAAGGAAGCACACATTTCTGCTTGAAGTCTCGAAGTCGTTGGATGCGACTCTAAGAAGAAGAAAAACCTGACGGATGCAGCATGGTTTCACCATTACACATCTAAATAAATTTGCTATCGGATTCAGGATTGCGAAGAAATATTGGAAACATCAATCCTCTGAATAAGACTAGCACTACAGAGTCGGGGGTTATGTTCAGCATACCACAACGCTACCCTTATCGTATAGACACAAGAAAAGAAAATATTATCACCGCCTTACGGGCCGCTCGTCCTTCATCAAAGTATCGGGTGCGATCTTGGGAGACGGTATTCCTTCTTCCTCTCGTCCTATCAGTTCTGCTCGCCAGCGCCACGCCTTGGCGATTATCCGCGCAGCCGGGGGCAAAGGACGGGGGTTAACTTTCGATGTCCTT
>Ga0307515_10021028_pt1 | contig 11592 bp, 6 predicted proteins | sample 17_EM_MG_FD_194513 | JGI IMG/M metagenome (GOLD analysis project Ga0307515, IMG submission 194513) | Populus trichocarpa ectomycorrhiza microbial communities from riparian zone in the Pacific Northwest, United States - 17_EM | ecosystem: Host-associated > Plants > Roots > Unclassified | place... | reverse complement strand
GGTTGTCCATTGAATGCTCCATCAACTGCATTAGCTTGTTCAATGTAATCTTCTTGCATTGTTAAGCACATATCCGAAGCTTGTCCTTGTAACGAGTATATGCTACAAACTTTCACCTGTTGTACATTTCCACAAGCCAAAAAACACACAAGAGAAGTAAGATCAATAACTTTATTCTCAAGGTTAGCAATACTTACCTCATTTACCTATTTGCTTGGAAGGTCTCCACGGGTGCCAAATTATTTCGAGTTGGCTGCCATATTTGAGATCCATTAGCGTACAGCCTCGGGTGTTTTATCTACCAATGCCCCTCCACTTGCCGCATCAATGATACTACGATCAGTAGGCATCAGTCGTTCATAGAAATATTGTATGAGCAGCTGATCGGGAATCTGATGATGAGGGCATTGAATGCACAATTGCTCAAATCTTTCCCAATACTTGGAGAGTGTCTTCCCATGAGACTGTCGAACCCCACATATTTATTTCCTTATATTGGCAATTCGAGAGGCTAGGAAATACTTTTCAAGAAAAATCCTCTTTATGCCATTCCAGTTCTAATGAAATCGAGGATAATGGTGAAAAGCCATGCTTTTGCTATCCCTTTTAAAGAGAAAAGGGAAAGCTTAACTTGTTTCGTCAACTCCATGCGTTTCATGCCAACACAAACCATGTGAAACTCCTTGAGATAAGTATAAAGATCTTCTTCGGCAAGTCCATTGAATATTTGTAGTAAGTGTATAAAACCAGACTTGAGCTCGAAGTTGGCATTGTTGTCGTTGTTTATGCATAATGGTTGATTCTCCACGTTGGGAGCAACGAGCTCCTTGAGTGTCTGTTGTCGTGCAACAGTCATGGTGTTGATGTGGGCTTCTTTATGCAACCTGCATAAAGTATTTTCTATTTCAAAATCTACTTGCACTTGTCTTTGGTTAGTAGATCGGGTTACATGCATAAATAATCAAGAAAACTTAAAAAGAAATCAACCTCACGAGTGATTTAAAGTAGTGAAAATGAATGAAAATCCAACACTAAAACACAAAAATTGTCTAAAAACCATAGAAAACAGTGGAATTTGGCCTCGATAGGGTGGAGCTCTTCGCCAAAGGCCACTAGTCTTGTTCAGAACATCATTTTCCTTTAGGAAACAAAATATCGAGACCTAATTCCACCAAAAATTTTGTTTTGAACAGTACCACCGTAACTCTGTTTTTGTTTTCTGTTTCTTTTTTTTATTAAAGAAATAAATAACAATAACAACTCAAGAATCAACTAAAATCACTTCCCCAACAACAACGTCAAAATTTATTGCGATGTCCCAGTCACACAAATTAATTACCCTAGCTTAAATAAACAAGATAGTATAGAACAAGCAAGGGGTCGATCCCACGAGGAAGGTTTAATCAGGTTTCTATGCTAGATGATATAAAATTGAGGGGGGGTTTGAAGTTATCTAAGCTATAATATGGTAAACATAGTGAAACAATCAATCTAAAATAAATCCAAAATTTATCAAGAGAACAAACTTGGTCTCAAGTAGACATCCACCTACGGAAATCAGAATTGATAATGGAAACAAAACATCAATTTATATTCTGAATATTTATCTTTTCTTGATATTAGTTAGTTAACCAATCCGCAGTGTAACTAACCCTAACAATTAAACAACCACAGTGTCTGCACTAGTAATTTAATTCAACGGCAACCTTAAGGACTAGACAACATAACTGTCTGCAGTCTATGTTTGATTTGATTGAATGTTTTCCATAAGATTAATAACATAGATCTGACACAATTATTATACTCAGTTGCTTCACAAGTTTATATATCACAACTCCGGTTTTGATAGCAAACTTAGCAATAGATTGATTAGAATAAAAACTTAGAGTCCGCTCTAGCAACCAAACTAAACAATCATAGGAAATAAGCATAGGAAAACAAACATACTCATACTCATCATATAAACAAAAAGAAAAGGGTAAAATAGATCTCACATTTCTTAAAATCCGAAGGTTTCTGTGTCCTAGCAACCAAGAAAAATAATTTAGCCTTGCATGTCTATTGAGAAACTAATCCAAATGAAAGATGAATACATGATTTCAGGTCTAGGAGGGAAGGGTGAGTTTTTATTCTCTTTCTAGTTGCCCCTCTCTTTCCTTCTTTTTTTTTATTTGATAGCAAACCTTAATCCCTACTTTCCAAAAAATATAGTCATTTCCTAAGTAGACAATTTACATTTAAATAATGCAGTAACTATTTTCCTAAAAAAAGAAAGAAATAGTCTTACATAAAATCTTCAAGCTTTTACTTTGGACTTAGAGGAGTTAAATTGCCCAAATAGAGACTTGGATGTCGGTTTGGATGCTTGGGAAGTAAATTGGACTTATTTCTTCACAAAACCTGTTTGTTGGTAGAATTTATGAGTCCTCTTAGAAAAGTCATATCTCTATCATGTGAGCTCTTTTTATGCTGAAATTTGGTAGGCTAATAGGTATTCAAGTCAGGAATCCAAAACAAATTGAGTTTGCATCAAATGGATATGTCTAACTCAAGATATTCAAGTCGGAATGGCCGAAGGTCAACATTGGCAAAATGCAAGATCTGTCTTTGAAGGCTGCAATTTTCATGCTCTTTCTCCTTTTACTTTTCTTGTAATATATATAGAAAGATATGGATGTTATCTTTCTAATGCCATTAGAATCACTTCATTTCGACCTCTAGAGCTCAAGCTCTGCACAAAACATCGATTGGATGTCAAATTTACCTTCAAAACATAAAACAAAGAATATCAAGACATTATATATATAAAACATATGCAAATACTAGGCAAATATAGGTAAAACTATCGAATAAGATGGTTGCATCAACAACAAATACCAAGAGTCGATGTTGAGGGCAAGTTTTCAAAAAAAAAAAAGAATAAAAAAACCAAAAAAAATTGGAAGAAAGAAATAAAGAAAAAGATACTACACATGTCTTTTGGTATTTAAGATAAAACCTCTAGTGTCTTCGAATGATTAGTTATCCATCAAAAGAAAAGTTGGAATCTTAATCTTTTAGGTGAACACAAAATGGGTGGCATGGTTATATGTCATTCTTTTACAAAGATAGTGAAATAGAAATAACGAGGAAAATAATTGGTAGAAAACCTTGACATGTCCTTTGAATTGAGATTTGAGATAGGCAATGAGTTTTAGTATCCTCTTTAAGTTTGAGATTAACAATGAAAAGAGTGGCATAGTTATATGCCAATGTTTGATCTTGATAACATTGAAAGTTCTTGGTTGATGAAAAATCATTTGTTTGATTATGATAGAGTTTCCTATCCAATTTTAGAAAATTAGATTTGACATGGTTATATGTCATTTGTCATACAAGGATAGCAAAGGAGTTAATGAATAGTTGATAGTAATCCTAGATCATTAAAACTCTCAAACACTGTTTGTAAAACCTAACAAAAATTAGTATTAGGTCGGCCTATGCTAAGAAGAAATTAAGGGAAACAGATTGGCCTGCTCTAAAAGAAATTATATGGGGGAAATCGGCTTACCCTAAGTGGGAATTGTGGGGGAGAAAACCAGCCCTAAGATAACCCAAGAAAGGGATAAGAACAAGAATGACTAGCACCCAAACACCCCATCTTATTTAAGAGAGTATAAATACAGGAGAGGGAAAAAGAGATGACTTTTCCTCTCCCCCAAAATCAACAGCCTTACTTGCAACAACAACCACCCCTTCCGAAGAAGAAAACCCACGTAAACCCAGCTGCATGTTGCCTTCATTGATTGTTTGAGTGAAAGGAGAGTTAGAGAGAAAGGGTGATGATTGAAACCATGGAAGAAGGAGCATAGAAGGCCGACTGGTGTAGCAGAAGAATAAGGGAAGAAAACTGAGAGGAAGAGAAGAACAAATCACCAAAACCTTCCCTTGAATTGTTAAAAATGTGAGGTAATAGTATCATATCCTTGGTTGGGTGTTGCCTCATGGTTTAGACAAAGAAGAGGGGGGAAACTCAAAATAAGAGATTATGGTTGAAAAGATCTAAAAACAATAAAGGATGAAAGAACACATGCGCGGACCCTTTACAAAGAAATATGAATGATTTTGAGTGTATAAACCTAAGGGAGGACTGACCATGTTGAAAAGATGCATGGAATGTGAAATGAAATGATGAAATGCATGGATTGTGATCTTGTTAAACTCCTAGGAACATACTTGAGCTGAAACAGAATTCATGTTGATGTTAATGTCTTGACTTTTCTTATATGATTGATGAACTTGTATGGAATATGAAATGAAAGGATGAAATGAATGGATTGTGATCTTGTTAAACTTCTAGGAACATACTTGAGCTGAAACAGAATTCATGTTGATGTTAATTCTTTGATTTTGTTATGTGCTTAATCAATTTGCATGGTTATGAACCAAGTTAATGAAGGTATGGTTGTAGCATGTTGTTGTGAATATACTTGTGATAAAAATGATGAATTGCATGTGTAAATTAGGGGGGATGGACAGCAATGTCCAGTCAAAGGAAATGGGAGGAAACCATGAAGGAAACCTTGCATGATGAACACCTTTAGAGAAACAAGATATATGATGGAAATGGAACCCTTGTGTAATGTGAATTGACTATTAATTTGTGTTGATGAATTTGTCATGATGGAATTGAAAACATAAAAAGTATGATTGTGGCAACATTAGGTTTTGGTCTTGAAGTGATGGTTAAAAGAACCTTTGTAAAATTATACATGTTGAAACTTGGTTGCATATTGCTTGATAATCTTGTGATAAATTAGATGTAATTTGGTAACGGTCTATGTCCAACTAGGTTGTAGTATGTTATAAAGGGGGAAAGCTTTGCGTAGACCCTACATTTAGCTTAAGGAAAAAGTAAAACAAGAAATGACTCAACCGCCGTTGACAATTTATGAATCAGTAGCGACATAGTTTTCATTGATGATTTCTGGGTAGGTAGCGACTCAGTTTTCATTGATGATTTCTGAGTCAGCAGTGATTGTGTTCATTGATGATTTCATGCATCAGCCGTGGAAGTTGTTTTCGTTGACAATTTCTGAGTCGGCAACAACTCAGTTTTCATTGATGATTTTTAAGTCAATAGTGATTGTGTTCACTAACGATTCCATGTGTCAGCTGTGGAAGTTGTTTTCGTTGATGATTTCTAGGTTGACAATGACTCAGTTTTCGTTGACGATTTCTGAGTCAACAATGATTGTGTCCGCTAATGATTTCATGCATCACTCGTGGAAGTTTTTTTGCTGACAATTTTTGTGTCACCAGCAACTCAGTTTTCGCTAACGATTTGTGTCACCAGCGACCTAGTTTTCGCTGACAATTTCTGTATTACTAGCAACCCAGTTTTTGCTGATGATTTTTTTGTGACAGCAACGAATCAGTTTTGTTGACGAATTTCATGTCAAAAATGATTTAATTCTTATGATGATTTCACCGTCAGCTTGACCCAACTCACCCTAAAACTTAAGAATTAAACATTAGGACGTCCGTGTGTGACCTACATTTAAAATTAAAATAAATATCTTGATATGATGACTTTCATTATATGATTATAAGATGTGTGAAACACTTGAATATGAACATGTGTATTCTTGAGATATGTATGGTGATGCGATCCAAGCGCCAAATGATCCATTGGAGGTTCTGGTTGGTCCAGTTACAAGGCTTAGAGTTAAGAGGTTCAAAGAGACTTTCAATGGACTTCTTCAAGATACGTGGGCTAAGGTGGACTTCAAGAGGATATTAAATATTGAGGAGCAAGCCGTGATTAACCTTATTCATGTCAAGAGGGGCTTGTTGATGGAACCAAGACCATTACACAAGGATTGGGAGAAGAAGACTAGATTTAGATAGTTTGACCTTTCGCTACCTTTTTTATAATAACTGGAGCTACATGTCGAATTTTGAGGTGATTTTAGTTGGGCTAGAAACTAGACTTCCATACATTTCCAACGGTATATTGCGTGCCTTCTAATTCTTTAAGACAAGAGAGAACCATTCGTTTGTAGTTGGCTTTACTGCTGCCAGATAGAATGCGGAAATAACCGAACTTGTCTTATTAAATTAGTTGGGCTGTTAAACTTTCTTTATTTTATGCGGAAACATTTGTTTGGGTTTCAGACTTATTTATTTTATTTATTTTAATTAGTTTGGGCTAGTTTTATCTTGGGTTGATTATTATTTAAATTGGGTTTATATGTGACCCATTAGGGAAACTACGGTTTTTGGCTGGGGTATAAATACTCTTGAGAATAATTTTTAGGACACTTTCTTTTGGCTAATAATATTATGATTTTTTCCGACTTTTGGTTGTCAATCTTGGTTCTTGATTGAACTTTCAACTCTTCAAAGAATTGACCAATCTTTGTTGTGAATGTATACTCCTTTTGTTCGTCTCTAGGTGTAGGCGTTGTGATTGGGTTGGTTTATAGTCTTGTTGCCTTGGAGCATGTCTTACATTGTGATAAGTTTATCCTAATTTCAGCAAACTTGGGTTAGATAGATCTTAGGTTCGCGAATTCCATTCAATTTCGTTAAGGTTCACATCATATGGTGATGGGTTATATGATTACCGAATGTAAATATACTGATTAGTAATCGTTTGATGTGTCCTGGTATGACCGGGATCGAACCTTCGACCTGACGAGGACATTCCACGAGAGGAACAGGTAGGTGGTTTCCACCCTCTTCTAGCATACTATAAATTCTCCAAAATGAATTCAATACGAAAGATCTATTACTATGTTGTGGTGAATAATGAATCATACATGGAATATTTGATTGATTATGATGATTAGCTTCAACTAATGGCATCCTACATAGATGACTAGGTTGATTATAATGATTAGCTTTGGTTAATGGCATTCTAGATGGATGACTGTGTTGATTATGATGATTAGCTTTGGTTAATGACATCCTAGATGGATGACTGAGCTTAGATATGATTAGCTTCGGCTAATGGCATCCTAGATGGATGATCGGGTTGATTATGATGATTAGCTTTGGCTAAAGGTATCCTAGATGGATGACGGGGTTGAGCATTATGATTAGCTTATGCTAATGGCATCCTGAATAGATAATCGGGTTTAGGTATTGTGATAGCTACGTGTAATGGCATCCGAGATAGATGACCAAGAGTGGATATTGTGATTAGCCTCGGTTAATGGCATCCAAGATGGATGACCGGGTTGGAACAATATGGATAAACATGTTTAGTAGTTTTCGTAAGGGATGACTGGAATAAAGCGAAATAAATAACTTCGACAAATGAATTAATCCCAGCCCTTATAGCTACTATAGTAAGGTTGGGACAAGTGAGTAAGGACAATATAATTGACAAAATAATGAAGGTTACATTATGCATATAAGGGATAAAGAAAGGATTATACTCATTTAGACCAATAACAAAAGGTAGCGAAAATATTCCTCTAGTTATCTATTGTCATGTTTCAATTGGTTATAATTCTTATATTCATTTTGTGTTGTAACAAGGACGTCACATAACCAAAGTGCGTAGGAATCTCGTCTCACAGCTCCACATATTTTGACATGAACTATGTATCAGTATGATAAGAGATTGTGTATTGTATGAACAAGTGTACTAGTTATGAAATTTTTGTATGGTACTTTTGTAAAGACTTGTAATGATAACTATATTGGAACAGAAATGTAGATTTATGAATATATAAAGATAATGTTGTGTGTTTGTGTATTGAGTTCTCTGTATGATGATGTTGGTTTATAAAGTCATATGGGTATTATGATTAGCATTGTTAACATAATGACTAAAAACAATTATCATTAATTTCGATCATAAAAAGATAGAAAATCTCGGGCTATTATATCATTTGAACCTGTGAAGTCCTTTCTTTGTTGGCCATGAAACCCAGCCTTCATTACGTATCTTAAAAAGTCATTTCTAATAAAACAAGTGAGAAAGACTGATAAATAGTGCACTTAAGGAACTAGTTGTGATAGTAATGATGAAATGAAAAAATATTTGTCTTTGTTCATGTCGAGAAAATCCAAATGTGAGACTTCAAAAGAGTATTTAACCCTTCTCAAACCCAAATAGGCCATCTCCTACACCAAGCACCATTATGAAATACTTTTCTTCAAAAACTAAAATGAATCGTGAGAGTTATATAAACATTGTTATTTGACATAACATTAAAAAATCTTGGATTTTCTATAAGACAAGGTAAATTTTGCAAAGTCTTTGTTAAGGAAGTTATCCTAAAAAAAATCCCCAAAGCGTGTGACATGAGTAAATTTTTTGAAAGCTGAATTGCAAGGGAAATCAACTTTTGGGAGTCAATTTTGAAGTCAAATGAAACAAATGAAGTTTATGGACCAAAATTGGATTTTTGAAAGTTTAATGGTAAAATCAAGGGATTAATTGCATAAAATTCAAAGTCTAGTGAGCAAATAGGAATTTAATTGAACAATTTATGAACCAAAGACCAACTTGCAAAACACGTGCGACTTCATGAACTAGAATCAGGTAAATTCAGGGGTCAAATCAAAGAAAATTAGAAGTTTGATGGTTAATTTGAGGGTTTAATTGAACGAATCAAAAACCAAGTATCAACTTGTAAAAGGCGCTCAAAGTTGGGGCTAAAAAAATGAATCTGACAGGAACGTAATTGCACAAAATTAGAAAGTTAGGGGAAAATTATGGGTAAAATCAAACAAAATTAGAAGAATAGGGATCAAATTAAAAATTCCAGATCCCAAAAAAAAAACCCTAATTTATAGAGATTCGACAAAACAGCACCGTTCAAGGTACTGTGCATCTTGTTCTTCAGTTTTTGGCTAATTAGGTAGGCAATTTCAGGCGAATGAATGTGACGTTTCCGATCACTATAAAGGCTGCAACCACCACCATTCAATTGAGAAACACCCGCTTTACAACCCCATGTCTTTAAAATCAAACATTTACATCCCATATTCTCCATTGATCTCCACATCATCTTGTCCCTAGTCAACCAGCACTACAATTTAAGTCATCATGTTGTTTGAGTGAGCACTTTCAAACGTTTGAATGTAGAGCTACAGACCTTCAAATCAAGCAAGAATGGATCCAATTGAAATGTGTGCACCCCCTCTACCAAGTTCAGGTGGTCTCAGGCAATGTTGAGATCGGAGTTGCTCCGGCAAAGCCACAAAAGTGACCATCCCAGTCAACCTTGACAGGGACATCCATTTGTAGAAACCCACCTAACTTTTTCATGTGCTCCCACTTAGAAACCCCTAGAAGGTTCCTATCAAGGGTTTTAAACTTTTCTCCCTAGATCTAAAGACAGAAAACACCTCACCTTGATCTCCAAGTTTCTTATAAAACCACTTAAACCCAAAACCATTGGTTCTATGGGAAAACTAACTAGGTTTTAGTCTGTTAGAACCCTAACAAACCATCTAAAAGACCTGAATCCGCCTATAAAAAAAAGGGATCCCGGAGCAGAATGGAGGAGAAAAAAAAGAGGAAAACAAGGAGTAAAAGAAAGAAGAAAAGAGAAACTTGGGCTGAAACACAAGTAATTCGATCCAGAAACACTTGGAAGTTGCAGCTCTGTCTGGGGAAGTCTGAAGATAAAGAAGAAAGAGGGCAATATCAAAAAATTGATTCAGATATAAAGATTTCTAAGCTAAAAAGGGTATATACTTTCACACCTTGAAGGTGGAGTCCATGAGGCCTGCTGGATTGATCTCTTGTGCTCAATGCAAAGCTTTGAATGTTTTGACATGTTGTTGATTGGTTTTACATATTGCATTATATGTTTGTTTCGATTTAATGAATGCCAAAATGACAGCAAAGAGGATGCTCATTTTTTGTTGCTAGGGAGTTAGTTCTGGTTTTCTAGGTTGTTTGTTAGGTCCTTAGGGATGACAAAGTTGGATTTTGAAGTTCAGATTGTTCAAGCATGCCTTTTGGTTTGAGTTGGTAGTTCTTGAGATTGAAAATCAATGCATTTTTTAGTTTTGTTGTTCTTTATCACAAATATATTCATTATTTATAATGTGGTTTGTGGGAATAAGGAAGGCATGTTTTAGAAGCTTAAAATGGTCATTCTGGGTTTGCTTTAGTTTTCTGGATTTTCTGGTCTGCTAGGTTTTGTTTTTATAGATTCATCTGATGAATCTTGTCTTAAATACTAGTTTTAGAGCTTATTTTGATTAAATTTCAATTTACACTGTTACTAAGTAATCTAGGAATTTTTCGCCCCAATAACAGGTTTTAATGTATTTTAATCTTAAGGTTTTGGTTTTGAATCAAAACTCATTTTAGCAAAATCATGTTGATTTGTTACCCATTGAAGCAAACGAACCCCCAATTCTTGTTCTATGTATGATTGCGAACAAAATCATTCCCCCTTTTGTTCGAAATCTGGTCTAGATTGAGAGTTGCATTTTACAAAATAAGGATGAATGTTCTTCATTTGTTTTTCTTTTATGCATTAGATCCGTTTTGATTGAAAGATTTTCAAGTTTTTATATTTTTGTAAAGTTTGATCCGTTTCGGTTTTGATTTATTCAGTTGGTTTGTTTCTGAGTCGACTCGATTGGATCAACCCAATCTAGTCAACCTAGTTGGTTTAACTGCTTTTGGGTTGAGCCAAACGTGTCAATCTATCCAGATCGACCCAATCGGGTAAAAAACAAATCTGTCTCTAGGATTTGTTTGGATTTTTTTTTGAATTTTTGGGTTTGAGGGTATGTTTGGCAAGACCTCTTTAAACTTTTTGAGTATTTTTTTTTATTTCAAGAAGTCTACAAAATATACAAAAAAATATTTTTGTGTGTTGCATACTGTCAAGTCTTTTAAAAATGTATAAAAAAATTCATATTGTTTAGTATTTCTATTTAAAAATTCAAAATACATATTTGCATGCATTTTGGGATTTAATGACTAGTTTACTAAATTCATGAGAATTTGACCAATATTTCAATAACCAAATTTTAATTCATGAGAATTAACGGTTAATATTCTGGTATAAAACGTTGTACCTACAAGTGAGGTTGGTATTTCAATGTCAAAAGTTGACCAGAAAAATTCTTAGAGTTATTCTAAATATTCACTAATTTTAATTGGGAGTATTTTTCACTGTAATATACAATTACAAAAAAAAAAAAATATTTTCATAAGAATTTATATGGGTATACAAGCCTATAATGAATTTTTAACACCAGATTTATTCACACACATAAATCTCAATTCTAAACTATAGACAGACTCTCGGTTAAGAACTCATCAAAACTTTTAAACCACTTTTAAAATCACACAAAGCAACTTACTTCATGTAGAGTGCTTTAAGGGTGCTAATACCTTTCCTAAGCACAACCAGCCCCCTACCCTTTAAATTTCTGATAAGACCATGAACCAAATAACTAGGTGGCGACTCCTCCAAACTCCCCTAACGCTGCGCGCTCATGTGCAACACGAAACAATGAAAATAATAATAATAATAATAATAATAATAATAATAAAAGGGGCCAAACGTAGTTGAACCTGATAAGTCAAGCATAGCAGTTTTGCTATATTTGTTTTCAAAAAAA
>Ga0307515_10021027_pt1 | contig 11592 bp, 5 predicted proteins | sample 17_EM_MG_FD_194513 | JGI IMG/M metagenome (GOLD analysis project Ga0307515, IMG submission 194513) | Populus trichocarpa ectomycorrhiza microbial communities from riparian zone in the Pacific Northwest, United States - 17_EM | ecosystem: Host-associated > Plants > Roots > Unclassified | place... | reverse complement strand
CTATAATCAAGCCTAATTATTTACAAACAAGGAAACAAATAATTAACGATTCAATTACAAGTTTGCTACCTATTCAGTGCTGATTTGGTTTGTTGCCTAATCAGTGCTTGATTTCCTTAACATTTTGTTTTCGGTTAATGGGAGACTTGATGAATTTTCACTATTAGAACACGTTGCAAGAGGAAAGAAGGCATTTTTCAGATAGTGGCGATTGAATTCTGATCAAAGGTTACAGAACTAGAGAACAAAAGAACTTGCAGCCCATGTTGTTAACACATGCCATTTCTTTCAGCACTCGAATTCAGATTATGCCACATATCATTGCGATACAGTGGGGTTTGAATGGTTTTTGCACCAGCCGAACGAACAGTCTCTCTCTGTTTTTTTTTTTGAGCTTTGGTTCAAGGATGACCGGGCAATAACTAAGCTTGTTGCTAATTGTGAAATTATGAAGTCTTTAATTGGGACCTTAGACTGCACATTGGCAGCTTGAATCTTTCACTTTCTTCACTTCCTCTGTCTCTGTAAAAAACCAATTTCTTATTTTTAGTTAGAAATGAGAAATCTCACCTATAATGTTTCGGGAAGAGCAAGACATGATTGCCTGTTAAGTCACGAATCCACTGTCAAATTAAAATTTATTCTAAAGCTATTTGGGCATTTAGCAATTATGCGATTGGATGATTATTATACCAGCCTCGTAAATTATTGATAATTGCGTGACCCTGAACATCTATATAAACATCATAATCATACAAATCCACGATCATCGTACACAATCTAAAATGTAAGTGCACTGACCATGATCCCATTTTAGGTAGATATTTGTTGTGAAAAACCTACAATTATTGATGAACAGTACCGTAATTAAAAAAAACTAGAAAAAACATAAAAGTAATATAATTATATTCATAGTAGCGAAGAGTTTTATTTTCACTAAAACAATGTTACATAATATATATTTATAATAAACTTTAAATCATTCAAAGAAAACCTAATCATCCCAAAAATACTGTAATCATTCAAAGATAAATGGCCCGTCGCCTGAGCTGAGTTCACGCTTCATTCAGATAGATGCAAGAACAAAGAAGATAAGCACCTCAAACAAAGCTCGTGATTAGTTATTCGTTTACTTGCACCTTAACTTTGTGTCTCGCGTTGTCATTCCTTTCTACAACAAATGATTACCTCCTTTTCTGCTCCAATCTCTTCTTCTATTCTATCCTTTTATTTCCTTAAAACCCTATAATTCTCGAGTTCGAACAAGAAAGTAAGTGCGGGAGAACCTCGAAGTATGGGAAAATAAAAGAGTAGATTTGATGAGGATTTGGATATCCAAAGCCGAGCTTATCTCTTGTCACAGTTATGGTTCAAAAGTGGCCATTCTATGAACTCTGCAAATAATGGTGCTAGTTATAATTATACTTTGGCAGTTAGTGCGGGACTTCCCTTGCATGGCTGGTTCGGAAAGGTCAAACCACTTTTTGGTGGGTCCAAATGGCCACTTGTGATGTTTTCACATACTAGCTAATAATAATCAATATACCAGTATAGAAAAGCTCAAGCATTAAACATAAACAAGTGGACTAACTATGCTCATTGGATTCTCAAGTGAAACCTGAACCCCACTTATATCAGCCTATTAACCTATGAATAGTATTTCTTGCCTGATTGTGCTATGGAGGTGTGTTTTTGTAATTTAACGTGTTTTTAAAAGTATTTTTTAATTTGTTTTTTCTTGGAAAAATATTAAATTATTATTTTTAAAATTATTTTAATGGATTAATGCCAAATTTTTTTTAAAAAAATATATATAAAGAAATAAGATTAATGCATTTTCAATTAAAAAAGATTAAAAAAGATTGTAAAAAAACCCTTAAATCACATTACCAAATAACAATTCAGTGTGATTACCTTTGACCAGCATTTGTTCAGCTGATGCTGCACTGTACACCTCTCCTGTGACAAAACAAATATGGCATGAGCTGTGCAAAAAAAAGCGGGACAAATATAGTATGCTGATCCATTGAGTAATTAACTGTATGAAGATTCCCTACTCCGTGACATAAATAGCCACTTCCGCGTTGGATTTTTGCCTGCTGGTATCATTTGCATGTTGATTTTTTATTTATTTATTTCTATAATCTTTTCAGCTTGGCCTTGGAATGATGGGATTTCTTTCATACCGTAGAGCACCTGTTCTTGTACAGTGTTGTGTGTTTGGCATTCCAGTTGCCGTTGCCGTTGCCGTGGCCGTGTAAAAAAATGCAGGAGCGGTGGCTAACAAGCCATCCCAACAACAAGATGGCCTTAAAGATTTTGCAGCTAAATTCCATTAGGACCACGAACAGCAGCAAAAAGTGTTCAGAGTAAATTTGTCGTGTAAATCAAAACTTAATATGACTAAAAAATTTTCATAAACGCAAGAGTTTAAGCATGGATTGTCTATTCAAGATTCGACGAGGTTTTTAGTTTCAATTCTCAGAACTTGTGCAAATACAGGGAGGGGAGGGGATAAAGAAAACTAGAAACGGGTCATTTTTTTGTGTAATGTACAGCAACATCTGTGGCAACTGGCAACTCGGGTCTAAGTGGTACAGAATGCACACTGACTCTCATTTTGGATACCCATCTCTGTACTGTATTAAAGACTTGTAACCATCCTCATAAAATCCATAACCATCTTATAGAGAAGCGCGCCGTCTCTGAAACGAAAATAAAACTGAAGACCGGGGGAGGCAGCATATTCCTCGGAATATTCCAACTTCGGAAACCCACATTTGCCATCACCTTGCCAGACAAGGACGGTTAATTTAAATAAGTAAACTGATATAAATTCAAGACACAAATCTGGTAGGCTGGGATTTAAGTTTTGATCGCAAATTAAAGGAAGAAAAGATGGTAGAATATGACTTTAAAGTTATTATTTCAAAGCTATGATTGATCAAACTTGTTGAACTCAAGCACATTGAATATAAATGAAACGAGATTATAAACCTAGAACATTACCTCAAATCGTAGTGGTCTGAAGCAACACTAATGAACCATAGACTCCAATACGGGGTTGGTTAATTATTGGCATGCTTAGGATAAAGTTTTAGTAGCATTAGCCTCTTTCATGACGGTAATCTAAACTTCATCATGGTATAATTATGGTAAAATTCCTTCAGAAATGTGTGTATATGACAGCTATATACATGTGCCAATAGCTTGACTGCCTTCCATTCTTACAACCAGAATGTTAATGAACGGTACCAGAACTTATTTAGCACCCTGTGATCAGTTTTCATCTCTTCATTTCCTTTTATAAATGGAAATGCAGTTTCCCAATAATTAAAGAAATGAACTTTTCGTGCACACATATTTCATCCAGCCTTTCGTTATGACCCTTTAGGATTAGAAATTCGGAACATATGCGGACCGTTCATAGGGATTCTAACAATTTGAATGATAATTCTTATTTATTTATTAAATTCTAATATAATCCTCCTGTTTTAACATGTAAATGATAAATGCGCGCATCTCTGTAAGAAGCAAAAAGAGTTAGCGGGCTCAATCAGAGAATGCTTGTTTGATAAGGCTCTCGTCAAGAGCCGACCTCTCTCTCCTCTCCATAGCTTTTCTTTCTGTCTTGGAGACAGTCAGACAGGTACTTTGTTTGCTAGCGGTCTAGAGAAATTTGATTGATAGGGTGCACACTCATATAAAAGTAGAGGCATTGCTCAAACAAACCACATCAAGAAAACAAAAACCCTCTCCATGCCATGGAGCCTAACGCCAGCAATAACATGCAACCTGATAATTGCCTGGAAATAACACCTATGGAGGTGCACAAGGTTGTCCCACCACCCCATAGGAGCACCATACAGAAGCTCAAGAGTAGACTTAAAGAGACCTTCTTCCCTGATGACCCTCTGCTGCAATTCAAAAGACAGCCATTGGGCACGAAATGGATACTTGCAGCTCAGTATGTCTTTCCCATTCTTCAATGGGGTCCTAATTACAGCTTCAAGCTTTTCAAGTCTGATATTGTTTCCGGCCTTACCATTGCCAGCTTAGCCATTCCACAGGTCAGCAACCAAATATTTTTTTTCTCCTAAATCTTGAACAAGATTGTAATTATAAAACATCTTTATCCATTAAGTTGATCCTTCTGTGTAATCATCTTTTTAGGGCATCAGTTATGCTAAGCTTGCAAGTCTACCTCCCATAGTGGGTCTCTGTGAGTAAAATATAGTTCTGATTACTTTGTTTTTTTCATCTTACTATTTATATACAATACTGCTTGATTGAATTTTCTTTTTCTTGAAACAAAAAAATGCAGATTCTAGCTTTGTTCCTCCTCTTGTGTATGCTGTTCTTGGAAGCTCCAGGGACCTTGCTGTAGGACCAGTTTCTATTGCTTCTCTTATACTGGGATCAATGCTTAGGCAAGAAGTATCTCCTATCAATGACCCTCTCTTGTTTCTTCAACTAGCCTTTTCTTCGACTTTCTTTGCTGGCCTCTTCCAGGCTTCGTTAGGATTGTTAAGGTAAGTTTTCTTGCCTTCTTTCCTATTTTTCCTCTTAATTTTCAACTGAAAGTGCTGATTCTGTGTTGGCCTGAATGGCTGCAGGCTTGGTTTCATCATCGATTTTCTTTCCAAGGCAATTCTAATTGGATTCATGGCTGGAGCTGCTGTCATAGTCTCTCTCCAACAACTAAAAAGCCTCCTTGGAATCACTCATTTCACCAAACAAATGGGACTCGTTCCTGTTTTGAGCTCTGCTTTCCACAATATCAATGAGGTAATTGGTTAGTTTACTCCTCACCAAAACACAAGCATATATTATTAATTAAAGAAGTTGAACCCCCTCCTAATTTATGCAAGGTGAGGTTCCCACTATTCTACCAATCGAAATTATAATTATAGCATAATCAATCCACTTAACAACAACCTTAGATGGGAGAGTTATTGTTCAAGCTGCTAAATTAGCCAAAGCTTTTCCCTATTTCAGCTCCCCATTCAATATTTATCACTACATAAAGCTAGACCATGCCAGACAGTACAATGGTTAAAGCGTAATAATCATCTGAAGGTTTCAGATTCAAACTCTAAAAAGTACGGGAAGGACCATCCCATTATGTAGCCGAGGGCAATTTACGTTAACTACAAAAAAACTACAAAAAGATGTCTAACTTGACAAAATCCCAGCTAATTATTTGATACTCCTAGTACCGTACTACAAATTAGAGTGGATAATTCTGACCATATAGATGATGTTTGTGCAGTGGTCATGGCAAACGATACTGATGGGGTTTTGCTTCCTTGTGTTCCTTCTACTGGCTAGACACGTCGTATGTCATTCTTTCCACTCTCCTTGTCTTGAAGTAACATATTATTAAATGCATAGTATTTACTGTTAACAAGTACTTGAAACCGCCGTGAGAATCACTTTCTGTTTCTATTTTTCCAAAAATATTTATTGCAGAGACGGTTTTGTTGTCTATATTTCCTGGTTTTGCCCCCCTCTTTTATCATTGATTGGAGTCGTTCTTTTCTGCTAGAATAGATGCACCCTCGTATCTTCTCTTATGACCATAAGATCATACACCCTCTCTGGCCTCTTGCCACTGTATACCGGTCATATTAGTTCATTTCATTACAGGCAGCAGAGTGTCTTTCTTATACAGTGAGATATGGTATCCAGATACTCTCTTTTTTTCCCTCCTTTTTGGTAGAAAAGCATTCAGATACTCTTTGCCGTCATAGCGGTGGCGTCATTCCATTAAAAATTAAAGTTCGTGACAATTTAAATATAAACTAGTGAAAGAAATGAAACACGAGACGCTATTTTTTTTTTCTTTGATTGTTTAAATGGGCTTGGTTTAGGTCTGTTTCGGCACATCCTATGGACTAGATAATAGGCCGGAATCTATGGATGGGCCTAATGTTTTTCAGCACAAACCAGCTCCTTTGCAAATTATGATTTCTAAGATTTTGAAAACTCAAAACCATAGAATGGCTTATCTTAAGTAAATATTCCAGTACATGTTCTGATATGATAAAAAAAGAGAGGAAGAAAACAGTAAATATTCCAGTACCTTCTCTTTGTTACAGTGATATATGTTTGAATTTTTACATGGTAACGTGTGCCTCACAGAGCATGAGAAAACCAAAGCTGTTTTGGGTTTCAGCTGGAGCCCCTCTTGTGTCTGTGATCCTATCTACTATCCTGGTTTTTGCATTCAAGGCACAGCATCATGGGATCAGTGTTGTAAGTTTTAGGTCCCACGCAAATATATTACCCCTTCATGGAAGATGTTGCTTATCATTGGACCTTTCTGTTATTTTTAGATTGGTAAGTTGCAAGAAGGGCTAAATCCTCCCTCATGGAACATGTTGCATTTTCATGGAAGCAACCTTGGACTGGTTATTAAAACCGGCCTTGTTACTGGCATTATTTCCCTCACTGTAAGTTCTTGTTTTACTTGTCTTGCAATTATTTTTCATACATTCAGTAGCATTTATGCGGTTTAGAAGGAATCTGTATTTTTTGAACTTGAAAGAACGATCAGGGGAATGGGGATAGAGCTGGTCTGCATTGCAATTGTATTTCACATGTTCTGGAATAATAGCTAGACTATCTGGAAGCTACTGCCAGTTTCATGGGCTAACAATACATGGACCAATTTGTGTTTAAACCAAGCTTTCTAGGCAGATTGGTTGATGACCTGAAGTTTCAAGTTCAGTAACTATTGGTGTTTACACAGTGCATGACTCTTGAAAGACAGCTTCTTTTCAAATCTTCTTTTTTTTCATTGACCGAAACTTCTTTAATTTCTGTTTGAGTAAACTTAATGAAACGTGTTGTTAATGCGAGGGAATCATTATCAGAATTCCTATGAGGATGACTGGCCTGTAACATATTTTCATTGACTGATCAAGTATTATTTGCTGTAATAAAAGTCGAGTTTTGTAACATTTGATGAATGAAAATATCGAGGTAGCAGGTTGCGAACTTTTAGTATCATAACCACAAATCTACAACATGACCTTCAAATAGTGTCTTGAACTTATGGCATCTGTTAGACAGAAGAGTTAGCGTGCATTTACTCATGCTCAACTTTATTTCAAACAGGAAGGCATAGCAGTGGGAAGGACTTTTGCTGCTTTAAAAAACTACCAGGTTGACGGTAACAAGGAAATGATGGCAATTGGATTAATGAATGTAATTGGCTCCGCCACTTCCTGTTATGTTACAACAGGTCCTAACATTTACTCTATTAGGCTTTCTTTTCTGCCATGCTGTTAAGTGCCTGAAACATATATAAGACACGCATATATAGTATTCTTAACAAAACTTTGAATTTCAGGCGCTTTCTCTCGGTCCGCCGTCAATCACAACGCAGGAGCCAAAACAGCAGTTTCTAACGTTGTAATGTCAGTGACAGTTATGGTGACACTCCTCTTCCTAATGCCTCTATTCCAATACACACCAAATGTTGTGTTGGGTGCCATCATAGTAACAGCAGTAATTGGCCTCATAGACTTCCCAGCTGCCTGCCAGATATGGAAGATCGACAAATTTGATTTTGTAGTGATGCTGTGCGCATTCTTTGGTGTTATTTTTATCTCTGTACAGGACGGTCTTGCCATTGCGGTGAGTTTTCAGCTTTTAGATAATGTTACTGGAACTAAACCTGTATAGGCTTGAAAAGGTAAGCAGGAATGACTTGTTAATCAGGATTTAACTTTTAAGCCGTTTGTATGCATTAAGCGAAAGCCTTCGTTCCTTCCATGTTTATTCATGATACAAAACAACCATGATGCTGTTGATGAACAGGTAGCAATATCAATTTTCAAGATCCTTCTTCAAGTTACAAGGCCAAAGACTCTGATTTTGGGAAACATACCTGGGACGGATATATTCCGTAATCTTCATCACTACAAGGATGCTACGAGGATCCCTGGTTTCCTCATTTTAAGCATTGAAGCTCCAATCAACTTTGCTAATACAACCTACCTCAAAGAAAGGTTTGTTTGTGCATTCAGTAGCTCATAAAGCGTACTTGCACTTCCCATCACGACTCTAATAATTCTCCTTTAATTATTTTTTCTTTTTTTGAGGGTAACTTTCCTTTAAATATGTAATAGGATTGTGAGATGGATAAATGAATATGAAACCGAAGAAGACATAAAGAAACAGTCAAGCATTCGTTTTCTGATCCTAGACCTGTCAGGTAAGTTCACTGCTACCATTTTGCAGAAATTAACAAGTTATCTAGAAACAGTCTAGAAACAGAAAATCTTGGTTTCTTCCTTGTTCTTCTTTCCAACTATAAGCTTTATAGATAATTATAAGTTACAACTTGCGCATCTGAGATTAGGGTAGCTGATTTTTTTAGAGCTTATATTGGTGGAGTTGACAATAAACCATTTCCTGCTCTGATTGACTACATTAACTCATTAAATCATAATTGCAATGAAGCATGGCAGATTATCCACCATGTAAAAAATCATAATAGAAATACTCTCTGTACTTGTTTCAGCTGTCAGCGCCATCGACACAAGCGGAGTCTCACTCTTTAAGGATTTAAAGAAAGCAGTGGAGAATAAGGGAGTCGAGGCAAGTGCATGGCATCTAAATTGCCTGTTCTTTTTCAATTGTCTTGCCTTTTAGTTGCTCCTGCGGATAATACTTTGTTTTATGATTGACATTGCAGCTTGTGTTGGTGAATCCCGTGGGGGAAGTGTTGGAAAAATTGCTAAGGGCCGATGATGCCCGTGATATCATGGGGCCTGACACCCTTTATTTGACAGTTGGAGAAGCTGTGGCTGCACTCTCATCAACAATGAAGGGTCAATCATCGAGCAATGTGTGATAATGAGAGAATTGTAACTATTAATCTCTTATTCGACAAAGAAAAACATCAATTGTATCAGTAGTGCAAAGATAAGCATTTTATGTTGAGCAGCTTTAATGTGATTGCATATGCTTGATATAGTATTTCTTAGGCATCTTATATGCTAATGTGTCTTACACTGTAGTGATGCTTCAAAAGTTCAAGCATCCATAGCCTGCAGGCATTATCTGGAACTCAAGTTTTGAAAACATTTGACACTGCATTCATGCATCAGCTTGATCAAGCGGGAGTTTGCCAGAAACTAGGCAAACCAGCACATGTATCATAATGAGGCTGGAAAAAGGAATACAGCTCAGTACATGCTTTCAATTGAATTCTACGGAAGAATTGGTTCCAAAAAATTCATAAAAAAGGGTTCTATTATAGGACAATTCCCATCCCCCTCTAATATCAATCTTAACAATGCTATCTTCTCAACGTTACTGTCTTCTTATTTTCCAACAGCGAGGATTGACTTTAAAGTCGTGCTCACCCCCAAATTTCTCCCTGTTCTTCTTTTTCTGACAGAACATGTCTTTCTTCTTTTTTCAAAGTAGTATGCTAGTTGCTTATTTTATAGCATATATAGAGACCATACATACAATACGCCATTGTTTCTCCAAGGTACCCAGGCTATTATACAGGATTAATTCTTCGAGATCCTATCAGGCATTAAAACGTGGATTTCTTTTAACAAAGTTTGTTGTATCCACAGGTGCTCGACCATTTGCTTAGCAACCAACAACAGCTAAAATAATTTATTTTTAAAGAAAAAATTCCCATCATCTACACCTAATTGGTGCGGTGCATTGGAAAAAAAGAAAAGAAAAGAAAAGAGAGACACGTTAAGGGATTAACTCCTATTGGTAGGATGATGGTAATATGAAGAAATATAGAGACTTTCCAATGCACTGCAACGATATATATATATATATATATATATATATATATATATATATATATATATATATTTGTTTTTCAAATTGTTTTTCTCTCGTAAATATATTAAAATAATATTTTTTTAAAAAATTATTTTTAATATCAATACATCAAAACGATACAAAACTAAAAATAATCATTAATTTTAAAAAAATCATTTTTTTACAAAAATAAGACGGGTCAGATATTTTTATTTTCTATAAAAAAATTATATATGCAGGTTTTTTCAACACATTTCTCTAATTTAAAAATTTTAAGTTTAAATAAAAAAAATTATGCTTACATGTAATTAAATAAATTGAGAACTATGTATGCAAATAATAAAAAAAAAATTATTAATGATACCTAAAAATAAAGCTTGAAAAATTGAGAAAGAGGTGTAGATCAAGATATTTATTCTTGAAAAACGAGAAATTCATCCTACTGTGTTTGCTAAGTTTGTTTATTAAAATAAATTTTTTTATTTAAGCAAATGATATTAGTAATAGAAACACAAATTAATTTAATTGAATAAAATAAAAAGGGAGGAAAGCATATCGTGCAAGGATGCACATGTTAGAAATATTATCTGAAAATAATTTTTTTTATTTTCAAAAATAAAATCCATCCATACAAAAGATTAAAAAAAATTATAGATAAATCAGAAAAAACTCTTTGAATTTAAATACATAACTAAAAAAATAATTGTTATTTAAAAGAGACTCTCTAAACAGAATTAAAAAGATAAGTGGTACTTATCTAAATATAAATTTAAAAAAAAATAGAGAAAAAACCATAAAAAACCATTAATTTAAAAAAAATTAGGAAAAAAAAAAAGAAGCAAAGGCTAGGCTAGCCTGCTTGGTCCATTTTGTTAGGGTCCGCGCGACTGTACTATTCTTTGTATGTAATTGGGTTTTTTTGGAAAAAAAACAGATAATACATTGTCTGATTTGTTCAAATTCCAGCCACTGTGGTGGCCGGAAAATCGAGACTTAAGTTTTTTTACTCAAAAACTCATTTTAAATCCATTTTAATCCAAAACACTTATAAAAATATAGTAGTAACTATAATAAACCTATATATGACCTCAAAAAACCCAAAAATATCCCAAAAACCAAAACCAACCAGAAATAAAAAACCAACTCGCGCTCAAATCTGTTTTTTCATGAACTTTAAAGGTAAAAAAAACACCTAATATGAACTTCCTTCATCAAACGAAACCATTTGGCATAAATATAATCCGTTTTGGTAGCCTAAATCGATGTCAATGACTTATTTCTCTATTTCAGAAATTTAGTAATTTCTTTTTTTTCTCTCTCAACTAAGAATTAAAAAAGTAATAAAAATAAATTTTTATACTAAAATTAAATTTGAAAATATTAATATACTGAAATTATATAATTTATATTATTTTATAAGTTTAAAGACCAAAATATATCTTCTAGAGGCCACAACCTTTTTTTTCATTTTAGTTTAACTTCTTTTAATTATATATTTTCATAAAAAAAAATTAAAATCAATTAATCTTGAATTAAAAATAAATTACCGCAGAAAAAAAAAACAAATTAAAAAAACAAATTTTTTTTACAAATTCCATGATAGCCTTTTATTTTATACTTAATAATCTTGCTTACTTTTTATTTTATTTAGATCACTACTAACAGCTGGATCTGATTCACAACCATCGTTAACGACACACTGTGAAGAAATTCCTTCTATCGAATTCCAATGGGAAAGAAGAAAGGGACAGATCCTCCAGCCCTGCAAAAATACGGCGTCCCTCT
>Ga0307515_10021026_pt1 | contig 11593 bp, 4 predicted proteins | sample 17_EM_MG_FD_194513 | JGI IMG/M metagenome (GOLD analysis project Ga0307515, IMG submission 194513) | Populus trichocarpa ectomycorrhiza microbial communities from riparian zone in the Pacific Northwest, United States - 17_EM | ecosystem: Host-associated > Plants > Roots > Unclassified | place... | reverse complement strand
AATCTTTCATTATGGATCTTGCTAAGCTAGCTTATGAGATGTCTTTCTAACAATCTTGGACATTTGTGGAGCAATTCGTGAGCCTTTTTATTTAAGAAAAAACATATATCCTGAGGATCGCACATAGACGGCGTCATGATAATCATTTTTTTATACGGCATCATGATAATAATCTTTTTATACTAAAATTTTTATGGTGACATGGGAGGAAAATAAAAAATTCTTAATTTTTATAGAAAAAATAAATTTACTACCTAGTAGTTTAGTCATTAAAAACTCTAACTAATCTAAGAGTATAGATAAAAAAACTAATTACACAAATAAAAGATATTAATACCCCTAGTACGCCTTATTTAAAATAAGTTGTATTGTTTATCTGTCTGATATAAACTAAATTAATGTTGTGTTTCTTAATTGTTGATTTGTCTAATTATTAAAGTTGATTTATAACAGTAGAGTGGACTGTAGTTTTAGGGGTCAAATCTAGCCATTTTAGAGTTAAAATATAAATAAAAAAATTATATTTTTTATTTAATATCGAGAATATATTTTATGTATAAGTTCATAATCTTGTATATTACAATAAATAAAATAATGTTTTAATATTTTTGAAATGTAAACTAAATTCTAATGAATAATTATAAACTGATTATGATAGTTATTGACTAATTTTTATATTTTTCAAAGTATAATAAAAAAACAATTTTTATTCTTCATAAAAATACGTATAAAGATTTTTAGAATTTGGTTGTATATACACAAATAAAAATATATTTTTATATTTTTTAAATTGGGGAAAAATTAATTTTTTATTTTTTAAAAAAAATTCAAAGAAAAACAAATATTTTTAATATTGAATTTGTATTTTATCATAGGAGTCTACAACTCGATATTAAATGAAATTGTTGGAAAAACACATAAGAATCCATAAATAATTTTAAAATAATCCTTGAATTTTGCTAGTAGAGCTTTTTTATGTTCCTGTTCGATAAAAACACAAAAATATCAATACCCCTCTTAACTAAAAATTAGATGCTTAAAATTTGTATATGACTGTTCGGCAAGGTTATTTGACAATTAGCTAATTTGGTCACAATTTTACATTTTTCTTTCTTGACAAGCATCATCGGTTAACGTTATTTTCACCATCTTCATGTGCATTCACCCTCGTTAATTACGTCGGCGGTTTCCTAAGTATTGTTTCAGAAACAAAAGCATTTGCCTTCAAGAATGCAGTGACATTGTTCTGCTTCGTTGTCTATTGAATGGGAGTTTTAAAGCGGCAATTGCTTGGAGTTATGCCAAATCGAAAGTCTCATCAACCTAAGAAACCTCTTCTTAAACAAGCAACTACCCGTAATAAAACAGAGGCAATTCAGTTTCAATCAGCTAGAACCGATTTCTTTTTGCTTATGGTTTGATGGGTGGGCACAGTTGAACGAGGATTACGGGGAGGAAAGAGAGAATTCACTGACGATTAGCAGGCTCATCGTTGGTTAGCTCAGCCGTGCATTGATTTGAGTTAAGCCATGAAGGGGTTGTGACGCCATGGGGGCAAAGGACCGGCAACACTGATCCAAGTGTCTTCAGGGTTTGTTCTGGAACAGGCTGATTCTATCTCACAAAAAACCCATACCTGGGAGGAATAATCAGTGGAACATATCAACGGAACAAATAGCAAATCAAGTTATCCTGCGCAGCCAGTTGCCTAGGACTCGTGCAAAAGACGGGTAGATTTCGATTTCGAAATGCCAAGATGCATGGCGACTAAATTGCAAACTGAAAAGAGCTCGATCCACCTTGGCCCTGCAAAGAACATGTCATTTAACAAATTGAATTCCTATCTCGACGCCATACAAGTAAAGAAGTCTAAACCTTGAAGGGAAAACCATCCGCGAAAGTCCAACAAAACTCTCATATGTCAACAAATAACCACGCAAGTTTTCTCCTTGAAAAAAACCACATGCTGCAAAAGCATAGTCGCTTACCATGGCTGAAAACTAAAAACACAACTAATGAAAAGTCATAACTGTGAAAACTAGGCCCTCTCATTGTTTACCACCAACTCCTATACCAGTGTCCTCTCCTTTCTCTCCACAGACATGACACATACCTTGCTTCTTTCTTTTTTTATATATAGAAAGAGCAAAGAACTCAAATTTCATAGGGATTCCATCTTAAGTTTCAAGGCATACAATACCAAAAAAAAACCCCCTGATAACATTGCTTACTGGCAATTCAAATTTGACAACATACAGCTAGATTGAAAAGGCCAAAGTCGCCACAAGCATGTAGATTGACAAGCAAATTAAGGTTAGTCCAGTATAATACACTAGATTATATGTGCAATGTAAGAAAGAAGACACTATTTCAATTGCATTACATTTATCAAACTTATTCTAATAAAAGGCTCCTAATAGAAAAAACTAAATGGCATAGATAACATAAAGATGCAAATTCACAGCCAGAAAAGTTCTGATATTTTCATCGAAAACGGCGGCCAAACACCTTCTTACGTAAAATCTATGGGATTGACAATTTTTGTCACAGCTGACAGTAACATACCGGCAGTGACACCATCTAGCCACACAGCAATCCAAGGATACATCCACCATACAAATATAAATTTACTCTGTGCTGGTAGAAGAATCAATGTCACAATTTACAGAATACAAAGGAGAACTTCTCAAAGGAACTGAAGAATTACAACAAGCATCAATCCTACTTACAAATTGCGCCTCTCTTGTCTTTAACAATGTATGTAGAGGAAAATACAAACCTTTCTCAACACAGCATTGATGTCGAGGCTTAATTCTATTCTCTAAACTAAAAGAAAAATACTGTGGAAATTCTTTTAATTCCTTCAGATCCCTTCCCATCTCCACAACAAAATAATTCAACTTGGGCTCAATATTATTCTTAATGCTGAAATTAAACAGCTGTGGAAATCTCCTAAAGATGGAAACAGCATCTTCATGAGAGAACCCAATTTTCTCAAAGTATTGGATTCTCGGTAAAAGTTTCGTTTCAACACTACAAGACAGTAGATACGTGTGTCTTTTTACCTCTTCAAGGCCAATGTTTTTTAGGAAATAGAGAGCGGGGCGCAAGCAATGCTTGACGCTGGATACGAGCAATCTGGGCCGTCGGTTTATGACATGTTTTAAATCGGAGCCGCTGACGCGGGCTTCGCGGAGTAGGAAGGTGATGATTGGGGTGATAGTGGAAGGAGTGGAGTTGAGGATTTCCGGGCACATGGAGATGATTCGGCGGAACTCTCGTGGAGTGAAGTTCTTGGAGGTCAGTAAATCAATGATGGATTTGATGTTCGGTAAGGAGGCTGAGAGGATGATCGGACGGTGGTTTTTTATGAGGGAGAATATGTCTAGGCCTATTGAGTCAAGGTAGAACATTTTTTCTTGAAATTCAGAATTGGGTGGCGGTGGAGGGGTATGGTGTGATGATATGGAGGGGATTTCTGGTGTTTTGAGGGGCTTAAGAGGAAGGGAAATGGTGTTTGTTTTGAAGGAAAGAGAGGGAAAATGGAGGTTTCTTGGGCAAGAAAGCGGGGAGAAATAATCATGGAAGGACGATGAGGGAAAATTGTGTGATTTGGGAAAAGGAAATGGGGAGGATTTGTTGCTGGTGTTGTTGGAGAGGAAATGGAGGAGTGTGTCTTGCATCGTGTCGGGTTACATTACATGGCTGATTGTGAGGGATGGTAATGTTAGTGTTTTTCTTTGGTTCAAGGGAGTGGAGGAAATGGTGGTGGATAAGGCTCAAGAAATTTTGATAAAATGACTCGGAGATGAAGAACAGGAGCTGCTACTATCTGGATGAAATCAGAAGAATTGGGACTACAGGCTTGTCCCACGAAGAACAGAGACAGGCCTAACACCATGGACTGGATCATTTGAGTTGTGCCAGTTGTATGTTGTTGGTTTCTGGCCCATAAACTGGCTGGACCTGGGCCATGTTTTTTCTTTTGCCTTGTGCTGTGACACCCCTTTTGAGTGTTTAATGATGATTAACCATGTTAAAAAAATAAAAAAACAAATCACGACGGATAAAGATTTCTGGATTCATTTTCATTGTGTTTTTATAGTGATTTTATAATGTTTTGGTGTTTAAAATAGATTAATCTAAATTTTTATGATGTGTTTAAAGGTGTTTTTTTTTTATAATAAAAATAGGTTGGGAATTAAGCTTTGATGCTAAAAGAAATTCGGCCTTGATTTTTTAGTGTTCATTGCAATTCTTCTTTTAATATTGAGTGGACAAGAGCCACATGAACTGGCTTGGACACTAGGTCCAAATCTTATTTATTTAGAATTTAAAACAAGTATTTATTAAATTAATAGTTAAAATACTATTTAAAAAGTCATCCAATTATAACATTCTTTTTAATTGATATTAGAACTTTTATGATTATATATGCAATAACTTTTTAAATAATTATATATGATTCTAATATTTAATAAATTGTAAAATAATTGCATTAATGAGAATACAATACTTTTTTTGTTATTTTTATGCTTTTAATGAATTAATTATTATTATTTTTTTGTGTACCACCAGATAAATAATTATAAAGATATCGTTTTTTTTATTTGGAACTTACACTTTTAGATTATGATAAGTTTTTGTTTAAAAGAACATGCTATCAATAGTTTTTTTTGTTTTTTTTCCATAAAAGATAAATTAATAAGGAGATGGAAGTTTTACCTCCATAAATAACTTTTTTCACAAATTAAATTATTGATATTTATATGAATATATATTTTAATTATCTTTGATTTTTATTAAAAAAAATGTTGTTAATTAAAAAAATTCAAAACAAAAAAATAAGAAACATGGAATTTCAACTTAAGAAATACATTTTCCTCTGTAAAATTTAATTTTTTCAAAAATTTATGAATATTTATTTTTATTATTATATAATTAAATAAAAAATAATATTAAAAATTTCCTTGAGGTAAAAATAAAGTAAAAATAAAGTGAGAATTTGATTTGTAAGAAATAGATGGACATAAATAAAAATATTTTATAAGTGCATATTACATAGAGTCCTGATAATTAACATTAACATATGTACAATAAATTGTGAAATAGAGGAAAAAAAAAAGTAATAGTTTTTATTTCCAAAAAAATCCATAAAAATTGACAGACGAGTGTTTATCATACAGTAATGTTCTATTTTGTTTTGAGCAGGAGTTATTGTGCTTAACATGCTTATGATTTTTTAATAGATTTTTGAAAGCTTACCTTGGCTGGTGGTTGATAAATGAGGTTTTTTTTTTTTTTTTTTTCGTTATTATTTAATTAGGGTTTTATAAAAAGCTCGGGAACTATTTGCTTCGTGATGTTGAAAACTGGTTTAACAGTATCTGAATTTGTTTTTAAATAATAATAATAATAATAAAAAGGGGAGAATAAAATGATAAAAAGTTAAATATATGAAAGATGAGATGACAAAATTAGGTAATGTTTGTATAATAGTAGTTGTTTTTCTTGAAAATATATCGAAATTATAATTTTTTATTTTTTAAAATTTATTTTTTATATTAATATATTAAAATAATTCAAAATTATAAAAAATATTAATTAAAAAAATTAAAAAATATTTTTTAAACGTAAAAAAAACACACTTTTAAAATAGACTTTACACCAACAAAAACTATAGCTCGCATTATATATCTCGTTCCTGTTTGAGAGTGCGGCTCAAATAAAGGTTGGTTAAATTTTATTTTTTTATATAAAATTAATTTTTATATATATTTTTAAAATTATTTTAATATAATAACGTTAAAAATAAATTTTTAAAAATAAAAAAATATTATTTTAAAAAAATTACAAATAAAAATAATTTAAAAAATAATTTTTATCACACCTCTAATACTTTCTGCATTTGAGATGGCCCAAAATGTATGGAACGGGTAACCCACTTGCCCTACCCTGTACAGTCCACAATGTACATAATAATAATAATAATAATAATAATAATAAATAGTATCTATTATTCCTTTGGGTTTACTCTCTCATCTCATCTCTATACTATGACTTGGTTTTAGTTTTTATCAAATCACTCATATCATTTTTCCAGCTTATACTTGCTTGCTGCTACCCGCACCCAGACACCACGTACAACTACAAGAGAAGGAGCCCTCTGCTCTGCTCCGCTCCCTCCACCCCGGAAAAAAAAATGGCCTGCTCGGCAACTTCTACCTCTTTCATCTCCTCTATCGCCGCCGCCAAATCCATGGCCACTCCTCTCTCTAAAACCCTAACTCTCCCCAACTCCTTCTCTGGTACACGGAAATCTATCCAATCTCCCGTCCTCCGTTCCATTTCCCTGACCCGCGGCTCTCATTCTGCAAAGTCCTTCGTTGTCAAAGCCTCTGTAAGTTCAAACATAAATAAATAATTCAGATTGGATCGATGATTTTTATGCCTTCAATTTGCGTTTCTATAGTAATTCTTTGTAAATGCTTCTCTTGTGTTTGATAATTAGTCTCTAACTAGGTTTGCTTTCGTTTTCATCTGTGTAGAGTGAACTTCCATTGGTTGGAAACGTAGCACCGGATTTCGAGGCTGAGGCTGTTTTCGATCAAGAGTTTATTAAGGTAGTTTGTGCTTACAATGCTGTTGAATATAAGGAGTTATTTTCATTCCTTTTTTAACCGACTTTTTTAATTAAATTTCTTAATGTACATTGAAGTATTGTTTGGTGAAATTTGGACTTGAAAAAACAGTTAATTGCTGCTTTGATCGTTGTAAAATCTTAACTGGTTAATTGTTAACTTGATTAACGATGATAATGTGTCAATCAAGCTAGTGGAGATATGTTTTATTCAGGTTTCTTTGTGAAAATTGTATTCTTTTAATGAATGTGAATTGATTTTGTTACCACCTTGCAATTGCGGTCATGTTTTGTTGTTTATTTTAAACTCTAGTTTGATTTGGTAATTTTGGTTTCAGGTTAAACTATCTGAATATATCGGGAAGAAATATGTGGTTCTATTTTTCTATCCATTGGACTTCACATTTGTTTGTCCCACAGGTTTGTTTTGAACTCAGCAAATGTAATTTGAAGTTTCAATGAGTTGTGGATGCTAATTGTTCTTCAATTTTTTTTTTTGACCCACTTGTGTGCAGAAATCACTGCTTTTAGTGACCGTTATGAGGAATTCAAGCAGATAAACACAGAAGTATTGGGTGTTTCAGTTGACAGTGTGGTATGTTCTTTTGTTTTTTGAAAATCAAGAAACAAAATCCTAGGAGTTGTATGACTCCGGCCTGAAACTTTGGTGGTTTTTAAGTCTTCACTTGAAGTTTTCAACTTTATTTGATGATCTGGCTCTCACACAACACACGCATTTAGATAATGTCTCTAGATAATCTCATTGGAAACTTTTGTTTCTGTGAGGTGGGGGGAAGGATTCTTGTAGCCAACCTAAGCTTGCTTGGATTAAAGCTTGGTTGCGGTGATTTTGCATGTATGTATATATGTATTAGTTCCCTTAACAGAAATAATGCGGGCCTTGCTTGCTAGAACAACTGAGAAAATTGCATGGCCTTTGCGTGTATTTTGAAACTGTATGACTCAAATCACAGCATTCTGTGTTGCTCAGCTGAAGTGAATATTGTGATGGACAAAACTTGGACTTGGTTGAAGAAGAAAATAGGAACTGATAATTAGTGTAAAGAATCTCAATTTTGGTTCCTGTCATAAATCTATTGAATTTGGCTGTAGAAGTTATAATCTTCATATAATGCAATTGCAACCTTTTTGGTAGCAAGTTAGGTCATTACTGCTCAGTGGCTACTATTCCATAAGCTTTTGTCTGTTCTAGTAATACATAAACATTTGCGTTAATAACTGGAATTGTTTATTGATATTGATTACAGCTGATTTTCTGGACAAAATTAGCTTCTAAGTTTGTTTATTGATATTGATCACAGCAAATGGAAGTATCCACTATCCATTTGCTGTATCACAGCTGATTTTGGTCTTGGACTAAAAATCAGAAATTGTTTATTGATATTGATTATGTCATGATACTCTTTGTGCAGTTCTCGCACCTTGCCTGGGTCCAAACAGATAGAAAGTCTGGTGGGCTTGGAGATTTGAAGTATCCTTTGATTTCTGATGTCACCAAATCCATTTCAAAATCTTATGGAGTGTTAATCCCTGATCAGGTATGAGGAGCTCTTTTTTTTTTTTTTTATTGTCATTCTAAAAGAACACAATAATCCCCTTCGATTCTTTTAATGTGTGTACATGCACACATCCATGCATTAGTTGTCTTCTATTTATTACTGGCATGAATCAGTATGAAGCTAAACTATTGTGACTTAGGTCTAATGCACATTTAGTTCTCTATTGAACGGGAATCAGACTGTCTTGTTCATTCTCTTAGTGGTCCTATGGATCCTGAAGTTAATGCAGTGCGTAACTACATGCATGTACATGCACACATCCATGCATTAGTTGTCTTCTGTTTATTACTGGCACGATTCAGTACGAAGCTAAACTATTGTGACATAGGTCTCATGCACATTTAGTTCTCTAATGAATATTGAATGGGAATCAGACTGTCTTGTTCATTCTCGTAGTGGTCCTATGGATCCTGAAGTCAATGCCCATTGTCTGATAATGTTGGGAAAAGGGTTCTCATATTAAACACCATGGGGTTCTCATATTAAACACCATGGCCACTCAGCCTCTGCACGCTGCTTGGAGGAGGAGCCCTGGCCTCTGCATTCCTTTTATTTATTTAGTTATGGTTTTAATTTCAGGGAGTTGCTCTGAGAGGACTTTTTATCATTGATAAAGAAGGAGTCATCCAACACTCCACCATTAACAACCTTGCCATTGGGCGTAGTGTTGACGAGACAAAGAGAACACTCCAGGTGATTTCACAAATACAGGGCAACAATATTCTAAAATCAGAAGATTTTGTAAATTAAGACTTGGTTTTATTGTAGATCTAAAGTGCCTTTGGGCATGCATATGTTCTCCTTCCATTCTGATTGATTTCTGTTTAATCGTTTTTTGCTTTTGCATTTTCGTGCAGGCCTTGCAGTATGTGCAAGAAAATCCAGATGAAGTTTGCCCAGCTGGGTGGAAGCCTGGTGACAAGTCCATGAAACCTGACCCAAGACAGAGCAAGGATTACTTTGCCGCATTGTAGAGGGGGTAGCATTTGCATTGCGAATTTCGTATCACTGTGAAGTGTGAATTAGGGAGATGTAAACGATTTTAATATATCATGTAATGTCTTTTTAGACATGCGAGTTTTGAGTATCAATTTTCGGAATAAGCGCACTGGACAGGAATCTCTCTCTCTCTCAGTTCTTCTTTTTCCTTGTAATGGAATGATATTGCAAAAACAATGGCATCATTTCAATCCCCAATTCTAGTGTGCTTGGGCAGTATAATCAGCTTCTATCTCAATTCCACACACAATCACAACAGAATGAATCACAAAAGCATCAAGAATGGGGATGCTTTTCAGTGGGTTGAGATTTGGTTGTGCATGAGCTGACCCGCCGAACTCCAAAAACTCCGTTGGTTTTCATTTTCAGTCGACTGAGATTTGGGTGGGCTTAGCCAGCTTGCCATTGCCGAAGTCCTTTGCAAGTTGCAACAGCCTTGGCAAACTTGGAATAAAATATGGTTTTGAGTTCATCGCTCAAATTTCATAATAGCTCAAAGGAATCTGCATGGAAACACACCTCAAGGCAATGCCATTTTTGTAATCTGGGTGTTATGTGTTAGGTTTTCTCCATGTTATCATCGCAATGTCACCATCAATTGTTGATAGCCGGGCTGTGATCCATCAATTGTTGCTTGGTTGATTGTCTATTTTTCATTGTCTGTCCTCTGTAATTAACAATACCAAGTGCCTTCAATTAGGTGGCCATACAATGGTTGACTGCTAGTGTTTGGAAATCTGCTATACTTGTTTTTAAAAATGATTTTTTAAAAAAATATATTAAAATAATATTTTATTTTTTATTTTTTTTAATATCAATATATTATAATGATTTGGAAATATAAAAGAAAAAATAATTTAAAATAAAAACATTAATTTTTTTTAAAAAAATTTTAAATTTGTTTTTGAAATGTAAAAACAAGAAGATAATGTGTCTCTCACCTGTAGACACAAGCTTGAATCACGGCTTCCTTAAAATATGGTTCTTTAGCTTTCAATCCCACAAAAACGGAGGGAACTACTCCTTAATTTCCATGCTTAACTGAAATTAAAGAGAAACTGGGAATATTATTTAATCCAAATTTCAAGTGTTAGCTTAAGCTGAGAGTGAATTTAATTGCACCTCATTATATATCATTTCGATTTCAAATCCAAATATATATATATATATTGCAAAGAAGACTTGGAGTCTTAAAATGGGTTTCGTGTTATGAAGGATGTTGTATTTTTTAAATGGCTGTTAAAAAAAGATGGAAAACTCCATGAACAAGAAGCCGTTCCCTCTCAGACATTATGTGGTTTATCATGACCTAAAAGATCAAATATTCTAAAAGAACTCTGATAATGTGTCACTTAACGTCTTCAAATAATCCGAATCATTCTAGAGGATTGTTAATTGTTGGGAGAAACTCTTGGATAGTAGTAAATTAATGCCCAGACATGAAGACATGCGAGATGCACTGCCTTACAGAAAACTTCAAATTAGTCTCCCTTGTGTCGTCATGTTCTGATCTTCCACAAACTGATTATAAAATGAAAGAGAATACCTTATCAAAGATATTGAATTCTGGTTGGGAACTAAGGAGGGGGTGTTTCAACTATTTAAACTTTGATGATTCCATGTGATATAAACTAAATCATAGGAGAAGAAGAAAATTAGTTGCAGAAGCAATCAGATGTAGTCGGGCTAGCGATAACAGGTGATTCTGAGCAGTTAGGTGTGAGTCTACCACAACTAAATGAGGATCTGTCCTAGACATATTACGTGGATGGCCTGCCAAATGTATTTATGGACCAGTAGGACATGTCTAAGCCAATGAGAAGGTCTGGTCGCGCTAGACAAGAATAATAACTCAAAAAAATCATAACATTTTATTTGACCATTGAATTGCGCTCAAATTTTTATAGAAGTTTCTAGAGATCGTTTTCCTTATAGCAGCCACTGCATTACTATGCATACCGTCAAATATTTAGATATTAAAAATCTTGCTGAGGTCTCCAATTTTAACAGTTTTTGTGATTTTTTTTATTTTTAGATTTCATATTTCTTTTATTTTTAATTCTAGATTAACTCAGTCACGAGTTTCTGGTCTATAATGGACATTGAAAATCTCATAAAGAGACAATTTTTTATTATTATTATTATTATTATTATTTAGAGATAATAAAGTTATGAATTTAGGGCTTATATTTATAGCATATTTGCCTATAAAAAATACATGTTTTTTTTTTTAATTATTATTTTTAACTTTCACGAGAATCATGAATACTAATCAGTGATCGGGATTGCATCCTTTCTTATGTGGGACAAAGGCTATATACATATAAGCCTTGGAAGAGAAAAGAAAACAATTGTTCACCAACATGGGACAAAT
>Ga0307515_10021024_pt1 | contig 11594 bp, 11 predicted proteins | sample 17_EM_MG_FD_194513 | JGI IMG/M metagenome (GOLD analysis project Ga0307515, IMG submission 194513) | Populus trichocarpa ectomycorrhiza microbial communities from riparian zone in the Pacific Northwest, United States - 17_EM | ecosystem: Host-associated > Plants > Roots > Unclassified | place... | reverse complement strand
GGTGGGGTTGGGTGTGAGGCCTGTGCTGGTAGGCCTGGCCGGTGTGCGGTGGGTCAGAACGGCTCGTCGGGATCGAACGCAGGCGGCGCCTGGTCAGGCATGAGTTGTTCGCGCCAGGCCTGCTGCATCTGCGGCCCGTAGGCGGCCCACAGTGCCTGGCGCATCGCCTGCAGGCACTCGGCGACGGCCAGCGCTTGCTCGGGCGTCCAGTGCATGGGCACGACCACCGCAGCAGTCGTTGTCGTCGATGGCGTTGCGCTCATGCGGCGGCCTTGCGGGACCGCGCTGGCGTTGCCTTGGCCGAGCGCGCAGCCAGGCGCTGGGCCTCGCGCTCCTGCGCTTCCTTGGCGCGGTAAGACTCGCCGTCGATGCGCACCACCTCGGCGCGGTGCATCAGCCTGTCGATCAACGACACCACGCAGGCCGCGTTGGGGAAGACCTCGCCCCAGTCGGCGAAGGCTCTGTTCGTCGTCACCACCGTGCTCTTGTTCTGGTAGCGCCGGCTCACCAGTTCGAACAGCAGATCGGCGTGGCGGTTTGAGTACTGTCGGCGCCGACTGAATTCTGAGCCACCCTGCCGATCCAATATTGAGCCAGGGCTGATAGCCGACCGTTTGATGGTCGGCTGTGGATAAGTGTAGGTCTTTGCTCTGTTGGTTGACCTCCTCGCTGGTGTGAAGTGCGCGCGGGGGAAGACGCGCAGGGTGTAGCCCGTAGCGGCTTCCCCCGCGCGCGGCGGCCGCTCAGAAGGGCTCGTCAGGCGGTTCGTTCTTGGCGCCTTTGCGCGCCTGCTCGCGGGCCTTGATGCGCTTCTTGGCCACCGCCGTGCTGTGCAGGAAGCGGTGGCTGTCGTTGCCCGTCTCCACGATGTGGCAGTGGTGCGTGAGCCGATCCAGCAACGCTGTCGTCATCTTCGCGTCGCCGAATACGCTGGACCATTCGGCGAAGTCCAGATTGCTCGTGATCATCACGCTGGTGTGCTCGTACAGCTTTGACAGCAGATGGAACAGCAACGCCCCGCCGGCCTGGCTGAACGGCAGGTAGCCCAGTTCATCGAGGATCACCAGGTCCAGGCGCAGCAGACTCAACGCGATGCGCCCGGCCTTGCCTAGCGCCTTCTCCTGCTCCAGCGCGTTGACCAGATCCACTGTCGAGTAAAAGCGCACCCGCTTGCCATGGCGCGTGATGCCCGACACACCGATGGCCGTGGCGAGGTGCGTCTTGCCCGTACCCGGCCCGCCCACCAGCACGACGTTGTGCGCGACCTCGGTGAACGCCATCGCACCGAGTTGATGGATGAGTTTGCGATCAACCTTGGAGGCCTCGAAGTCGAAGCCCGCCAGGTCACGGTGCACCGGGAACTTGGCCGCGTTCATCTGGTGGCTCACCGAGCGCATTGCGCGGTCAGTGCTCTCGGCCTGCAGCAGGTGCTCGATCAGCCAGCGCGAGGCGTCGATCCCGGCGTTGCTGCCTTGCTCGACCAGATCGGCCCAGGCACCCGCCATGCCGTGCAGCCGCAGGGCCTTGAGTTCGGTGCTGACATCACGCATGGCCCACCTCCTGGGCGTCACGCTCGCTGTCCTCACTCACGCTGTCGCCCGGCTCACGCAGACGGTCGTAGCGCGCCGTGTCGGCCAGCGGCGGGGTCGATACCTGCAGCGTCGTTTGCGCGCCCTCAGGGGCCGCTACGGCGTTCAGGCGCCCCAGCACGTTGACCACATGCTCCACGCTCACTCGGCCCGACGGCGGCGCGCTCTCCAGCGCCAACTCCACCGCCACGAGCACGGCGTCCAACCCTGCAGCGGGCACGATGGCCAGCACTTGCGCCATCACGCGGTCCCCTCCCGGCTCGCGCAGCAGGGCTCGGCGTAGCCGCTGCAACGGCTCGGGCAGATCGGCGAACGGCGCGCCGTTGCGCAGTGCGCCGGGCTTGCGCTGCACCAGCGGGATGTAGTGCTGCCAGTCGTATGTCGTCTGGCCTTCGTCACCCCGACGCTCGTGGCTGGCCACGACGCTGTCGCCGGCCACCACGACCACGCGGCCCGGGTACAGCCGCGTGCTGACCATCTGCCCGGCCAGCTCGCACGGCACCGAGTAGCGGTTGCGTGCCACCGACACCGCAGCAGGTGCTGCTCACCCGCGCCGGCTTCTCGACGTAGCCGTCGAATGCCTTTGGCATGGGCATCAGGTGCGCTCGCTCGTGCTCAAGCATCTCGGCCACGCTGAACTGCTTGTGCTCGGGGTGGCGTACCTCTTCCCACAGTGCCCGGCACCGCGCACCGAGCCACGCGTTGAGTTCGACGAACGAGCCGAAGCGCTGCTTGGCCGCGTCGATCCAGATGCGCCGCCGACTGTCTTGCACGTTCTTCTCGACTCGCCCCTTCTCCCAGCCCGAGGCAACATTGCAGAAGTCGGGCTCGTACAGGTAGTGCGCGCACATCACGGCGAAGCGCGCGTTGACGGTGCGGCCCTTGCCCTTCAAGACCTTGTCGACCGCCGTCTTCATGTTGTCGTAGATGCCGCGTCGGGCAACACCACCCAGCGCCGCGAAGCTGCGCGTGTGGGCGTCGAACAGCATCTCGTGACCCTGGCTGGGGTAGGCCACCAGCCAGAACGCGCGGCTCGCGCACAGCTTCATGTGCGACACCTGCATCCGGTAGTAGATGCCGCCCACCACCAGCCCTTCTTCGCTCCAGTCGAACTGGAACGCCTCGCCGAGATCGAAGCTCAGCGGCACGAAGGCCTTCGTCAACACGCCCTGACCCTCGCCCTGGCGCCACGCACGAATGAAGTCGGTCACGCGCGTGTAGCCGCCCGTGTAACCCATCGCCTTGATCTCGGCGTGCAGCGCACGCGCCGTGCGCCGCTCGCGCTTGGCGCGATGCGCATCGACCTTCAGCGCTTGCGTGAGCACCTCATGGTAGGGCGTCAACTTCGTCGCCCGCCGCTCGCGCTGGTACTTCGGTGTGTCCTCCACCGGCTCGTGCAGCCACTTCGCCACTGTGTTGCGCGACAGCCCCGTCGCTCGCGATATCTCGCGCTCCGACTGCTTCCCCCGGGCGTGCATCCGCCGAATCCTGCCAATCATTTCCATGGTGATCACTCCTCGTCCTCTACTGCACAAAAATGCAGCAGAGTAGGCTGTTCACCTGGCTCAGTTTTAGATCGGCATACCCGTCAAAAGTGGCTCAGTTTTCGGTCGGCGTCAACACAACATGTACGGCCCCAGCTCGTGGCGACGCTGTTGCCATGAGGCGAAGCCTGTGGTGTGAAGCGCAAGGGTCTTCGCGGCCATCGCGAGTTCCCCTTTGCAGACCGAGAGGAGTGAAGTCCGGCTTACAACAAACGCGTTTCGCACGCCGCGCAAGCGAACGCGGGCTTGAGCCAAGTGGCGCACGGCAGATGCAAAAGCCGCCAGCCAGGGTTGTCATTCGGGTCCAGCCACCGCCGTCCCCAGGCCCAGGCCGCCACGATCGCACTGTAGTAGCTGCGCCCGCACTCTGTCAGACGATAGGCGTGCCGTTCGGCGTGGGGGCTGTAGCGGCTACGCTCCAGCAAGCCTTGTTGAACAAGACGCCTGAGGCGCACCGCCAGGAGATGCGGCGCGATGCCAAGTGCCTGCTCGATGTCGGAGTACTTCTCTGCGCGGAAGAACGCCGCTGCGAGGATCAGGCCCATCCAACGGTCGCCCATTAGGCTCTCGGCCGGCAAGTCCTGGCCATTGGTTGACGGCTCGGCCACCCGCGCTCGTCGCCACGGCGTCAACGGCACTTGCGGTGGCTGGCTGCAAGTCTGCATGACCTTCACGCTGCGCGCCTCGGCGGCGGCGTGACAGTGCGCGCAGCGCAGCAGCACGTCGGCATCGTGGCCGCACGGGTTCAGAACGATCACTCCTTTGAGCGCCCCACCATCACGCCCCCAACGTGAGTTCCATGCTTGCATCTGTCGCAGCAGCGGCAGCAGGTCTCGGCCTCGAGTCGTCAAGGAGTAGGCACGCAAGGCAGGGCGGGGGGCATCGGTGTCATCCTTCACGACCACGTCGTGAGTGACGAGATGCTGCAGACGATTGCTCAGCGTGCTGCGCGCAATGCCCAGGCTCGCCACGAGTTCATCGAACCGACAAGGCTTTTCCAGCAGGCGGCCAACGATACGCAGCATCCATGAGTCACCGACGATGTCGACGACGCGATTGACGATGTTGGATCGAATCATCCAGAACGCAGGCACTGCCGGCGTTCGCATCTGTGCTTCGGTCTCATCAGATGGACCGGCCGCAATTGACTTCTGAATCAAGACTGACACACTGACATATATACCAGAAATCCGAAACATCAGCTTCTAAAAAAGAACGTCCGAACCCATGGCGAACAACGCATGTCACTCTCTTGTCAGCGGTCTGCGAGTACCGGTCGCCTCTGCGCCGATGTTCTTGGTGTCTGGACCTGCGCTTGTCATTGCCGCATGTCAGGCGGGCATCGTCGGTGCCTTCCCGACGACCAACGCCCGTACTGGCGAGCAGCTCGAGCAATGGATGAGCGAAATCGTCGAGACGCTGGCGGCAGCGCGTGATTCCGATCCAACAGTGGTGATCGGTCCGTGGTGCGCGAACCTCATCACCCACTCGTCGAACAGTCGGCTGCATCAGGACTTGGCCCTCGTGGCGAAGTACAAGCCGCCCATCGTCATCACCGCACTCGGCAGCCCGAAGCCGGTGATGGAAGTGGTCAAGAACTACGGCGGCGTCGTCATCGCCGACGTGGTCAACCTCACGCTGGCGCGCAAGGCGGTGGATGCCGGTGCGGACGGTCTGGCGTGCATATGCGCCGGCGCCGGCGGACATACCGGACACCTGTCGCCGTTCGCGTTCAGCTCCGCGGTGCGCGAGTTCTTTGATGGCTTGCTCATCGTTGGCGGGGCCATCGCTGACGGTGCCGGAGTGGCGGGCGCAATTGCTGCAGGCGCGGATCTCATCTACATGGGTACCCGCTTCCTGCCGACCGAAGAGAGCCAGGCAGTACTGGCATACAAGGAGATGGTCGTGGCCAGCGGCATCGACGACCTGATCGTGAGCGCGGGGATCACAGGCACACCTGCATCTTGGCTCAAGCCCTCGCTTGTCGCGAGTGGTCTCGACCCGGCCAATCTCGGTGAGTCATTGCTGAAGAACTACGACTCGACCCAGGGCGCGCACGTCAACCGTTGGAAAGACACCTGGTCAGCGGGGCAGGGCCTGGGAACTGTGCGTGCCATCGAACCGGTGCGCGCCGTGGTCGATCGTTTGGTCGTCGAGTACGACGCGGCGGTTCGTCGCCTCGCCGGCCGGCACGTGCCAACGGAGGCTCGGGCATGAAGCGTCGCTACAAAGTCGTGCAGTGGGCTACCGGTTCGGTTGGCCGAAGCACTCTGCGTCGCATCCTCGAACACCCCGACCTTGAGTTGGTTGGCCTGTACACCTACGGCGCTGAGAAGGTCGGGATGGACGCAGGTGCGATCGCCAAGCGGCCACCCGTGGGCGTGAAAGCGACCAACAGCGTCGAGGAGGTCCTCGACCTGGATGCGGACATCGTCATCCACACGTCGCGCATCTCCGTGCCCTACGCGGCGCAGAACCGCGAGGTTGAGCAGCTGCTTGCCTCGGGCAAGAACGTCATCTCGGTCAATGGTTTCTACATGCCGCACGTGCACGGCCTCGCCTATGCGGCGCCGCTGCTGGAGGCCGCAACTTACGGGGGTGTCACGCTGGCTGGAATCGGGGTGAACCCGGGCGTCATGGCCGAGCGTCTGGCGCTCACGCTCACCGGGCTGATGGCCAAGCTTGAGCACATTGAATGCTTGGAAGTCGTCGACTGCTCGCATGCCCCATCGCCAGGGCTGCTGTTCGACGTGCTCGGCTTCGGGAAGGATCCAGTCGAGTCGAAGATTGAACGTGGGCCGCTCGCGCAGCTCTACAACGACCTGTATGCGGAGACCTTTGCCTACATGGCCGAAGCATTGGGGACGCGCGTAGCGTCGATCGAGCCCGACCATCGCATCACGTTGGCGCCCGAGGACATCAAGGTCGATGTCGGGGTTGTGCGCAAGGGAAAGGTGGCCGGCACCGACTGGCGCTGGAATGCGCGCTTCGAGGACGACCGGACGATGACCCATTCGGTGCTCTGGACCGTGAAGCCCCAATTGCACGGCCATGACCACAGCGCTCACTGGAAGATCAGTACGCGTGGTCGTCCGAACATTCAACTCGACCTGAGCCTGAGCGATCCCGACCCGAAGGCCCCACCGTCGCGTCCTGCGATGGACGTGACCGCTTCCGTCCTGGTGCGTGCCATTCCCGATGTCTGCGCTGCACCGGCCGGGTTCTACAAGCTGCCCGCCGCAGCGTTGCCTTTCAAAGACCGCTTCTGATCGGAGACCCAACATGAGCCTGGCCATCTTTCCACCGGCGCCACACATCGTTGACAACCCCAACCTGCACGGGGGCTGGGAGCCCGTGCGCAAGGAATTGGTTGACGACAAACTGAAGGTGATCGGAGAGTTGCCCCGAGATCTCAACGGCCTGCTTGTGCGCAATGGACCCTCCGCACAGTTTGAGCCGATCGGTCAGTACCACTGGTACGACGGCGACGGCATGCTTCAGAGCGTTCGCTTCCAGGATGGTCACGCGACGTTCCGCAATCGGTGGGTGAGAACCGAGGGCTGGCAGAAGGAGCGAGCAGCAGGTCACGCCTTGTATCCCGGCCTGAAGAGCCGAATGCCGGAAGGCGCGCTGCCCGACGACGTGCTAAAAAACACGTCCAATACCGACGTGAAGTTCCACAACGGCAAGCTTCTGTCCATGTGGTATCGAGGTGGCGCCATCTACCAATGTGATCCGCAGACGCTTGAGACGTTCGGGAAACTGGAGCCGGATCCGCGTCTGGCGGGCCTGCAGATCTCCGCCCACTCCAAGGTGGATGCGCGCACCGACGAGTGCCTGTTCTTCGCCTACGGGAACCGGCATCCGTACATGCACTACGGAGTCATTGATGCGGGCGGCAAACTGCAGACGCTGATCCCGGTGGAACTGCCCGGACCCCGCCTGCCACACGATATGGCCATCACGGCCAACTACACGGTGCTGCATGACTTCCCGCTGATCAACAATCCGCAGGCGCTGGCAGCGGGCCGCTACGCGCTCGAGTTCAAGACCGACTGGCCGAGCCGGTTCGCGGTCGTGCCCCGACACGGCAGTGCCGACCAGATCCAATGGTTCGAGGCCAGCCCGCGCTACATGCTGCATGTGGTGAACGCGTGGGAGGAAGTGAATGCCAAGGGCGAGACCGAGATCGTCATGCTCGGAACGCCGTACGTGATGCCGCGGCGCTTCGACGGGTCGCTCGACGTCGAGCGGCTTGTGTTCACGATCGGCACGCAAAGCACGGAGTACGAGCTCTACCAGTGGCGCTTCAATCTCGCGACCGGGCGGACGCGCGAAGGTGTCGTCAACGACATCCTCAACACCGAGTTCCCGATGATCAATAGCCGGTACCTGGGCCACAAGAACCGGTACTCGTACAACTGCTTGATGGGCCGCCCACATACGCTGGAGCAGCCGCACTTTGCAGGGCTCGTGAAGTTTGACCTGGAGACGGGTGCCGCGGTGGCGTCCACCCCGGGACAGGACTACTGGTTCAGTGAGGCACCGTTCGCCGCCCGCCATGGCGCGCAGACTGAGGACGATGGCTACGTTGTCGGCTTTGTCTACAACGGTGCTGAGAAGCGTTCCGAGGTCTGGGTGCATGACGCCCGCAACATTGCCGATGGCCCATTGGCGCGCGTCCTGCTGCCGCAGCGCGTTCCTCATGGCTTCCACGGCTGCTGGGTGAGGGAAGAGGAACTCGGCCGACAGAGCACCTGAAGTTGTTGCGTTGTGCTCGCGCGCAGGCCATGCCGACTGACCTATGCTAACCCCCGCGCTGCACAGCGCCGACAGGCCTGCCAGCGCCTGGCCATTGAGCTCCACGCGCATCTTCGCGCCGCGCGCGTTGGCCATCTCGACCACGCACTCCGGGTGCGAAGCGCCCGCCGCCGTCATCGGTCCGGCCGGTGCGAACAGCTCGACAAGCCGGGGCGTCAACTCGGTGGCCGGCACCTTGCCAACAGCCAGCGCAGCTCGCCGCTTGAGCACAGCGTAATCCAGGTCCAACTCCGCAGCCACGCGGTACGCACCGTGCTCGACGGCCGCAGCGACGGCCCCGGCCCACAAAGCCAACGGAATCCGCTCGCCGACCTTGCGCCCTGCACGCCACTGATCGAACTGCCGCTTCAGCTGCGCCAGCCCGCCGCTGCACCCTCTCGTCTGAACTGCCTTGCTCGTCGCTTCCATCGTCTGTCTCCACATCGGTTTGCAATGGAGACAGAAGCTATCGAGCTTGCGACTTCACTTCATGCAGATTTGCGGAAGGACACGATGAAAGCGCTTGTCCGGTTGAGCCTCCACCTGACCGAAGGGGCTCGGAATTTGGGCGTCGATCTCGGGCCGATGAACGGCCTGCCGCTATGTCGCATTGAACTTGACTCATCCGGTACAAATCAATCTGGTCAAGGAATCTAGCCCGGGCGGCGCTTGCGCCCGGCGTGCGGCGCTGCTACGCGCGCTTGCGAGGCCGCTCGGCGGCGGCCCGCGGCGGCGCGCCGAACACGGTCTCTTCGACGTAGGACCAGTACGCGTCGGCAACCTCCGGACGGTCCGCCGACAAGCGGCGCGTGACCTTCATCTCGGGGCCGAACTCCGACAGCGCCGCCGTGAGGCTCACCATCATGTAGTGGAACAGAATGGGCTCGACCGGCTGCAACTGCCCTGCGGCCTGCGCCGCCTTGATCTGCGGCAGCAGGCGGCTGATCAGCGGCTTCAACACGATCTCGGCCACCCAGTCCAGGCGCGGGTTGCCGGCCGCCGCCTCCTGGCGCATGAAGCGGTGGAACTCGGGGAACTTCACGGTGTGGCGGAAGAGCGTGCGGTACTCCGCCTTCAGGTGCTCGAGCGGCGACAGGCCGGAGTCCTGCGGCGCCTGTTCGTCCCACTCCCGCCGAATGCGTTCGAACGTGTCTTCGGCCACCGCCCGCCAGAGCAGATCCTTGCTGGGGTAGTGGTAGGTGATCAGCGGGTGCTGGACACCGGTGCGTTCGGCAATGCGCCGGATGCTCGCTGCCTCGAACCCCTTCTCGGCGAACTCGGCGAGCGCGGCTTCAAGGATCGTTGCGCGCGTCGACAAGGAGCGCTGCTGCTCTGCGCGCTTGCGGGCAGAGGGTGACCGGACGCGTTCCCGGGCAGGTGTGCTCTTGGTGGCCATGCGCGCACGCTACCACGAGCCTGCGCTGCGACGCAGGCCCGCGCGAGCCCGAAGTCGTCGGTGACCGAGAGCGTGCCCGCTCGCCGGGCCGGCGTCACGACGAGGGACGGCTTCGAAGACGGCGTCGCTCCCGAGGTACTTGTCGCCGGCCAGGAAGAGGTGCGTGACCAGGGTCCGGTACCCTTGGCGCGCTGATCAGGAAGTGGCCGCGCGCCGGACGGAACGGATGGCGCCCGAGGCTCTGCAGGAACTGCCCCGCGGGCCCGTCGGTCGGGATCGGGTAGCTGACGGGGAGGATCGTCCTGAACGCGTACGCGCCGCACTCGTCGGTGATGAAGGTCGCACGCAGGTGACCGCGCGGCTGGGTGTCGTCCTGGACGTCGTAGAGCTGGTTGCTCGCCGTTTGCCAGACTTGGACGGTGGCGCCGGCGGTGGGCGCGCCGTCGGCGTCCGCCACGAGCGTCCATGGCGTGTCAGCGCTGGAGGTGGCCGAGTTCCTGGATCATCTGCTCGCGCATCTGGAACTTCTGCACCTTGCCCGTCACCGTCGTCGGGAAGCCCTGCACGATGCGCACGTAGCGCGGCACCTTGTAATGGGCGATGCGCTCGCGGCAGAACGCGCGCACGGTCTCTTCGTCGAGCGCGGCGCCGGTGCGCGGCACGACCCAGGCACAGAGCTCCTCGCCGTATTTCTCGTCGGGAACGCCGATCACCTGCACGTCCTGGACGTCGGGGTGGCGGTGCAGGAATTCCTCGATCTCGCGCGGGTAGACGTTCTCGCCGCCGCGGATGACCATGTCCTTGATGCGGCCGACGATGCGGCAGTAGCCGGCGTCGTCGATGGTGGCGAGGTCGCCGGTGCGCATCCAGCCCCGCGCGTCGACCGCTTCGCGCGTGCGCGCTTCGTCGTTCCAGTAGCCGAGCATCACCGAGTAGCCGCGCGTGCACAGCTCGCCCGGCTCGCCGCGCGGCACGGTTCGCCCGGCGCCGTCGACAATCCTGACTTCCAGGTGCGGCTGGATGCGGCCGACCGTGGAGACGCGCAGCTCGACCGGGTCGTCGCGGCTGCTCTGGAAGCTGACCGGGCTGGTCTCGGTCATGCCGTAGGCGATGGTGATCTCGCTCATGTGCAACTTCGCGATGACCTCCTTCATCACCTCCACCGGGCAGGGCGCGCCGGCCATGATGCCGCGGCGCAAGGATGAAACGTCGTGGCCCTCGAAGCCCGGCTGGTTGAGCTGGGCGATGAACATCGTCGGCACGCCGTAGAGCACGTCGCACTTCTCGGCTTCGATCGCCGCGAGCGTCGTCGCTGGGTCGAAGGACTCGCCCGGGTACACCATCGTCGCGGCGTGCGTGAGGCAGCCCAGATTGCCCATCACCATGCCGAAGCAGTGGTACAGCGGCACGGGGATGCAGACGCGCGACCCGGGTTCGATGCCGGTGGCTTCGCCAACGAAGAAGCCGTTGTTCAGCAGGTTGTGGTGCGACAGCGTGGCGCCCTTCGGCAGGCCGGTGGTTCCGCTGGTGAACTGGATGTTCACGGCCGAGCGCGAATGGATCGTCGCCGCCACCGCCGCCAGCCGCTGCCGCGCGGCTTCGTCGGCCCGCTCGGGCACGGCGTCGAAGGGCGTGCAGCCGGGGTGCGTGCCACTGCCGATGGTGATGACGTGGCGCAGCGCCGGCAGCGCGGCGCTGGCCAGCACGTCGCGGTCGTCGGCGAGCTCGGGCGCCAGAGTGTTCAGCATGGCGAGGTAGTCGCTGCTCTTGAAGCGTGTCGCCATGACGAGCGCGCGGCACGCCACCGCGCGCAGCACGTGCTCGAGCTCGCCCACCCGGTAGGCGGGATTGATGTTGACGAGGACCAGGCCCGCCTTGGTGGTGGCGAACTGGACGACCGTCCATTCGGCGCAGTTGGGGGCCCAGATCCCCACCCGGTCGCCGGGCTCCAGGCCCAGGGACAGCAGGCCCGCCGCGAACGCGTCGCAGCGGGCCTTGAGTTCGGCGTAGGTCCAGCGCACGCCCTGGTGGGACACCACCAGGGCGAGGCGCGAGCCGTCGCGCGCGGCGACGCCGTCGAGGTAGGCGCCGATCGTCTGCTCGATCAGCGGGGCCGTGCGCTCGCCGCGCACGTAACTTTCTTGCGTCACGGCGCGCACTCCTACTGGCCTTCGAACGTCATCTCGGGCGGCTCGACGTTCTCGTCGAAGGCCTTGGCCGTGCTGACGAAGCCGCGCTGCACGTCCCGGGTGTGGAATAGCTCCA
>Ga0307515_10021023_pt1 | contig 11594 bp, 6 predicted proteins | sample 17_EM_MG_FD_194513 | JGI IMG/M metagenome (GOLD analysis project Ga0307515, IMG submission 194513) | Populus trichocarpa ectomycorrhiza microbial communities from riparian zone in the Pacific Northwest, United States - 17_EM | ecosystem: Host-associated > Plants > Roots > Unclassified | place... | reverse complement strand
TCGGCGCCGTGCTCGGCGTCAGCCTGTTCGTCGCCCTGGTCGGCGACACCCACACCGCCACCGCGGCGGCCTACCACCGCGCCTGGTGGATCCTCGGCGCCATCGGCCTGGCCAGCGGCCTGGTCCTGCTGCTACCCCGGCTTTCCGCACGCCCGGCCGGATAGCGGACACCGAGCGCACCCCTACCCCGAACTCGCCGCCTAGTACGTAACGCACCCCACCATCGCTTCGAGGGGACCCACCATGTCGACGACCACCGACACCGAATCCAGCATCAGAGTCCCCGGAACCAGCAGCCGTTTCCTCGACCCGATCGGGCCGCACTACCACGGGCAGGGCCGGCTGCGCTACCTCACCGGTGGCAGCGGCGCGCCATTGGTCATGCTGCACACCGTGCGCACCCAGGCCGAGCACTTCCGCCACGTCATCCCGCTGGTCCAACAGCGGTACACCGTGTACGCGCTGGACCTGCCGGGGATGGGCTACTCGGAGATCGTGCCCGGCGCCTCCTACCAGGAACCCGCCATGCGCGCCGCCGTCAAACGCCTGATCACCCAACTCGACCTGCACGACGTCACCCTGCTCGGCGAGTCGATGGGGGCCGCACTCGCCCTCACCGCAGCGGCCGACCTCCCCGACCGGGTCCGGCGGGTGGTGGCGGTCAACGCCTACGACTATGCCGGTGGAATCGCCAGGTCCAGCCTGTTGGCCCGACTGATCATCACCGGCGTCATCACACCCGGGGTGGGCCGCATGCTCGCCCCGCTGGAACCCAAACCTGTCATGCGCGCCATCCTGACCGGCGGCCTCGTCGACTCGGCAGCGTTGGGCGAGGACTACCTCAACGAACTGCTCAAAGTCGGCCGCCGCCCGGGCTACCCGGCCGTCGCCCGCGCTGTCTACCGCAACCTTCCCAGTCTTGTCGCGGCCCGCGCCAGCTATCCCAGGGTCAACGCACCGGTCCATCTCGTCTACGGGGAGAAGGACTGGTCCCGCCCATCAGACCGGCAGGCGAACAGGCGACTGATGCCCGGGGCCGAATTCACCGAACTCGCGAGAGCCGGTCACTTCATCGCATTGGAACGGCCTGACGTGCCAGGAGACTTGCTGAACTCGGTCGCGTGACCCGACCCCGGCGCATCTGAAACCGACCTACCAGGCCAAGGACACGCGAAATGAGTCAGTCGCGCGTCGGCGGGCTGGCGACGATGCTGGCGGAGTCCGCCGGCGGCACGGCCACCGCCGGTCTGGTCGACGATGGCCGTTCCGTGGGAGGTTAGGCGCCCGCGTCGTCGAGGCGGGCCAGCTGCTCGCCGGTCAGCTTCACGTCCAGCGACGGCAGCAGATTTTCCAGCTGTTCCGGCGTACGCGGACCGACCAGCGGGATCACCCGAGGCCGGTTCTGGTGCAGCAGCCAGGCCAGGACCAGCTGGTTCGGCGTGACCCCGGTCTCGCCGGAGACCTCGTCGAGCGCGGCGAGCCGGGCGTCGGAGTCACTCCCGCGATAGTCCGCCATCTGCCAGTGGTTCTCGCGCTTGACCGCGTCGTCGTAGCTGCCCTTGAGGATCGGCGAGTAGGCCACCAGCGTCAGGTCGTCGTGCTCGCGCAGGTAGTCCAGTTGCTCGCCGTTGGTGATCGAGGCGGCGTCCGAGCCGCCCGCCGGCCGCAGGTACGAGTGCTGCTGTTGCAGCGCGACCGGCGCGGGCCAGCCGTTGCGCTCGCAGAGCTGCCGGATCCGCTCCATCCGCCAGGTCCGCACGTTGGACCAGCCGATGTAGCGGGTCTTGCCGGAGCTGACCAGCCCGGCGAGCGCCTCGAGGGTCTCCTCGAGCGGCGTGGACCGGTCGTCCACGTGCACGTAGTAGAGGTCTACGTGGTCGGTGCCGAGCCGCCGCAGGCTGCCGTCCAGCGCCTTTCGCAGGGTGTCGGCGCCCGCCCCGGCGAACGTCCGGTTGGCGAGCTCCCAGTTCGGCGTGCCGTCGTCGTTCCAGAGCTCGCTGGAGTAGGCCGGCATGGCGCTGCCCTTGGTGGCCAGGAAGATGCCGTCGCGGTGCCGGCCGGCCCGCATCCAGCGGCCGAGCAGCTCCTCGCTCTCGCCGCCGAGGCTGCCCTTGGCGCCCCACCACTCGTAGCAGTCGGCCGTGTCGATGAACGAGCCGCCCACGTCGAGATAGCGGTCGAGGATGCGGATCGAATCCGGCTCGCTGGTCGCGTTGCCCATCTGCATCGCGCCGAGCGCTAGCTGGCTGACCTGGACACCGGTGGTTCCCAATTCTGTCGTCTGCACGCATCCCACGCTAGGAGCTGGAGTGCACTCCAGGTCAAGCTCCTAGCGTCGGGGACGTTTTGCCCCGTTACGGGCGGGGCATCAGGGGGTGGCACAACCAAGGGGGATGATCATGAAGTTCGGCTACCAGCTCGCCGCCGAGCGGTTCGGCCCGCAGGAGCTGATCCGGCAGGCGGTCCGCGCGGAGCGGGCCGGGTTCGACTTCGTCGTGCTGAACGACGCGTACCACCCGTGGCTGGACGTGCAGCGGCACGCGCCGTTCGCCTGGACCGTGCTGGGCGCGATCGCGGCGAGCACCCGTACGCTGCGCCTGGCGACCGGCGTGACCTGCGCGTCGATGCGCTACCACCCGGCGATCGTGGCGCAGGCCGCCGCGACCCTCGGGATCGTCTCGGACCACCGGTTCACCCTCGGCGTCGGCGCGGGGGAGCGGCTCAACGAGCACGTCGTCGGGCGGGGCTTTCCGAACGCGCGCGGCCGGCACGAGCGGCTGCGCGAGGCCCTGGAGATCATCAACCTGCTCTGGCGCGGCGGCTATCGGTCGTACGAGGGCAAACACCTGCGGCTGGACGACGCCCGGGTGTTCGACCTGCCCGACCCGCTGCCGGTGATCGCCGTCGCGGCGGGCGGCCCGCGCGCCGCCGCCCTCGCCGCGGAGCTAGGCGGCGGGCTGTTCGCCACCGAGCCGCGCGCGGACCTGGTCGACGCCTACCGGGCCCAGGGCGGGGCGGGGCCGGCGTACGCCACGGCGCTGATGGCCTGGGCGACCACCGAGGAGGCCGGCGTACGGGAAATGCTGACCTCCGCCGCGTGGACGGTGATCGGCTGGAAGATCATGAGCGAGCTGCCCAACCCGGTCACCTTCGAGGCCGCGGCGCGGACGGTGACCGCCGCCGACGTCCGCGGCCGGTTCGCCGTCGGCCCGAAGCCGGAGCCCTATCTCGCGGCGCTCCGCCGGTGTGCCGACGCGGGCTTCGACCACCTGGTGCTGCAGAACGCGGGCCCCGACCCGGACGGCTTCCTCGACTTCTTCGCCGCGGAACTGCGCGGCGAGCTGACCCGGGGACTGCGGGCGAACCGGCTCGACGCCGTGGTGCACAACGGCGAGATCCCCCGGGACGCCCGGCTGGCGCTGCGGCCCGGCGCTTCGGGGTAGGAGCGCCGGGCCGATAAGGGAAACTGTCCTGATGGATCCTTCCTTTCCCCGCCTGCTCGCCCAGACGCACACGTTCACACTCGGCCAGCCGACCCGGTTCACCATCAGCCCGGACGGGCGGCGGGTGCTGTTCCTGCGGACCCGAGGCGGGACGGATCCGGTGCAGTGCCTGTGGGCGTTCGACGTGGGCTCGGGGGAGGAGACCCTGCTGGCCGACCCGATCAGCCTGGGCGGCGACCCGGCGGAGATGTCGGAGCACGAGCGGGTCCGCCGGGAACGCGAGCGGGACAAGTCGGCCGGCATCGCGGCGTACGCGACCGACTCGGCGGTCCGCACGGCCGCGTTCGCCTGGCAGGGCCGGCTGTTCGTGGTCGACACGCAGACCGGGATGCCCGCGGAACTTCCGGCCGTCACCCCGGTCGAGGATCCGCGCCCGGCGCCGAACGGCGACACCGTCGCGTACGTCTCGGGTGGGGCCCTGCGGGTGATCGGCGTGGACGGCAAGGACGACCGGGCGCTCGCCGAGCCGGACGGCCCCGAGGTCAGCTGGGGGCTGCCGGAGCACGAGGCCGCCGAGTCGATGGACCGGCACCGCGGCTACTGGTGGTCGCCGGCCGGGGACCGGATCGTCGCGGCCCGGGTCGACAACTCGCCGGTGCAGGTCTGGTATCTCGCCGACCCGGCCCACCCGGAGCGGGCGCCGCGGGCGCTGCGGTATCCGTACGCGGGCACCCCGAACGCGCAGGTCACGCTCTGGCTGCTCGGCCTGGGCGGCGGCCGCACCCGGGTCGAGGTGGCCGACGAGTACGTCACGACGGTCGGCTGGGACGACACCGCGCTGCTGGCGGTGACCCAGAACCGGCCGCAGACCGTGCTGCGGATCCACGAGATCGATCCGGCGACCGGCCGTAGCAGCGTGGTCCGCGAGGACACCGACGCGGCCTGGACCACGATCGTGCCCGGCCTGCCCGCGCACACCGCCGACGGCGCCCTGGTCTGGAGCGTCGACGACGGCGACACCCGCCGGCTGACCGTCGGCGGCACCCCGGTGACCCCGCACGGGCTGCAGTTTTTCGAGCTGCTCGGAGTGGACGGCGACACTGTGCTGTTCACCGCGTCGGAGGAGCCCACCGAGTGGCACCTCTGGACCTGGTCGCCCACCGGTGGCCTGGTGCGGCACTCGACGGCCCCCGGCCTGTACGGCGGTCGCCGCGCCGGCGGCACCACCCTCGTGCGGGCGGTCACCTGGGACAGCACCGCCGTTACCGTGGGCGGGCGGAGCATCGGCAGCCACGCCACGGCGTCCCCGCTCACCCCGAAGGTGGATCTCTTCCCGGCCGGCCGGTTCGGCCTGCGGACCGCGGTGCTGTTCCCGACCGGCCACGTGCCGGGCTCGGGCAAGCTGCCCGTGCTGATGGACCCGTACGGCGGCCCCGCCGGGCAGCGCGTGCTGGCCGCCGCGCGCGCCTACTACGGCTCGCAGTGGTACGCCGACCAGGGCTTCGCCGTGGTGGTCGCCGACGGCCGGGGCACCCCCGGGCGCGGCCCGGCCTGGGAGCGCACGATCCACGGCAACCGCAGCGACGTGCTGTTGCAGGACCAGGTGGACGCGCTGCACGCCGCCGCCGAGCGGCACGGCGACCTCGACCTGTCCCGGGTCGCCATCCGGGGCTGGTCGGCCGGCGGCACCCTGGCCGCGCTCGCCGTGCTGCGCCGCCCGGACGTCTTCCACGCCGCCGCGGCCGGTGCCCCGGTCACCGACTATCTGCTCTACAGCTCGCACTGGCAGGAGCGTTACCTCGGCCTCCCGGGCGCCGACCCGGAGGCGTACGAGCACTCCTCGCTGATCGCCGACGCGCCGAACCTGCGCCGCCCGCTGCTGCTGATCCACGGCCTGGCCGACGACAACGTCTACCCCGTGCACACCATGCGTCTCTCGGCCGCCCTGTTCGCCGCGGGCCGGCCGCACTCGGTGCTCCCGCTGCCGGGCGACAGCCACATGACCTCGGGCACGGTCGCCGCCAACCTGATGATCCTGCAGGCCCGCTACCTGCTCGACGCCCTGAACCCGGTGCGTGACCTGGGCTGAAAGGCTTGATTCGGCCCCGTCGCCGCCGATGAAGACAGTGTTGAGCTGTCGAGGAGACACGGGAGTCGGCCGGCCATGCTCGTCGCACCACGTTTCCGCCGTCCGGCGTCACCGGCCATCGTCATGCTGGTCACGGTGGTGCTGGCCGGGCAGGTGCTGGCGGCCATCGACGGCGGGCTGCGCGGCTACGTCTTCGGCCTGTCGGTCCTGCTGCTCGACGGGCTGGGTGCCGGGCTCAGCCTGCGCGCGGGCCGGCGCAGCCGGAACTCGGGGTGGTACCTGATCGCCGCGGGGCGCCTGGTTTCGCTGATCTCCACCGTGACCCTGACGGTGGCGGTGACCATGGCCCACAACAGCGGCGTCTGGTGGTGGGTCGGCACGCTCACCCGGCTGGCGATGTTCGCCTTCCTGTCGCTCGGCGTCATGATCGGCCCGGCCCGGGAACTTGCCGGGCGCCGCCGCCGCGCCTTCCTCGCCGAGGCCTTCACCGTGCTCGGCTGCGGCTTCATGGTGGTCTGGTACTTCGTGATCGACCCGTCGATCGACGGCCACCCGGCGACCTTCCGCTGGGTGGCGACCATCGGCTTCCCGATCGGCGACCTGCTGCTGCTGATGGCCGTCGCGATGGTCGTGCTGGCCGGCGGCCTCCAGCGGCTCAGCCACCCGCTCACCGTCTTCGTCGGCGGGCTGACCTGCTTTCTGGTCGGTGACGCCAGCTACACCGCGATGAGCTTGCACGGCGATCCCAACATCGTGTCGCCGTTCGGCAGCACCGCGCTGGTGATCGCCTCGATGATGTTGACCGTCGCGCCGATGCTGATGCGGGCGGGCACGCCTGGCGACCGGCACGGCTGGCACGAGCGGGTGAGCCCGGCGTGGTCGTCGCACCTGCCGGTGGCCGCGCTCGGCGTCGGCTGCGCCATGCTGGTGGTGGTCACCGTCGACGAGCACGAGCTGGTGCCGTGGGGTGGGCTGGTCTTCGGCCTGATCGTGATGACCGGCGCGGTCGCCGTACGGCAGCTGATCTCGCTGCGGGACAGCCGCGACCTGATCGTCTCGGACGCGCTGACCGGCCTGGCCAACCGGACCGGCCTGGACAACGCGGTGAACCTGGCGGTCCGGCAGCACGAGCAGATGGCGCTGCTGCTGATCGACCTGGACGGCTTCAAACTGATCAACGACGGCTACGGGCACGCGGCCGGCGACACGGTGCTGGTCGAGTTCGCCCACCTGCTGCGCTCGACCGTACGCACCGACGACGTGGCGGCCCGGATCGGCGGCGACGAGTTCGTGGTGCTGCTCACCGATGTCGCCACGCCGGAGCAGGCCACCATCGCCGCCGACCGGATCCTCGCCGCGGCCGCGGCCAGCCCCGTCCGGCTGGGCGACGACACCGTCCCGATCCGGGCCAGCATCGGCATCGCCCCGGGCCGGGCGCAGGACAGCACCAAGGAGCTGATCCGCCGCGCGGACGTCGCGATGTACCAGTCGAAACGGATCGGCGCGCACGGCTGGACGATGCACGACCAGTCGATGACGGACCGCCGGGTCGAGGACGCGGCGCTGTCGGACGACCTCGAGGGCGCCGTCGACCGGGGCGAGATGTACGTGCTCTACCAGCCGCTGGTCGACCTGACTACTGGCCACCCGATCGCGGTCGAGGCGCTGGTCCGCTGGCAGCACCCGACCCGAGGACTGGTGCCGCCGGTCCGCTTCATCCCGATCGCCGAGCGGTCCGGGGCGATCACCGGGATCGGCCTGTTCGTGCTCGAGCAGGCGTGCGCGCAGCTGGCGGCGTGGCGCTCCCGGGTGCCGGCCGACCAGCGGATGCACGTCTCGGTGAACCTGTCCCCGCGCCAGCTGCAGGAGCCGTCGCTGGTGCGCGACGTGCTCGGGGTGCTGGAGCGGACCGGGCTGGCAAGCGAACATCTGGTGCTCGAGGTGACCGAGACGGCCATCGTGGACGAGAAGACGGGCATCGCGGCGCTGCGTACGCTGCGCTCGCACGGCATCCGGATCGCGATCGACGACTTCGGCACGGGCTACTCCTCGCTGCACTACCTGACCCGGTTGCCGGTGGACATCCTGAAGATCGACCGCTCGTTCGTGGCGGAACTGAACGGCACCCCGGAGGGCTCGGCGATCACCGAGGCGGTGATCCGGCTGTCCCAGGTGCTGCATCTGGGCACGGTCGCGGAGGGCATCGAGACGACCGCCCAGGCGGAGGAGCTGCTCGCGCTGGGCTGCGACACAGGGCAGGGCTATCTGTACGCGAAACCGATGCCCCCCGCCGACCTGGACGACCGCATGACCGCGACCCGGGTCCGGGCCGCCTGATCGGTCCGAGCGGTCTACAGGTGGCGGATTTCGTCCACCCGGTCCAGGCCTTCGGTGCGGTGGGTGAGCACTAGCACGGTGCGCCCGGCGGTCGCGGCCAGCAGGTCGGCCATCAGTGCCTCGGCGCTAGGAGTGTCCAGGCCTTCGGTCGGCTCGTCGAGGATCAGCAGGTCCGGGTCGGCGAGCAGGGCCCGGGCGGTGGCCAGCCGTTTGCGCTGCCCGCCAGAGATGGTGCTGCCGCCGGTGCCGAGCCAGACATCAAGCCCAAGACCCAGACCCACCCGTTCCAGTACGGCGTGCAGCTCGGCGTCGGTCGCGCCGGCTCGGGCGAGGCGCAGGTTCTCCCGGACGGTCGACGCGAAGATGTGGTCCACGTCGTCGCTGACCAGTCCGATCCGCCGCCGGACGGTGTCGTCGTCGAGTGCCCGCAGATCTACGCCGTCCAGCGTGACCGTGCCGGCGCGCGGGTCGAGCAGCCGGGCCAGCACGGCGGCGAGTGTGGATTTGCCGCCGCCCGACGGGCCGAGTACCGCGACCCGCGCGCCGGCCGGCAGGTCCAGGTCGAGGCCCCGCAGTACTGGTGGTCTCTCCGGGTCCCACCCCGCAACCAGCCCACGAACCGCGACGGCTCCGCCCTTGGACCAAAAAGCCCCGTTTGTGCCTCGTGTGGTGTCGCCTGCGGCCTGTGCCGTGACCTTGCTGGAATGTGCGGCGCTTGCGGGCTGTGAGTTTGTGTTGCTGGGTTGGGCGGTGGGGGTGGTGGGTTGCGGGTTTGCGTTGCCGGGTTGCGCGGTGATGTTGGTGGATTGTGTGGCCGCGTTTTCGGGTCGGGTTGATTTCTTTGTGGGGGTCGTGGCTTTGATCTTGGGTGGCTGGGCTGCGTGCCTGGGGTGTTGCGTTTCGGCGGCGGGTGTTGCGGATGGCCGCTGGGTGGTCAGCTGCGCGAGCCGGACCTGCGCGGCTGCCGAGCGCCGCAGTGCCACGGCAGCGTCCGGCAGGGTGCCGACCGGCTCGCCGAGCGCCACGACCCCGAGCAGCAGCACGGCGGCCCATTCCGGGGCCAGGCCGCCGAGCGCCAGCGCGGTCCCGACCACCGCGACGCCCCAGCCGAGGTGCCCGAGCGCCGCCGCCAGCCCGGCCGACCGGGCGGCCCGAGCCTCCTCGCGGGCCAGGGCGTGGCTGCGCAATTCCGGCACGGACAGCGCTGCGGGACCCATGGCGGCGAGGTCTTCCAAGCCGTCGATCGTCTCGACCAGCGCGTCGTTCAATTCCGCACGGGCTTGCGCGGTGGCCGCCTCGCGCCGGCTGGCCTGGTGCGCGGCCACGGCCGGGGCCAGCAGCGCGGCCAGCACCAGCCCGGCCGCGATCGTCCAGCCCGCGGCGGGTTGCACGACGACGGCCACGACGGCAGCGATGCCGAGCGCAAGCCCGGCCGCGGCGGCGGGGAGCCTCCCGCGCAGCAGGCCGTCGACCATCGCGTCCACGTCGTCCACGACCCGGGTCAGCAACTCGCCGCGCCGTGTCTGCCGAGGGCCGGGCACGCGCGGGATCAGATCGGCGTAGACCCGCGCCCGCCGAGCCCCGAGCCGGGCGAACGCCACCTCATGCCCGACCAGCCGCTCGAGGTAGCGCAGCAACGGACGGGCGACCGCGCTGGCCCGCACCAGGACGACAGCGGTCGACAGCGTCAGCACCGCCGGCAAGGTGGAAGCCCGCACCAGCAGCCACGCCGCGGCGCCGGTCAGCACGACCCCGGCCAGCCACGACGCCGCCCCAAGCGCGACCGCGGTCGCGGGCCGCCGCAGGACCGCCCCGAGCAGCCGGGAGAACGGGGCTCCGCCGCCGGCTCCCGCCGTCCGGGGTTCAATGGGGGCCTCCGACAGCTTGTGTTCCTTTTGCCTTGCGGTGGTGGGCGCGGCCGACCCGGGTTCGGCGCGTTGCCCGGCGGCGGGTTCCGGGGCCGGGGCGGGCGCGGCCCACGCCATCGCCGGCTCCAGGACGCGGTCGACCACGCCATGGGCTGCGGTGCCAGTAGCCCGGCTGGTCGGTGGGGCGCTGGCCCGGCCGGGTGCTGCGACGTCGACCACGCGGTCGGCGGCAGCCAGCAGCGCCGGGCGGTGGGCCACGACGAGGACAGCGCATCCGCCGTCCGCCGCCGCGCGGAGTTGGGCGATCACGCCAAGCTCTGCGGCCCGGTCGAGGTGGGCGGTGGGCTCGTCGAGCAGCAACAGGGCCGGTTCGCGCCGAGCGGCGCCGAGGACGGCCGCCAGGGCGAGGCGTTGCCGTTGCCCGGCGGAGACTCCCTGGCCACGCTCGCCGAGCGGGGTCGACGCCGAGAGCTCACCGTCCAGACCCACCGCGCGCAGGGCGTCCTCGACCTCGCGAGACGATGCGACACCGGGACCGGAGGCTGTGGGACCGGAGGCGGAGGGTTCGAAGACGTCCGCGACCGTGCGGGCGTGGGCGAGCGCCGGCCGCTGTGACAGGAACAGCGGGCGGGGTCCGGACAGCTCCACCCGTCCGGATCGGAGCGGCTGTAGCCCTGCGATGGCGCGCAGGGCGGTCGTCTTGCCGGCGCCGGACGGGCCGCGGAGCGCGACGATCTCTCCAGCCCGGACCGTGAGCTCATCGAGCGCGAGGGCGTCCACACCGGCCTCCGCGTGCCGGACCCGCAGCCCGCTCGCGGTCAGCGCCGGCCGTCCCGGTGTTGAAAGCCGGGTGTCGTCGGCCGGCGGGTCGGCCAGGACCTCGTCGACGTCGGCGATCACGGCTGTGGCGTCCGCGCTTGCGTGGAAGCGGGCCGCGACCTCGCGCAGCGGCCGGTAGGCCTCCGGCGCCAGCAGGATGACCAGCAGCGCCGGGGCGAGGCCGAGCGAGCCGCCGGCCACCCGCAGGCCCGCCTCGACCGCGATCAGGCCTACCGACAGCGTGCCGACCAGGTCGAGCGCCGTCGACGACAGGAACGCCACCCGCAGCACCCGCATCGTTGCGGCACGGTGCCGGTCGGTCATTTCGGCGACCACGTCGATCTGGCGTGCGGCGCGGCCGAACACGCGCAGCGTCGGCAGGCCCCGCACTACGTCGAGGAAGTGCCCGGCCAGTCGGGCGTCGGCCGCCCAGCGTTGCCGGGCCTTCGCCTGCGTCGCCCAGCCGATCAGCGCTCCCAGCACGGGAATCAGCGGCAAGGTGAGCAGCGCGATCGCTGCGGACGCCGGGTCGACGACGGCCATCGCGACGATGACCAGTGGCGGCAGGGCGACACCGAGGACGAGCGCGGGCAGATATCCGGAGAACCACGGGCGCAGCGTGTCGAGCCCACTGGACAGGACGGCGGCCAGCCGGCCGGCTCCGTAGCGGGCGACCCAGGCGGGCCCCCGGCGCAGCGCGGCCGCGAGGGTGGCCCGGCGCAACTCGTCGGCGGCTCGGGCGGCGGTGCACTGCGCGACTACCTGTTCGCCCCAAGACAGGGCGGCCCGGGCGAGGTAGGCGCCCGCTAGCAGGGCGACGGCGTGCGTGCCCGACCCGGCGACGATCATCGTCAGCGCGACGGCGAGCAGCAGCGTCGCCCCCGCCTGCCCGGCCCCGAGCAGCGCCAACCCGGCCACCCCGGAACGGCTCGACCGCGCGTGCCGCAACAACCGCGGATCGACCGGCCCCCGACCCGAGACCGTCCGCCGCGGGCGGCGCGTGATCACGGTGAAGACCCCGGCCAACCTCAAACCACC
>Ga0307515_10021022_pt1 | contig 11594 bp, 14 predicted proteins | sample 17_EM_MG_FD_194513 | JGI IMG/M metagenome (GOLD analysis project Ga0307515, IMG submission 194513) | Populus trichocarpa ectomycorrhiza microbial communities from riparian zone in the Pacific Northwest, United States - 17_EM | ecosystem: Host-associated > Plants > Roots > Unclassified | place... | reverse complement strand
CCGCCGCGCACGGCTCGCTCGACGGGGCCGGCCGGTTCAGTCACCCACCCGCGTGACACCCGCCTTACGCTCACATGACGTTGGCTCACGAACGGCCGAGCACGACTTCACCCTTCCGGGCGGGACACGAAGTCGTTGAGTATCGCCACGCTGGACGGGAGCGGTAGGTTCGCCAGGTTCCTCACCTCAGGGTCCCGGTGAACCGGGCTCGCCGACTGCTTTGGAGGCGTCGCGTGTCGATCGCTGATTCGGAGATCGCAAGTGCCCTTGCCGCCTATCTCGAGCGATACCCTGATGAGAAAGCTCTGCTGGCTGAGCCGATCCAGCGCCTCGCACAGGGGCACGATTTCGCCTCCCGGCGCAGTTTCCCGATGCATGTGACCGTCGGCGCGCTGCTGACCCGCGGCGGGAAGGAAGTCCTGCTGGTCGGCCACCGCGCGTACGGCATCACGCTGCAACCCGGCGGCCATCTTGAGCCGACCGACACCACGCTGATCGGCGCGGCGGTACGCGAACTCGTGGAGGAGACCGGCATCGCGGCAGACGCGGTGGTTCCCTTGTCTCAGGTGCCCGTCTATGTCGAGTACGGCTGCGTTCCTGCTCGGCCGTTGAAGGATGAGCCGGAACACTTCCACCTGGACATTGGGTATGCCTTCGCCACGGTGGCCGGGGACGTGGGATGCATTCAGGAGTCGGAGGTGACGAGCGCGGCGTGGTACCCGCTTGTTGAAGCGCAGCGGCTGGTAGGGCCTCGTATCGCGCGGGCGCCCGGCGCGCCGGTGGCGATGGGCTGATCCGGACCATCGGCTGGTTCCCGCTCGGTACGGAAGTCCGGCGTGCGTTGGCCGAGCGTGCAGGTCGGCGTCTATGGGGTTGAACGCGCAGCCTTTGCGGTACGGCGAGGTCGACCGAGCTGATAGCTGATCGATGTATCACTCGAAGGACGCCCTGCGGGTACGGGTGCGCTTGAGTTCGAAGAAGCCGTCCGTTCCGGCGACCAGGGTCAGGCCGTCCCAGAGCCGGCCTGCGGCCTCGCCACGGGGGGCCGGTGTGATCACGGGGCCGAATAGGACCGTGCCATTGATGCGCAGTACGGGCGTTCCGACATCGAGCCCGACCTCGTCGAACGCCTGGTGGTGTGAGTCTTTGATCCGCTGGTCGAAGTGTGTGCTGGTGACTGCCGTCGCCAGCGAGTCGGGCAGGCCGACCTCGGCGAGCGCCTCGTTCAGGACAGCGGGATCATCGCGGCGCCGTTGGTTGTGCAGCCGAGTGCCGATGGCGGTGTACAGCGGGCCGAGGACGTCGTGGCTGGCGTGTTCGGTGGCGGCGGCGCAGACCCGGACTGGCCCCCATGCTCGGAGCATCAGCGCCCGGTAGTCCTCGCTGAGGCCCTTGCCCTCGCGTTGGTCGAGGTTCAGGTAGGCGAGTGACATGATCCGCCAGTCTGCATGGATTGGTCTGACCTTCTCGACCTCCAGGAGCCAGCGTGAGGTGATCCATGCCCAGGGGCACAGCGGGTCGAACCAGAACGGGACTTCTTCGCGGTCCGGTTGTGGGTCGCTCATCGAGTGTGCACCGTCCTCTCAGGCCGGATCCGTTGTCGCTGCGCCGCTCTCGGGCGGCAGTGCGAACAACTCGCTTTGTATGGGCGTGTTGCATTTGGCCGTACGTCCGGCGATCTTCACGAGGTCCGCGAGGGACTCGACCCGGTCGTTGTCCTGTGCCAGGGCGATGAGCTGGAGGAACACCTGCGCGGTGACGTCGACATCGGCGCCGGCCCGGTGGCGGTCTGCCGGCTGCGCTATCTCGAAGTGCGCCAGCAGCGTGTCGAGCCGGTAGTTGACCAGGCCCGGGACGCAGTGCTTGGCCAGCGGGATCGTGTCCAGCAAGTCGATGCGGGCGAGTGTCGGGCAGTGTTCGCGCTGGTTGTAGATGATGTTGGCCTCGGTGGCGGCGTGTTGGGCCACCAGCAGATACCGGGCGTCGCCGGTGAAGCGCCGGTCCAGCGCGCCCAGCGCCTCGGCCGGGGCAGGAGCCGTGCTTAGCTGGTCGGCGGTCAGCCCTGTCTGGGCGGTGTCGGCCGGTGTCACCGGCGCGAACTCGGGGGGCCTGATCAGCGATGTGCCTCGGCCGGTCTCCTTCCACCCACTGTCGCCGTATCGCAGTGCGAGAACGGCGACCTCGATCGGCTGAGCCGGGTAGCCGGTCGGTGTCGTGGCCTCGAAGTCGATGACCACGAACGTCGTCGCGGTGAAGGCGGGGTCACCAGCCAGCCGGCTCAACCCGGTCACAGGCGGCCGTCGCGGTGGCCGGGCTGGAGCCGGCCGATCAGCCGGCGGCTGCGCAGATGGATCAGCGTGGCGCGCCCCCCGTGCTCACGGACACACGCCAGCACCCTGGGTAGGTGCCGGCGGCGGTACGTGGCCACGTATCGAAGAAGGTCGCTGGTGATGCGGTCGTAGACGCCGTCCGGGTGCCGCCCGCCGTGATACCGCAACCTGCGTTGCAGAATGCCCCACAAACAGACCAGCGGTGGCGGGTCAACAACGATCACCGTGTCCGCGGCGGCCACCCGGCCGGGAAGCGAAGCCAAGGAATTGCCGTCGATGATCCACATGCCTGCCGCCATAACCGCCCGCTGCCGGACGACGAACACCTCCTCGGGCACCGGCGTCCAGTCCTCGGCGTAGCGCAGCGCGTCCAAATGAGTCACCGCAATGCCGACCATCCAGCCGAGCTTGTTGGCCAGCACAGTCTTCCCGGCGCCGCCGCTACCGACGATCGCGGTCCGCTGCATCCGCACATGGCACGGTTCGTGGAAAAGTTGACCGCGGCGCTGGTCACGAGCGCATCAGCGCGCTGACCTGGTCGTCGCGTGGCAAAGGTTCATCGAGAGACCGGGTGCACCAGAGGCTGCCGCTGGCGCACGCGTAGGCGAGGCGGAGGTCAGCCAGCCGCCGGCGGCGGATGGTGTCTTGGCAGTTATCGGGTATCGGAGCCGTGGGACGCGTGCCGGTCGATGGTTGTCGGTCCGCCGAGCGGGGCGATGCCGAAGGCACGCAGCAGATTGCCCGCAGCGCCGGTGGCTACGCCGAGACGGCCGGTGGCGTCAGGCCGTAAGCCCTTGCTCTGCAAAAGGTTGCGGACATCGGCGACGAGTTGGTTGGGGTCGTAGCAGTCGTGGTCTGGGTCGCACAGGATCGTGAAGGTGTCAGGAGCGCCCATGAGTGGTTCCTCCTTGCCGTCGGGTCAGCGCCAACGCTCGCCGGTGATCCGCTGGTAGACGTCGGCGTACCGCGCTTGCGTAGCTGTGACGATCTCATCGGGCACCTCGGGTGCCGGTGGTTTCTTGTCCCAGCCGGTGCCGGCTGCCCAGTCACGGACGAATTGCTTGTCCATGGCGTGCTGGGTCCGGCCGGGCTCCCAGTCGTCGGCGGGCCAGAAGCGCGACGAGTCGGAGGTGAGTAGCTCGTCGGCGAGGGTGAGGGTGCCGGTGGCGTCGCGGCCGAATTCGAGTTTCGTGTCGGCGATGATGACGCCTCGGTCCGCGGCGATGGCCGCTCCGCGGGTGTAGACCTCGAGCGTGATGCGCCGTAGTTCTTCGGCGACGTCCGCGCCTTCCTGGGCGATCACGTCGTCGAAGGTGATGAATTCGTCGTGCACGCCGGGCTCCGGCGGGGCTTTGGTCGTGGGGGTGAAGATCGGTTCGGGTAGCCGGGAGCCTTCGACGAGTCCGTCGGGAAGCGGTACGGCCGAGACTGCGCCGGTGGCCTGATATTCGCGCAGGCCGAGGCCGGCGAGGTAGCCGCGGGCGATGCACTCGACCTGCAGCATGCCGAGTCGTCGGCAGCGGATGGCACGACCGGCCCACTGCGATGGCACGTCGGTGGCGGAGATGACGTGGTTCGGGACGAGGTCGGCGAGCTGGTCGAACCACCACAGCGAGAGCTGGGTGAGGATCTTGCCCTTGTCGGGAATCGGGGTGGGCAGCACGACGTCGTAGACCGAGACCCGGTCCGAGGCGACCAGGATGAGGTCGTTCCCGTCGGCGTAGACATCGCGAACCTTGCCCGAGTGGATCAACTGCACCAGCGGACCTCGCATCCTGTCGGCCGGCGGTTGCGGCCCTGCTACCTGCAGGAGAGTCACCATACCTTACAGTTCACGTTATAGAACACGACCTTCAAGGGGAGAGTCCTGGTGCCACCGAGCGTCGACCGTCAGCCGCCGCCGTACCAGCAGATTGCCGACCACTTTCGCCGGGAGATTCGCGAGGGCCGCCTCAAGGACGGCGATCGGCTGCCTTCCGCGCGTCAGCTCGCAACCGACTGGAACGTGGCTCACGCGACCGCGGCGAAGGTCCTGACGACGCTGCGCGCCGAAGGGCTGGTGCGGACCACCCAGGGCGGGGCCGGCGGAACGATCGTCGACGTGCAGGAAATCGGCACTCCCGCGCGGGACCGGATGCTGTCGACACGGCGGACCGGGAACATTTACGCCAAGGGCATGTACGCCAAGATCGTGGCCGCCGAACTCGTGGACGCGCCTGACGAGGTCGCGGAGGCCTTGGGTCTCCCGACCGGCTCCCGGGTCATTCGGCGCCAACGCGTCACCTATCGCAACGACAAGGCGGTCTCGACGTCGATCAGCTGGTTCTCCGGAACCCTGGCCGACGCCGCCCCGGACCTGCTCGTGGCGGAACGCATCAAGCTCGGCACCTCCGGATACATCGAGCAGCGGACCGGCCGCGTCATGACCTCCGGCCGCGACCAGGTGGCCGCCGGCGCCGCCGACGCGGCGGTCGCCGAGATCTTGGGCATCGAGGTCGGCAGCCCGGTCCAGTTGGGCCGCAACTGGGTGCTTGACCCCGACGGGGACGTCATCGAGTTCGGCGAGTCCATCACACAGGCCGGCAGGTGGCAGACCTACGAGTACGAGATCAACGCCTGACCTCCGGCGAGCGGCACGCCCGCTCCGCTTAACCAGACATTTCGCAACCGACAGCCGCCGGCTCACTGGCCGGCGGCTGTCGCTCGTTCCGCATGTTTTCCCAGCGCTGGGGCGCGGCGGGCAAGCCTGCGGCTCGCACCGCGTAGGGGCGATCGCCGCCGGAACGCTCACCGCTGGGTACATGCCACCTGACGGTACGTGTTGACCGCGTTATAGAACGCGAACTACAGTCCTCGACATGGCCAGGTGACCCGGGATCGCCAGCGGGTCGGAGGAGCCACCGGCAGTTCGGACCTGACCTCTCCCACATTCCGGAGGATGGAAATGTCGCTCACGACGTTGTTCGACAAGGCCACGGTCAGCGAGATGATGACCGCCTGGCCGACCAAGCCGGCGCTTCACAAGCCGCCCGACGACAGCCGCGTTCCCGGCATCGTCAACGCGGAACTCATCAACGGCTACCTCGACACCGGCACTGCACCCGCAGATCAGCTCATCGTGATCAAGGACGGGGCAGCGCTGCACTCCCGGGCCTACACCACGGACGGCTACCTCGACCCCGGCAAGATCGCGAAGTGGCGCGGCCGGGGCTACACCGTCCAACTGCGCAACCTGCACCGCTGGTGTCCAGCGGTGCACGCGATCTGCTCAGCGATCCAGAACGAGACCGGATACGGCAGCTACGCCACCGGCTTCGTCACCCCGGCCGGGGCGCAAGGCCTGTATCACCACTGGGACCAGAACATGGGCCTGGTCTACCAGCTAGCCGGCCGCAAGACCTGGCAGCTCTGGGAGCCCGGGGTCGAAGAACCTCACCGTGAGCAGTTCGCGTCCAACACCTCACCGGGCAGCGGCGTCCTCACCCGCATGAAAACGATGCGACCTGACTTCGAGTTCGACCTCGGCCCCGGCCAGATCTTGGTGCTGCCGCGCGGCTGGATGCACAACCCGCACGCTCGTGGCCAGACGCAGGAAAGCATCCACGTGACCTTCGTGGCCCGCGAGCGCACCGGCTACTGGATCGCCGGGAAGCTCGCCCAGGCCGCGCTCACCTCCACCCCGCTGCGGCGCGTCATCCCGCCCGCCAGCTTTGTCGACCCCGCCGCCTTCGCCGGACGGGTCGCCGAGGCGCGAGACCTGCTGACGCAGTGGCTGGCCGGCGCCGACGTCAGCGCTCTGGCCGCCGAGCTGCTCCAGGCGGCACGCACCGAGCCGAACGTCGACTACATCTCCCACGCACCGCGACACAGCCCCGCCGACCATCACCAATCGGCCCAGTCACTCGGGAGTTCCCCGGCGCATCAGGCGCCGGCGATCCATACACCCAAGGAGAAGTCATGACCCTCACGACCACGTCGCTGGTCCAGGCCGACAAAGACCCCCAGACCCTCGTCGACCCGCAGACCTTCGACAAGCTCGCCCTGCACTTCGCCGCCTCACAGGAGGTCACCAAGACCTACGCCCGGCGGGCCGTCGGGCAGATGCTGCTCATGCTGAAGGCGCACGCCGACTCGCAGCACGACCCCGACTTCGGCCGGCTGCTGCCCGACGGCCGGTCCTACCGCGTCGTCCCGACCGAGCCCGTCGACGCGGCCTGGCACGTGTCGCTGCAACACACCGAGCCGTACCAGGCGGCCTGCGCGCAGATCGCGGGAGGATTCGTGCACCACGTGCCGATCCTCACCGAGGGCATGGCGGACGGCTCCTCCATGCAGTACACCTGCCAGGCTCTGAAGGCGACCGGCTACTACATCGACCCCGAGTTCTGGGACGGCGAGGCGAAGTCCTGCTGCCCGCCGAACCCGGGAATCTGAAAGGGCCAACTGACCGATGCGCATTGACTGGACCGCGCTGCCGGAGGCCGTCACGAAGGAGGTAGCCGACCGAGTCGGCGGATCGCACATCATCCCGGCCACGACCGGTGACCACGCGGAGATAGCCGCCACCGTCACCGGGACGAACGGGAAGGTGTTCGTCAAAGCGGCCCACAGCGATTTCGGTGTCCGGTCTATGCGCTTCGAGCTGCGGGTGAGTGAGGCCGTCAGCGGGTCTCACTCACCCCCGGTCGAGTGGCACTTCGAGGCGGCCGGCTGGCTGGTGGTGGGCTTCGAGCACTGCAAAGGCCCGCACGCTGACCTGTCCCCGGCAAGCCCCGACCTGGACCTTCTCGGTAAGGCACTGACGATGCTCAGCGAGACACCAGCACCCGATGTGCCGTTGTTCAGTCCGAAGGCACGGCTCGGGTTCGAACACCCCGCCATGGACGGCGACACACTCGTTCACACCGACCTCGGCCCGGCCAACCTGATCGTCACCCCGCGCGGCCTGCGGATCGTCGATTGGGCGATGGCGACCAAGGCCGCGCCGTGGGTTGAGCTGGCCATGCTCACCCAATGGCTGATCAGCGCCGGCCACACCCCGCAACAAGCCGAACAGTGGCTAGCGCAACACCCCGCATGGAAACAGACCGATGCAGCGGTCCTGGACTACTTCGCGACGAAGAACGCCCAGAAATGGGTGTCGAAGTCAGCGGGATCGACCGCGGCCTGGATGCACGACCTCGCGGCCTGGACGTCACAATGGGCGGCCTATCGCCGCCAAACCGGCAAGACCGCCTGACGGACCCAACCCTCACCGCTGACCCTGACCGTTCGCGTCTCGCCACTTGCCAGCGAGTTGCCCGAGGCGGAGCCGGCCCTGACGGTAGAGGACGTTCGCCGCCAGCAGCTACTCGTCGGTTTTTAGGGCACCGAGGTAGGGCTGCGTTGGACGTTGAAAGCAAGCGCCAGAGATGCGGCTAGCGACGGTGCGTACGTGCTGGAAACCCCGGTGTCGGTAGTAGTTGTGTAATGCGGGATTGGTAGTCCATGCGTCGAGACGCAGCCACGTGAGGCCGGAGTCGTAGCCGCGTCCAGAGGCCCAATCCAGCATCTCTGCACCGAGGTCCATGCCTGCCTTCGCGCGCGGAACCATCATCTTTGCGACGTACAGCGCGTCTGCCGGCTTATCGGCCGGATACCAAAGGGCCTCGGGATCGCGGTCGGGCTTCCAGAGTTCGTCGACGTCGGGCCATGCCGTGAGGGTGATAGTAGCGACCGGCCGGTGGTTGTCCTGAACGATCCAGGTCTGTCCAGAGCCGACCGTGGCGGCAACGGCGGAGCGGGGCAGCGGAATTGACCATTGATCGATGCCTCGATCGGCAAGCCAGGCGGCGAGCTCACGGCGCCACTCCATGATGATGTCGACGTCAGTAAGCCGGGCGCGAGTCACGATCATTCGGGTTCGTCCTCCGGGCGGATCGCCGAGAAGTCACCGATTTCGTACTCTGACAGCTTGTGCGAGCGCTGTGGCGCTGTCGTCGTCAGGGAACTCCTGCGTAGCGAGCAACGGCGGGTAAAAGCCGATCGATCAAGCGCCGATTCCCCGGGGTGGAGCGGTTGCGTCTTGGCGGCTCAAGGAACAGCCTGCCAATGCCATGGGCGCGGCCCGTGTCGGCCCTGGATGCAAGTGAGGCGGTAGCGAGCTTGCTCCGTCAGGTGCGGGTACTGGCCGGCCATCTGCAGGGCGAAGGTGACCTTGCGTAGTTCGCGGGCGTCGCGCAGGACCTCATAGCCGGCCCAGCCTATGACGTCGTAGCCGTACCGGGCACAAAACCTTTCCCAGTCCGCCTGCGGCAGTGTGCCAAAGGTGACGTGGTCCACAGCGATCGAGACGAGATCCCACTCCGGCGGGCCGAACGCGAACCGCTCCAGGTCCAGCACCACAGGGCCGTCGACGGTGGCGACAATGTTGCCGCCCCACGCGTCGCCGTGCACGGCGCCGAAAGGCATCCCGCACGGCAACCCGGCGTAGTCATGCTCCAGCCGGCCAAGGTGTTCGAGCAGCCACGACCGTTCCGGGCCATCAAGCATGGCCGCTTCCGCGATCCGCTCCCGGAGGCGCACAAACGGAGCCAGCGGGGGAAGGTTCAGCTCGCGGGGCGGAGTAAGCCGGTGCAACGCGTGCAGCACATCGGCGATCTGATCAATGCTGCCGGCGTGATGCTCAGGCAGCTCCCGCCAGAACGTTACCGCGCGGGAGCCGACCCGGACCGGTTGTGCCAAGCCGGGTACGGCCTCGACCACGGCGACGCCCTCGTCACGTAGCCAACGCGATACCCGCACCTCCTTGCCGGCCGTGGCGAACTGGCCAGCGCGGGTTACCCTGGCCACGATCGCGCCCGGCAAGCGGTACATGGTGTTCTCCGCGGCACGGATCAGCTCAGCTGGTGCGCAGTTGAGACCCAGCTGATGGCAAGCCACCTCGAGCACCTGCGCCGGTTCGTTCACGCAATAGCCCCGACAGTCATGTCGATGCGGGCCAGCAGCGCGGCAACATCGGGCACCGCCGCATGGGGTGTGCCGAGATGACGAAGCGTGCGGAACCCATCTGCAGCACGATTCGATTGCACGGGCCCAGCGTCGTCCAGGGCAGCCTGGCCAATCATCGCCGCTTCGCTGGGGTCGCCGCGGACCATCGTCAGCGAGGCGAGCGTGGTCCCGGAGATCGCCCGAGATCTGACGAACTCCGGCTCGTGATGGTCGACGGAATACCGCAGCCGGTCAGCGGCCTCGGTCCGAAGTGAGGTACTGACGGCAACGTCATAGAGGGCATGGCCGGTGTCACCATGGTGCTGGGCGGTGTCGTAAAAGCGCATCCACGACGGGTCCTCGGACGGCCGGCTGTGGGTGAACTGCTCGTCGGCCGTGCCGACGGCGGTTAGAGCGTCTTGGGCTCGGGCGGGTCCGAGCTTCGCTAGGGCCCGGGCCTGCACCGTGTGCAGCATGGCCCGCTCTGTGGCAGTGAGCCGGTCGGAGCGCACAAGGCCCATCTCGATGTAGGTGAGCCCGTTGTCGGGCAGGCCGCACCAGATCGCCTGCCGTGCCATGCTGCATAGCAGGTAGGCCCGCTGGTGCCAGTCGACGCCCAGCTCGGCGCACTCCAATGCAAAGGCGAATCGGCGTCGGGCGTCGTCGTGGGCATAGGCATCAAAGAGCATGAACGCCACGACGCCCGAGAGGCGCGCCAAGGCGATATGTAAAGCGGTGTGCAGATCGCTCGGGCACGATCGGCGCAGGAGCCGGGCGGAGCGACGCAGCGCGTCGTCGGCGAGGCCACGCGTGGTTGCGCCGCCATGTGTGTTGTCCCATTGCTCGAGGAGCTCCGCCGTCGCGACTACGTCGGCGATCTCGTCAGGACTGACTGGGCCCTCATCTTCGCCTCGGCTCGACTGGAGCAGGTCCATGCTGGGAGTGCCGAGTGCGCCGGCGCCCACGACCAAACCAGAGCCGATGACCAGTACACGTCGATCCACCTTCTCGACGGTACCGGGAACATCAGCGGCGTCGCTTGCCGTGTCGACGCCAGCTGTCTCGGTGCACCGGCGATCGAAGAATCCGAGTTCCTCGTCGGTGGCCACGCCCAATACAGACCGCAGAGCCGCTCGGTATTCAGGGCTGGGATACGTGATCTCGCCACGCTCAAGCTTGCCGACGTAGTTACGGTCGAACGCGCTGCGCGCGGCTGCGGCGGTGTCGCCGTACAGAAGACGGTTCACCTCCACCGCCAACTCCCGCCGAGTCATCCCTAGGCCAGGGCGCCCGGGAAGCTGTCTGGTCTCACGCGCCTTGCGCAGAAGATCGTTCGCCATGGGCCTTGACCTCTCGAATCCCCATGTCCCGGGGATGACTGCACGCCAAAGTGAACGGTTCAATTCTTCCAACGGGGACAGTCTGGCACTGTGCTCAGCCGTTCTCAAGGCGTGAGGCACATGTCAATCCTCCAGTGGGTCGGACAGATCGCCCGCAACAACAAGCTGGACCGAACCCCCATTGGGTCCGGTCCAGCTCAGGCATAGTGGCGGGAGTTCAGGTCAAATCGAAATCTCCGGCCCGCACTCCGGCGACGAACTGCCGGAAGGCCTCTTCGGTGAAGACGAGGATCGGGCCGTCGGAATCTTTCGAGTCACGCATGCCGACGAGGCTTCCGTCGTCGGAGCGACTCACCTCGGTGCAGTTGCCGCCGCCGCTGCTGCGACGCGACTTATACCAGGCATTGAACTGCTCTTTCACGCTGCTTGTCCTGTCAGGTTGGTCATGTTATCGGCAACACCCGCCAGGAACGTGATGCTCTCGGCTGGGGTGAGCGCAGCAAGGCGCAGTCGCCCGTACAGCTTTTCGTAGTGCGATACCGGTGCGGCGTCAGTGAGGACAAGATCGTCAGTAACGGTGTCGACGGCGATCACGACGGGATCGTCCGGATCCGGATAACGGTAGATAGAGAAGCCAGAGCGCGGCACCGTGTGTCCGTCGATACGGGCCTCGAGCGGAAGTACCCGCACCGTGATCTTCGGATCATGCCGAGCCAGCTCCACGATGTGGGCGAATTGCTCGCGCCGTACATCGTCGGGAGCGGTAGAGCGACGAACCGCAAGCTCGTCGATAACGACCTCGTAGGTGGGTCCGCCGGGGCGGTGCAACATGCGCTGACGGCCTGCTCGTGCTTCCACCGAGAAGGCTGGGTCGAAGCCGGTCGACCAATCCGCCTCGTCGACGCGCGCGCGTGCCTCGGTGAACGACACCGTTTGTAGCAGGCCCGGCAAGAGC
>Ga0307515_10021021_pt1 | contig 11595 bp, 10 predicted proteins | sample 17_EM_MG_FD_194513 | JGI IMG/M metagenome (GOLD analysis project Ga0307515, IMG submission 194513) | Populus trichocarpa ectomycorrhiza microbial communities from riparian zone in the Pacific Northwest, United States - 17_EM | ecosystem: Host-associated > Plants > Roots > Unclassified | place... | reverse complement strand
GATACTTCTCAGATCGTCGTTGGTATTTCATGAAACCTTTGGTTTTGTCCAGGACAAGAGATCTCTTCTTCTCAACTGCAGCGTCACCAACGGTTTCTTCGATGTCCTGCAGGTCGGACTTCTTCTCGTGGGGGTGCTTCTCCTTCAAGTTCTTCTCGTGAAGCTCACGAACAGGATTGCTAGGGAGAAGAGGGAGTGAATACTCAGCACGCTTGGCCTCAGCTGCCTTGGCGGCCTCCTCTTCAAGAACTCGCTTGTAATCGACAGGCAGGACCTTGACAAAGCGAGGAAGGGCTCTGTTGAAGTCGAGAAGGACGCGAGCTGCAAGTTCAGATCCGGTGTAGTGATGGTGATCTTCGATCAAGCCTCGAACAAAGGCAATTTCGGCAGGGTCATCAATGCCTGAAGCTTCCACCATCTCAGGGTTGAGCTTCGACATGAAGTCCTGCTGGATGTCAAGGATGTAAGCAATACCACCTGACATACCGGCAGCAAAGTTACGACCAGTGCTTCCCAAAATGAGAACACGGCCACCAGTCATGTACTCGCAACCATGGTCACCAACACCTTCAACAACAGCAGTAGCACCTGAGTTCCGAACCGCGAAACGTTCTGCTGCCACTCCTCGGAAGAAACATGTTCCACTGGTAGCACCGTACAAGCAGACATTGCCAATGAGAACGTTCTCCTCTGCCTTGAAAACGGCAGTACGGGGAGGGTAGATAATGAGGCGACCACCGGACAGACCTTTCCCGACATAGTCATTGGAGTCGCCTTCCAGCTCGAGGGTGATACCAGCTGCAAGGAAGGCGCCGAAAGACTGTCCAGCAGAGCCCTTGATGTTGACATGGACCGTATCCATTGGTAAACCAGCTTCTCCGTAACGCTTGGAGATCTGGTAGGATAGGGACGTCCCCATGGCACGATCAGTGTTGACAACGTCGCACTCAATGCGAGAAGGCAGGCCTTTGTCGAGCGTGAGTTCAGCCTCAGAGATAAGTTTGTTGTCCAGTCTGGTGTAGAGGCGATGGTCTTGCTTTCGGACGTTAAAGGTAGCTACTCCAGGTCTGAGCTTGTGCGCTGGGGTCAGAATCAATGAGAGATCAATGTTCTGGGTCTTGTTCGTGCGCAGATCCTCGCGGACGCGGAGGCACTCAGCATGGCCAACCATTTCGTTGATGGTACGGAAGCCAAGCTTTGCCATGATGGCTCGCAATTCATTAGCGATGTAATAGAAACTGCACGGGAGGAGTCAGTAATCACTCATCAAGTATCCTTTCGGGAGGGAACTACGAGTTTCTCGGTAAGGGGAACATACAAGTTAATAACATGCTCAGGTGTGCCCTTGAACTTTGTGCGGAGCTCAGGGTCTTGAGTTGCAATCCCAACCGGGCAGGTGTTCAACTAAATTACAAGTCAGTGTGGGCCATCACAGAGGGGCGTTTAGGGAGCGCACGTGGCATTTTCTCATCATAATGCAGCCCATAGCAATGAGAGGAGTTGTGGCAAAGCCCCATTCCTCTGCTCCAAGCAAACAGGCGACAGCAACGTCACGGCCAGTTCGAAGTTGACCATCGGTTTGGACAACAACACGACCTCGAAGATCGTTCAAAACTAAAGTTTGATGAGTCTCGGCGAGACCAAGTTCCCAAGGGAGACCGGCATACTTGATACCAGTCCATCGAGAGGCGCCGGTTCCACCATCGTGACCAGAAATCAAGATGTGATCAGCCTTGGCCTTGGCCACACCAGAAGCAACAATTCCCACACCGGTTTCAGAGACAAGCTTAACGGATACTCGTGCACGTGGGTTGGAGCACTTCAAATCATAAATGAGTTGCTTCAGGTCTTCGATACTGTAGATATCGTGGTGCGGTGGTGGGGAAATCAAACCAACACCAGGTGTGGAGTGACGAGTACGAGCAATGGACTTGGACACTTTGTGACCAGGAAGTTCACCACCCTCTCCGGGCTTAGCACCTTGAGCCATCTTGATTTGAAGTTCATCGGAGTCGGCCAAGTAGTTGGAGGTGACACCGAATCGTCCAGATGCGACCTGCTTGATGGCTGATCTCATGGTATCACCACTTTCCATTCTCTCGGATCTCTCTGGATCCTCGCCACCTTCACCAGTGTTGGACTTTCCGCCAAGCCGATTCATGGCAATGGCGAGCGTTGAGTGGGACTCCATAGAAATTGAGCCGTAGGACATAGCTCCAGTACAGAATCTGCGGACGATCTCAGTCCATGGCTCGACCTGGTCGATCGGCACTGGAGAGCACTCATCGAACTTGAAGTCGAGGAGACCTCTGAGGGTGCATGCCTTGATTTGCTCGTATTCAGCGAGGGAATAAGCCTCGTATGATTTGTCGTTCTTGGTGCGGACAGCATCCTGGATGTTGGCAATGGAGGTTGGGTCGTTGATGTGGGGTTCTCCTCCATCACGCCAATGGTACTCTCCAGATTCTACGAGACCCGGAACGCTGACAGTGTATCGAGACGGGAATCCCTTCTCGTGGAATCTGAAGGCATCCTCGGCAATGAGCTCGAAGGTAATACCCTTGATTCTGGTTGCGGTGCCCTTGAAGCATCGGTCGACAACAGTATCATCAACACCGAGCGCCTCGAAGATCTGGGCACCCTTGTAACTGGCCAAGGTAGAAATGCCCATCTTGCTCATAACTTTCAAGATACCACCATCGGCGGAATACTTGTAGTTTCGAATGAGCGTCTCATCGCTGAGCTTCTTTCTGATCAAACCCTCGCGGTTGAGCTTGATAATACATTCCATGGCAAGGTATGGGTTGATGGCGTCGGCACCATATCCTACGAGAACACACATGTGGTGGACTTCGCGTGCCTCTGCAGTCTCGACAACGATAGCAGCGAGTGATCTCCACTTGTTGTTGACCAAGTGATGGTGAACCATGCCAGAAGCAAGCAGAGCTGAAACGGGAACCCGATCGGCGGATGTTGCACGGTCAGACAGAATGATAATGCGGTCCTTGTTCTCGATAGCAGCAGTTGCCTCGTCACAGATGGCATCCAAATGCTTGAGATAACCCTTGGTACCTTCGGATTTGGGGAAAGTCAAATCGATGACTTTGACAGTCCATGAAGGGTGGAGCTGGTTGATATTCTTCAAAGCGTTGAACTCGGGAATCGAGAGAACGGGTGTTGGCAAGAGTAGGCGCCCACACTGGGATGAGTCCATTTCCAGCAAATTGCCTTGAGGGCCAACATAGCACTCGAGGGACATAACGATGGCCTCTCGAATGGGGTCAATTGGAGGGTTTGTGACTTGTGCAAAGAGCTGCCGAAAATATTCGTAAAGTAGGCGAGGTGCCTCCGCAAGGCATGCCAAGGGAGCGTCGTTGCCCATAGAGCCAAGTGCTTCCTTCTCATCTGAGGCCATTGGTGCAAGGAGCAAGCTGACCTGCTCAAAGGAGTACCCGAATGCTCTCAGCATCGCATCTTCCTGGATGGGAGCAGAATCAGGCTTGGCTGCAAGATCAAGTGTGCCTCTGGTAAGCAGATCCTCGTGGACTCTGGGCAAGCTGATCAGCTCTTTGTCGAGCCATGCGCGGAAATTGTGGCGGTTTGAAACGGCGTTCTTCAGCTCAGCATCGTCGATAATGCAGCCGGCAAGAGTGTCAACAAGCAGCATCTTTCCAGGTTGCAAACGCCCTTTGAGAACAACTCGCTCGGGGTCGACGTGCATAGTTCCAACTTCGGATGCACAAATAATTCTGTCATCGTCCATGACATAGTATCTGCAAGGTCGAAGACCATTTCTGTCTAGGTTTGCACCACAGTATCTTCCATCTGCGAAGGTGAAGAGAGCAGGTCCATCCCAAGGCTCCATCTGACAAGCAGCCCACTCGTAGAATGCAGCTTTGGCAGGGTCCATTGCAGCATTGTCTTGCCATGCTTCTGGGACCATGAGCATAATAGCCTCAGGAAGAGAGAGGACGCCGTTCACAGTGAGGAGTTCCAAAACGTTGTCGAAAGCAGCCGAATCAGATCCACCATCTTCAACAATGGGATAGAGCGTCTCAAGCTCGTCACCAAAAATGTCGGATTGCATGACACCCTCACGAGCACGCATCCAGTTCTTGTTGCCTCGCAGTGTATTAATTTCACCTGGATTAGTCGTTAGTGCGGGTTCCTTGGTGGGTATTGCAATATTTCCATACCATTGTGAGCTGCCCACCGTAATGGTTGAGCGCGGTCCCAAGATGGGAAAGTATTTGTGGAAAAACGAGAGTGTACAAGAGCGAAATGGGCTTCGTAGTCGGCGTTTACCAGATCATAATAGTACTGGTAAACCTGTACAGGAGCAAGCTGGCCCTTGTAGACAATATTCTTGTTGGAAAGGGAGCAAAGATAGAACCAATTGTGAAGGCCAATGGTATGGGTCGCACGCTTTCGTAGCACGTAAAGTTGTCTCTCGAAATATTTCTCATCAAAATGGTCAGGATCTGTAGTCTCTGGCGAATTGCCATAGCCGTACGCAGATGCTAACACGACGAACGGCTGCAAAATAATAGGCTCACGAGAAGCAGCAGCAGGACCAAGAAGAGTAGAATCTTTAGGAGGCTCTCGCCATCCCAATACCCTTAACCCCAGTGACTCTGAGATCTCTTCCAACTGTCTCTTTGACTCTTGCAACGTCTCCTCATCTGGCTTGAAGAAAAGATTGCCCACAGCATATTGTCCCATCGGTGGAAGCTTGATATCCGTTTCGCGTTCGAAGTTCTTGATGAAGAACTTGTGGGGAATGGAGGTCATAACACCTGCACCATCTCCGTCTCGAGCATCCGAACCCACCGCACCGCGATGGGTCATGTTACAAAGCAAATTTCGTGCTGCAGAGGTGGAAAAAATTAGCTGATTGACCTCGGAAAATATGTATAAGGGCATACCATCGCTGACGATCTTGTGGCTGGGCTTGCCCTTGATGTTACTGGAAAGGGTCAGTCATTGCGCTCGGTGGCAGATTTCAGGAACAAAAACTTACCATGCAAAGCCGACACCACAAGCATCCTTCTCCAAATCAGGGTCATACAAGCCCCTATGAACATTGATCAGCCGTCTGTTCCTGCAGACATATTGAGGGGAAACTTACTGCTTCACCGGGAGCGCTCCCGCCCAAGAGTCGTTGTTCTCCGTTTGATACTCATACTGATGGTATGGCTCATTCTCGGCGTCGATCTCGTTTTGTCTATCGTTGAAATCGTCGGCTCTTGCCATAGCAGGCAAAGTAGCGGCGATTTCAGGCGTTTATCGTTTGCGGGAGAGTGAAAGCCGTCTGTGTGTATCGGAACTGCACAGAAGGCCTTGCGATTGATGTTTTCTGTCTTGCAGATTGCGTTAGCAGCTGATAAAACAGTGTCGGAAGATGGCCACAACTGGAGTGTTGGCCGGAAGTGGTTTTCTGAAGGGTGAGAAAAGTTGGGAGAGGCTGGATGGGCGGTTTAGTAGAAGGATCGCCCGTGGCGATCGCGTCGCTTGCCTCGGAGTGGATCCGTTGTTGAAAGTGAATCCAGAAGATCCAAAAGATTTACAGCCGGCTGCCACCGACTGAATTGTGGCCCGGTAGATGGCTGGACAGAGACCGAATTGGTCTATCAGGCCCATTGAACTCCGAGCGGCTGTCTGCATGACCATGACGCTGGCCGGCCGTTGCGATAACCAGGCGATTGGCGGCGTCCGGCATATCAAGTGGGAAAGGAGGGGAAGCATCATGGCACTCACGCTGCTCTGTCTTCCTTATTCGCAACTCAACAATACTGCTCTTGCAAAGGGACGGTCGGGCTGGTAATGGGGGAGGGGGAAAACGGGCACAATGGGGGGAGCAAAGCTTTTTATTACTGCACGGAATTTGGTGTGTGGAATTAAGAGCCCCTCCACACCTTGGAGCTAGGCACGGTCCAAGTCCGACTCCTCCAACGCTCCCTTCGGTCTGTTCCGGCCTCGTCGTACGACTGACTACTGGATTTCACATCTAGGACGTGGTTCTGCATGTGTGGTCCCCACTCCATCTGCGTATCTTCTATCGGAAGAGCTGTCCCATCCCCCAGATCCGGCGAGGTCGCGAGGACTCAGAACGGGCTTGCACCTTGCTTGTCCAAGTGCCCCCTCGTGCCCCTCGTGCCGAGGACGATCAACGTAAGAGTTGGTAACATGCTTGAGTGACCTTTTCTGGCAGTCTTCGCATCCAGGCGAGATATAATAGCCGATGGACTTTCGATCCTCGGAAACTCTTTGTCGAGGACAAGGGTTCCAGGACCCCACACAAGGGCCACAGCTTCGAGGCAGGCTGCAGCTCGAGCTGCATATGTCGTGATGTGCAGCACTGCAGCTGCTTCGCTGCAACGTGCAGGGCCGCCGCCCAGCCAATGGGAGGGCGGCAAAGTAGCCTCAAGTTCGGTCGTGGACGGCCATCGACGGTCGTGCACCTGGCCCTCTGGCCCAAGAGAGACGGCCCTGGGAGCGCCGTGAAAGATTTTCTTCAGTCAGATCCGATATCGCCGTTGGAGACGCTGAGCTAAGACAACCTTATTGCTCCCAGCCGGGGGGTCCATTGGAGTCACTGCTGCGCAGCTCCAGGCTAGAGAAGTGCCCAAGAGACTTGGCTGCTGGCCGAGGAGTGTTCTTCGGAGCTAGTTGTGCTAGTACACAGTAGTCTTGCCAGAGATGTGCTCCAGCCTTGAAGCGGACGGTTTTGCATCGAAAAGATTTTGTCCCAGCTCACTGACTGGCTGCGCCGCCGGCAGGGAACCACCCCGCACCGAGGGTTCGTGTGCAAAATGACACATTGCCCATCGTCCCATTCTCGTTGCAGCCAATCACGGGCGCTGGATATCGAGATTACAGTTTGATCCCTGTGGGAGAGGAGGCCTTCTCCCTGTCGTGGACCCGGCCCTGTTGAATGTCCCACGCCAGCGCACAAATCAGAGTTCGCGACACGTTTCGGCGGATGGCAAGGGGATGGCAGAGCTCGTGACCACTGGCGGCGGAACAAGACGGCCAGAGCAGTCGGGCGCAATAGGAACCGCCCGGCCAGCGAGGCCATGGAAAAGCGGCTTGTACTGTAAGAAGAAAGAAGAAAGAAGAAAATTTCGAGCCCCAAAGGCCCAAAGAGCGGTCAATAATGGCAGTTGAGCTGCTGTCTTTAGCATCATGACGCGCAAGCACAGCCTGGGCACAGTGGGCAAAACCCGGGTTCCGCATGTACTTACGAGAAGGAAACTGGGACATCGAGTCACATCCCACAGAGGAACCAGGTGCCAAACGAGGTCAGAATTGCCTGAATACTGCCCCTTTCGAGATCCGATGGAGTTGAGCCGTCCGGGGTGGGAGTGGGCGGGGAATTGACGAGGGACTGACTGCCAGGAACACAGCCTTTTGCAAGCCTTGCCGGTCCAAATGGGGCTAGGCTCAGCCTCGCCGAGTCGGACCGTGGGAGGGGGAACGTGATGTGAATGTTTACCACCAAATCCGCTCATTCACCAAGGCACCACCAAAATGCTCTCCCTACCGAATCTGGAACCTCGGGATGTAGGATTCACCTCCACGGTCGTGTCTCCAAAAACAATTTATTGACGTGCATAGTCCTACGCGTTGTGGTACACCTCATCCACGTCCAACAATCCCCCCCCCTTTGTTGAAGCCAGCAACAATGCCAATGATCCGCCCACGCAAGGCCAGAATGCAGGACCACATCCACACCGCCGCCACAATGCGCTGCATCGGACGCCCTTGGCCCGATTGCGATTGGACGAGGAATACATGGAGCGGAGGAAGCAGAACATCCAGAATTATGGCAATTCGTGGATCAAGCCGCCCGGCATACCGAAGTCCCTGCACCAGTTACGCGAGGAGAAGAGGGAAATGGAGGAGCACCAAGAAGCTTTGCGACGCGAAGCGCTTGCACAAGAGCTCGCAGAGGCAGAAGCCGAGGGTGTCGATGCTTTGTTGCAGGGCGAGGGGATGGACCCCGAAATGGAAGAAGCGCGAGACCTCGACGACGAAGTTCCCGAAGCCGACACGACAAATCCAGACGTCGATGGTCCCGAGAGTGAAGATGAAGAGAACGATGTCGAGGATGTTCCCAGGGGTGTCTTAGCTGCGCGAATTCCTGACGATGTTTACAGAGAGGCTATAATTCGTGGAGAGGACGCTCGAGCTGCTCGATTTGGTAACGATGGCGGATCGACTGTTGATGAAGAAGACCAATCCCAGATGCTTCAGGAAGAGGACCTAGTCCACGAAGCAAGAGGCCACCATAATATGGATATGGACATGGATGGGGACCTGGATGCAGACATTCCTGAAGCAGAGGCTGGAAGCTACGAGCATACAGACACGGAGGCTGAGCTCACCAGCAGTGATGATGAGAGCCTAGATGATGGGCGCTTGCTCCAACGGAATACTGTGACTACGAGTATGGTTAGGAGTGATGGAACCCAGAACAGCATGGATTTGGGAAGCCTCATGTCGAATGAAAGCAGCCAGATTGGAAGCAGTCCTAGAACGAGAGGTGCTCCACGGGGCAGAAACAGACGCTCGTAAGTGGGAAAGCATCCTCAAAGACGCATCGTTCCAGAAATCAAAGGTATTAACAGAGCCTCCCTGCGGCTAGAAGCAATAAATGATTTTTCTTTCAAGCAGCGCCCAACGCCGGGTTTAATGCAATCCTGCTGTCTCTCTTGTTCTTTCTCCCAATGCCCACCGTATAAAGCCAATGCAGTTCCTAACTCTCAGAATACCCATACGTAGAAAAAGAGGAATCCAACAGCAGCAAAGAACGCAAGCCAAACCTTCCAACCCACCCCTGTCCGTTCTGCCATCAAGAGCATCCTGTTCATCGTGCCCCTTAACCTGACCCTCGTACTATCAAACGAGTCATTCATCTTCTCCGCCAGCGCTGAACTCTCTCGAATCTCGTCCCCAATCGCTACTGTCATCTGCTTCCATCAGCACAAATCCCTTCTTCATCCAGGGAACACACACGTCTTTCAACTGCCTAACCTTCCCCATTATCCCCTCAACCTGCCCATCGTTCTGGCTCTCTAACTCGTTCAGCACAGCATCGCTATACTGTCCCCTTCACTTCATATTAGCCCCTTCCCTATCCTCCCCCTCAACACCACAACTCACCTCGAATTCGGCGTCGCTGGCCTATACCCCGGCGCACCTGCCCCAAGTCCTCCGGCTGACCCATTCGCAGCACCGGCATACCCGTACCCCCCCGCATAACTGCCTGTGCCTGGCCGACTCGGGCTCGCGGTCCCTGGTTTCCTCTCGCTCCCGCCGCCGTTGTAGTTCTCGAAGAGGGCACTGCGCGGATCGCGTTGGTGGAGGGAGGAGCCCCCGAATCTACTTTAGAAGATTCATCAGCGCGATTCCAGAAGAAGATGTGGTGCAGGATGCAGGGGCGGGGGATTTGGAAATGGATTGAAGGGCTTGAGAGCAGGCGCACATAGCGGTAGAAAAGCGCCACGCCCAAAAAGGGGATTAACGAGCGCCAAATATTGGATTTGTGCCAAGAGACAGGTAAACAGGAGGGAGGAGGAAGGGAACAAACCTTGATGCCATGGTTGTGGAGTTTGAGGTGGAAGTCTGATTGTACGTCTGGAAATGTGTTCGGTTGGGGCAACAGATGAAGCCACCACATCACCCATGGAGATTTGGCAAAAAGGCTTCGATGGCAACAAGCCACGTTTTCTCATTACTGAAATGCCTAGTAGTTGAACAAGATGGACTTTGATTTCTCATTCAGATAGTCAAAGAGATTGGCACTGCATTCACAATTCAGAGTGGAGAAGTTGGCTCATATCATCTTTGTTCGCATGCCTCTCGACGCCCCTTTCTAAAGTACACCAAACCCCAGGGAGCCTCCTATAGCTATTCCGCAAATCAATCGTAGTCTCATGCCCAGAAACCTCATAATGCAGTGGTATTGGAGAATAACTTTTTGACGACAAACGAAAGATGCATGAACGTGCTTTTGATGACGATCGGAGAAGAAAAGTATCCAGTCAAAGCAGTTCAGTTCGGATAGACTAGCCATGTCCAACAAATGAGATGTTGTCCAGGATTTGAATTGAAAGTCCACCAAAACTGATCACGTCTTCAACCAAGGATTTAGTCTTTCATCTCCTCGTCCTCCTCTGCTGCATCTATTAGACACTATATATTCTTGTGCTCTTTCGATCTTACCTGGCGCCTCAAAATCGTCATCCTCATCCTCATCTTCATCTTCCTCGGGGAGGTTCTCAGCAGCCTTGGCGAAGTCAATGTTACGGCCACGAGTGCGGCGACCGATAATGTTATCCAGGTCAATCTCCTCCATGTTATCCTCATCAGGCTCATCGGCTGAACTTGTGTCAACAAAGGTGTGAAGGTCAACCGGTTGCTAGGAGTATCTTACCGACAGCCTCGGTCTGCAAGAGATGTTAGTTGATGCGTTAAACTTTGAGTAGTCGGTCTATTGACATACCTCGTCAACTTCTTCCTCACTGGAGCTCTCATCAATGTCCATGCCCTCGTCGTGGGTTTGCGCGCCGGCGGGGGCTTTGCCCTTTCCCTTGCCTTCAACTGCGGTGGCAGTTGCAGTCACATCCTCCTTCATAGCGGAACCGTTTGTGTCGGCCATTTTGAATTGATTTCAAGTGTGATTGCTTGATTGAGTTGGTGGTTGTGAAGTGCGGAGTTGTGAAGGATTGTTTTGTTTGAAGGAGAGCTCGAACCGCGAGATTTCAGCCTTTTGGCGCGGAAAGGACGCGATTTTGGCCAGGCAACACGTGACGAACATTCTCCTTCCTTCAAGGATTGGAACGATGAAATTGAGTTGGTGTCAGACAATTTGAATCTGGATAGAGGAGCAAATATGTAGCGAACTGCATGTTTATTGACATTTCTATCTAAATTTCAGTCGTACTGTAGTGTGGAGCTAGCTATGAGACGGTCGCGTCGGACAAATCTTTGGGGACCAAACTTTCCGACGTGGCATAGTACAGGAATCTGAAGGATTGGTTTGAGGTTCAAGGGGAGTAATCAGCTCCTGAATAAAGGTTTCCTTGTCTTGGGATTTGTCAGGCAGCCTCTGTTTCGATGCACGATAGGCGAGTGAGAGGCCGGTAAGAGAAGTCCCAATTCGAGCATCTTTGTAGTACTTCACTTAGAGTTCCTTCCTGGATTTGATACATACTCTTCTTTTAATACCTAACTAGTCAATTGGCAATCCACTCTCATTCCCCTCCTCCTCCAGACATGAGAAGTAGAACGCCGGCGAGCAGCACCCACCAATACCTAATATTATGTTAGTAAATGCCATTCGGGTTTCGATAAAAGGATAGACCTACTTCTGCAACATCGTCTTCTCAGCAACAGGCTCCTCCAGCTTGCCCTCCGGCGACAGAACAACGGCTCTGTTCAACGCTGGCGTTGGCGCCTTCGCTGTCTTCAACACCTTGACTTTTGGCCCAAAGTCCCTCGTCTGCCCAGCATCAATCTTCGCACTCTTCAAGCTGACACCAATGACACCTCCTTGCGCATCCAACGACAGTACCAAAGTGGGCGAGTAAC
>Ga0307515_10021020_pt1 | contig 11595 bp, 4 predicted proteins | sample 17_EM_MG_FD_194513 | JGI IMG/M metagenome (GOLD analysis project Ga0307515, IMG submission 194513) | Populus trichocarpa ectomycorrhiza microbial communities from riparian zone in the Pacific Northwest, United States - 17_EM | ecosystem: Host-associated > Plants > Roots > Unclassified | place... | reverse complement strand
AGATTGCCGCCCGCATGTTCAACCCCGTCGAGCTGTTCGACCTGCATCCGATGGAGCTCGCTTCGCTGCTGGATCAGGCGTGGCTGCGTCGCTCGCACACGGGCGACGAACTCGGTCACCCGAACAACCGCAGCAACATCAACCCGCCGCGCGGCACGCTCGTCGCCGGTCCGCTGCCGCTGCCGGCGCCCGATCCCAACCCGCTGGAGCCGTTCGACAGCGAGAAGCAGCACCTGACGCGCTGGGACCACCTGATCTACGCCTACATGATCGAGAACACGCGCCTGTTCGAAGTGTTCCGCCGCGTCATCGGCGAATTCATCCATGGCGAAAAGCTCGGCACGCCGCTGCCCGCAGCACAGCGCTGGCTGCGCAACACGGAAGAGCTGTTCTTCAAGGACGGCGCGCCCTTCCTGGCCACCTCGATCACGAGCCACCTGCGCGCCGACCAGCGCGCCAACCGCCGCAACGCCTACCAGCGCATGTTCGGCATGGAGCTCAACCACGGCGGCGACGACGGCAAGCCCTACCCGTACATGCGCGCCGACGCCGCCAACAACGACTTCGTCACCACCTTTGAGGAGTTCCTGCGCGAGGTGTGGATCGGCATGACCTACGTGCGCGCCACCACCAGCGCCGACCCCACCGACGACGCCAAGATCGCGCTGCTGGCCGAACGGCTGCACGACATGTTCCGGTCGCGGCGCCAGAACGGCAACCTGTCGCGCGAAGAGCTGGCGCACGTCAGCGCGATGTCGTGGTTCCACTTCACGCTGGAATTCAACTCGCCGATCCTGCTGTCGCTGCGCGCCGATGCCACCGGCACCGAGCAGCGCCTGTTCAAGGTGGCCGAACGCGTGGGCTTGCCGGCGCACGGCTTGTCGAAGCACTTCTTCGAGATCGCCGATCCGCTGTCGCGCATCCTCACGCAGATCGAAACCGGCGACTACAACGACGCGCAAGCCGTGCCCGCGCTGTACACGCCCACCGACGACGCTTTAGGCGAGAGCCCCGAATCCGCGATGCGCCAGATCATCCTGAACTGGACCGCGATCCGTGGCGTCGACGTCAAGGCGCGCAAGGTCACCGCCACCGCCTGAACGCCGGGAGCCGCCTGTGAAGACAACCGGTCTGCATTCGCCCTTCATCGACGGCGAAGTGCTGGGTGCCGCGCCGCCGCTGCGGTCACCTTTCGAGCAGGTGATGGCCGAGCCGAAGGCCGCGCCGATGCCGGCCACGGCCGCGGCCGGCGTGCGCGTCGTCGATGCCAAGGGCGACCCGCTGTCCGGCGTGGCGTGGTCGCTGCACCAGGGCTCGCTGGTGCTGCGCGGCACGCTGGTGGCCGGCGAGGCCGACGTGCTCGCCCAAGGCGCGAAGTCCTTCGACCGCAGCAAGCCATTCCGCTTCCATGTCGAAGGGCATGTCTGCAGCATCGTCAGCGGCGCCGCGCTGCTGGTGGATGAACCCGGCGTCGAATACGGCGGCACGTTGTTCGACTGGCATGCCGCCGACAGTGCCGATCCCGCCGTGCGCAGTGCGTTCTGGAAGGACTACGCCGCGCGTCGGCAGCAGAACGCGTCACCCAGCGTGTTCCGCTTCATCCAGCACGACCACATCGTGCGCCGCCCGGTGCGCTGGCTGAAGGGCACGAACCTGGTGGTGCTCCAGGCACAGTCGCCGGCGATCCGCCTCGGGCCGCTGGTGCGCCATACCGACGACAGCCAGGCGCGCATCTGGCTGGAGCTCGACGCGCCTTCGCTGGTGCGCGTGATCTACGGCGCGGCCCCGCAGGCCAACCGCAAGCCGATGTCCACCGACGTGCCGGCCAACCCACGCACACGCCACGCCTGCAGCGTGCGCGTCGGCGGCCGCCATTTCGCGATGCTGACGCTGGACGGGCTGCCCCCCGGAGCGGTGGTGCAGTACACGGTGGAACTGGCGCCGCAGCCGCCCACCAGCCCGCTGCCCGACGCCGAAGCCCAGTTCACCGAGGCGGCGTTTCCTCGCTCGCTGCCGACGGGCGTGATCCAGGCCCAGCAGGCCGCGCTGAAGCAGATCGCCTTCGGCCGCTCGCCGTCGCACTGGCTCTATCTGCGCACGCTGCCGCGTGGCGGCGAGAACCTGCGCTTCGCCCACGGCTCCTGCCGCGACTACCCCAACGACCAGAACGAGAACGGCAAGTTCCCCGGCGAAGACATGCTGGACCGCTTTGCCGCTGCCTTCCTGGACGCGCGCGAGCTTGAGGAGTGGCCGCACTTCTTCATGCACACCGGCGACCAGATCTACGCCGACGACGTCGGCAAGCTGCTGGGCGGTCAGTTCGTGCGCCAGCGTTTCGCGGCCGTCACGCCGGGCCCGAAAAGCGGCGACGACCTGCTGCGCGGCGCCTGGGCCGGGCGCTTCGCGCTGCGCCACGTGGCGCGCACGCTGCAGCTGCCGTCGCCGCCCAAGAGCAACCTCGACGCGGTGAAGCGCCAGCGCCTGAGCTACCACAACGCGTTCCAGATCGAGGGCTACATCGAGCGCGCCGACACGGCGCTGCGCCGCCAGGCTGTGCACCCGGCCTTCGGTGCACCGCCGGCGCAGAAGCTGCAGGTGCTGAACCACCTGCTGTGGCAGGTGCCCGTGGCGGCTGCCGACATGCCGCAGGTGGACCCGCGCCGCGGCCTGCTGATGCCACAGGTCTTCCGCGTCAAGGACCCCGATGCGCGTGACCTGCGTCTGGCCCATCCGTCGGCCGGCGACGTGGGTGGCATCCACGCCGCCGACTTCGCCGAATACGCCGCGCTCTACGAGCAGGCCTGGACCGTGCACGACGCGCGCCGCGCGCTGGCGCACCTGCCCAGCTACATGATCTTCGACGACCACGAGGTCACCGACGACTGGAACGCCGGCCCCAGCTGGCTGGCCCGCGTGCACGACGGCAGCGACAAGCTGCGCATGTGGCCCACCACGATGACCGATGCGCTGGCGGCCTACTGGCTGTACCAGGGCTGGGGCAACCTGTCGCCCAAGGCCGCGGCCAGCGACGACCGCGTGCTGATCCTGGAGCGTGCGCGCAAGGGCGGCCACGACGCCCTGCCCGAACTGCGGCGAATGATCCACGACCGCGCCGTGCTGCCCACGCGCAAGGGTGTCGACCGCTCGCGCCTGCTGGCCTGGAACTACGCGGTGCCGGCCGGTGCCACGCCGTTTCTGGTGGTGGACCTGCGCACCGACCGCGACGTGCACGGCAAGGGCGGCATGTCGAAGAAGCGCGTCGACTGGCTGGAGTCGGCCTTGCGCGCCACGCGCACGCCGTCGGCCGTGATCGTGCTGCCGGTGCCGATGCTGCTGCCGGCGCCGGTGCTGTTCGCGATGCGCAACCCCGGCATCCCGACCGTGATGACGGGTGCGCCGTCGACCGAAGCCTTCAAGCTCGGCTCCGACATCGAACACCCGGCCACCAACCTGGTGTGGGAACAGATGAAGGGGCTGCTGCAGCGCCTGCAGCAGGCGGGCAGCACGATCAAGACGCTGGTGCTGGTGTCGGGCGACATCCACTTCTCGTGCAACCTCGAAGCCCAGGTGCCCGGCGCCAAGGCCGCGCCGCGCCTGCTGCAACTGGTGTCCTCCGGCCTGCGCAACACCATCGACAAGGGCAAGCGGGAGAAGATGGAGAGCGCCTACACGGGCTGGCTGAACCTGATCTCGGGCTCGCGCGGCGTCGACGAACACCGCGGCATGGTCATCACGCTGGGCGGCCTGGAAGGCCCGGGCGGCAAGCTGTCGAACTTCCTGTACCCGACCTCGGTGGCGCTGGTCGACGTGAGAACCGTCGTCGGCAGCCCGCGCGGCAAGAACTTCGGCCGCATGGCGCTGATCCACCAGACGCACTTCATCGCCGGCCCGAATGGCACGCTGCTGCCGTACGAGTTCCGCCATCTCACACGCGACGGCAGCAGCGCGCTGATGACGCTGCACGACCCCGGCCCGCCCAACCCGGACCGCCCGAGCGGCTACCCGCGCGGCAAGGACGCGCTGGGCCTGGTGCATGAGCTCGAGCTCGAGGAAGAGCGCCCCGAGGCCGAAGACTTCGAATTGCGTCACGACGGCGACGAGGCGCAGGCGGAGCCGACGCTGGAGGTGTTCCAGGCTCAGGAAGAGCCGCAGGACGAGCAGGCGCAGTGGGGCGACGAGACCGAGGACGAACACGCGTTCGACGACGAAGAGTCGGGCCTCGAGCCTGAGTCCGTTCCGGAAACGGAGGACGAGATCATCGGCGCCGACCAGCGGGTGCTGGTGGCCGATCCGCTGGACGTGCCGCATCGGTGGATCTGCGCGCTCGACGTCTACTTCGATACCTCGTCGCTACCGCGCGGGACCAAGATCCACGATCACACGCGCGCCACCGGCGTGCTGATCGGCCCGCGCCATGTGCTGACGGCGCGGCACGTGATCGAGCCGACGCCGATCACGGTGGACGGCACCGCATACACGCCGCCGGTCACGCGCATCCGCGTCACGCCCGGCCGCTGCGGCGACAACCGCAAGCCACCGGTGGCCGACGCCTGGATGAAGGACAAGCTGGCGGCCAGCGCCTTCCAGCTGCTTCCTCCTGGCCAGACCAGCGGGCGCGGCACCCGGATCCATCCGGACTATGCGTTGCTGGTGCTGGACCGCGACCTTGCCGCCGCACCCCACAAGCGCTTCAAGCGGCTGGGCTATTGGGGCGAAGATCCGGCCCTGGCCGAACTGCGCGTGGTCGACCTGGACCGCGCCCCGGCGAGCGATGTCACCGTCGCGGGCTATCCCGGCGACACCTGCGGCAAGATCATCCTGCTGCGCAAGGAGCGCGCAGCCGGCAAGGCCAGCGAAGCCGACGTCGACCGTGCGGTGAAGAAGACGCAACGCAACGAGGCGCACCTGTGGGCTTCACGCATGTGGCACGCCTCGGGCCCGGCCACGGTGCAGAAGCGGTTCGAGACCCTGCACTACGCGGTCGACACCTTCAGCGCGCAAAGCGGTGCACCGGTGTTTCAGAAGAGTGGCGGCGTCTGGCAGCTGCTGGCAGTGCATAACAGGCCCGGCAGCGTCGGTGCGGACTCGAACGCCGTAGTGGACAACGAAGGCAGCGCCGTGACCGGACGCATGCTGCGCGAGCTGTGCGGCTGGATCAACAAGGACGCCGGCCGACAGATCGCCAGCATCAAACAGGACCGTCTGGTGTTCGACTCGGCACCGGCACCGGCCCATGAGTTCGAGGACGCAGAGACCGCCGACGCGTTCGGCGACGAGCTCGAACACGACCACGAAGAGGATCACGGGGCCGATGAGGGTGAGTTCGACGGCGAAGTGCCGCGCGCGGCCGGCGTCGCCAACACCGCCTCGCGCGTCGACCGTGGCCTGAAGCTCGCCGAGACCTGGCTGCGCCGCCAGCCGCGCAGCGGCATACCCGAGCTGCTGCGCTTCGCCGTCTCTCTGCTGCGCACTCACTTCTTCCCCAGCGGCCACGGCGTCATCGACGCCGCCGGCCAGGTGCAGAAGCAGGCGCCCGCGGCGCATGTCGCGATGAAGCTGCGCCTGCACGACGGCTCGCAGGTACCGTTCGAGCACCGCGTGCGCCTCTGGCTCAGTGCGCGCGGCGCCGACAGCGCCGTGACGGCCGGCCGCCACAGCGACGCGCTGTTCAGCAGCATCACGCTCTACGCCCCGGCTCTGGCGGGCGCGGCGCCGACGGTGGCGCTGCAGCACGCGGTGCACGAGGTGCTGCACATGCTGTTCACGCTGCTGGACCGGCTGCGCCGGCGCCATGGCGACGCGATGGCCGATGCCTTCCTGCAGAAGGACCCGTGGAAGCTGCTGGACCTGCGCCGCTACGCCACCTGGCGCGACCGGCTGCAACAGGCGCTGGGCCCGTTGATGCACCTGCTAGGTTCACCCGAGCCGGCGGCCGATGCGGCGAACCGCCTCGTGGAAGAGACCTTCGCGGCCACGCTGGCGATGCACTTGCGCTTCACGCTGGAGCGCGGCTCGAAGTCGGGCATCGTCGCCAGTTCGATGACCGAGGACCTGGTGCGCCACTACGTGCTGGACCATTCGCCACGCTTGAGTTCTCTGCTGGGCACCACCGAGCTGGCGCAGGCCAGCGCGCCGCTGAAGCCGATCTTCGACGAGTTGCAGCAGGCGATGAATGCCACCTGGCAGGGCCGCGCCGCGCCTGCGTTGCAGCCCGAGGCGCTGTTCGAGCCGTTCTAGGAACCTGGGCGCCGCTGGCGCGCCTGCTCGCGCAGCCGCTGCGCCTCAGCCTGCAGGTCGGGCGCGTGGCTGGCCAGGCCGGTTTCGTCCAGCCGCGCCAACGCAGCCGTCGCCAGCACTTCGGCCACGCCGGGTTCGTCGTGCTTCAGCGCCAGCTCGGCGCGCAGGGCGCGGGCCTGCACCTCGTCCAGCACCAGCATCGGTGCCGCGTCGGCCGGCATCGACAAGGCCTGCAGATTCGCCAGCAGCTGCGCGTCGTCGCCCCGCGCCAGCGCGGCGCGCGCCAGCTGCAGCCGGAAGCGGTTGGCCATGAAGGGCGCGGCGCCGCCGTCGTCCGCGGCGCCCAGCCACAGGATCAGCGCTTCTTCGAGCGCGGCGCGGGCTTCGGCGTGGCGCTTCAGGCCGGTGAGCGAAACCGCCTGTTGCAGCAGCGCGCGCGACAGCGAGATCGGGCGCGGGTAGTGCGCACGCAGATCTTCGATCTCGCCGTTCAGCAGCGCCAGCCCGCGTGCGTATTCGCCGCGTGTGTTGGCGGCGATGCCGGCAAAGCGGCGGATCGCAGCCTCGGCGTCGGGGCGTATGCGCGCCTGCGGATTGTCCAGGCCATCCAGCGCAGCCTGCAGCAGCTTCCAGCCTTCGTCGCGCCGGCCGGTGGCGTGCAGCAGGCCGCCCAGCTTGGCCTGGGTCTGCAGGGTCACGCTGGCGATGGGGCCGTCCTGCTGCAGCGCCACCGCCCAGGCGCGGCGCAGGTTCTCTTCGGCGGCACCGAACTGCAGCGCTTCGATCTGCGATTCAGCCAGGTGCACCCACGGCGTCTTGCGCCAGGCCGCGGTCTGCGGCTCGTAGCGGTCCACCAGCGCCAGGCCTTCGTGGTTGAGCGCCTGCGCGCCGGCCTGGTCGCCGGCCAGGTAACGCGCACGCGCGGCCATCTGCGTGGCGTGGAACAGGTTGGTCCAGCGCCAGAGCTTGGTGCGGAAGCGCGCCACGGCGCTGTCGGCGTCGCGCCGCATCGCCTGCACCGACAGGTACTGCTCGATGCGCGCGGTCTCGATCTCGATCCAGCCGCGCAGCTCCTCGAAAGCGCCCGGCGCCCCGTCGGCGATGCGGCGCGCCTTGCTGAGCGCCGCAACGCCGGTCTCGCGGTCGTACGACGCGGCCACGTCGTGCGCCAGTTCAAGCAAGGCATCGGCCACGCGCGGGTCGTTCGCGCCGTGCACGCGTTCCAGCGCTGCGATGCGCAGCTTGCGCAGCTTGGCCGCGTCGTCGTGCAGCTCGAGCTGGAAGTACAGGTCGGCCAGCGCGTTGAGCACGGCCTCCTGCGCCACCGGCGTGTCCTTCAGCGCGCCCGCAGCCGCGCGCTCGGCGCCGGCGTCGAGCAGCTCGCGCGCGGTGGCCTGGCGCGCCTTCTTCGGGTCGGCCTGGCGCAGCGAGTTGCTGTTGAACAGCTCGAGCAGGAAGCCCTGCACGGCCTGCGCGCGCTGCGACTCGGCCTGCGCCAGCAGCAGCGCCTCGCGCGCCTGCTGCGCCTGCCACAACGAGACGCCGGCGGCGCCCACCAGCAGCAGCGCCATGCCGGCGGCCGCGGCCACACGCCAGCGGTGGCGCGTGATGAACTTGCGCAGCCGGTAGCCGGCGCTGGCGGGGCGCGCCAGCACCGGCAGGCCGTCGAGATGGCGCTGCAGGTCCTGGCGCAGCGCGTCGGCGGTGGGGTAGCGCTCGCCCGGGTCGACCTTCAGCGCCTTCTGCACGATGGTGTCCAGGTCGCCGGCCAGCGCTCGCGCCAGCGCGGCCGGCGTGCTGCTGCGCGCGGCGGCGGCCTCGGGCGTCAGCGGCTGGCGGCTCATGCGCGGCGCCAGCGGGCCTGCCGGTTCGAGGTACTGGCCGCTCAGCAGCTCGAACAACACCACGCCTAACGAATAAACGTCACTGGCCGTGCCGACGACGTGGCCGTCGCGCTGCTCGGGCGCGGCGTAGTGCGGCGTCAGCGGGCGGCCGGCATGGCGCGTCATCTCGGTCTCTTCGCCGCCGTCCTCGGCCAGCAGCTTGGCGATGCCGAAATCCAGCAGACGCACCTGGCCTTCGGCCGTCACCAGGATGTTGGCCGGCTTCAGGTCGCGGTGGATCACCAGGTTCTGGTGCGCGTGCTGCACGGCTTCCAGCACCTGCAGCATCAGCTGCAGGCGTTGCGCCAGCGTGGCCTGGTGCGCGTCGCAGAAGCGGTCGAGCGGTTCGCCAACGACGTACTCCAGCGCCAGGTAGGGCTGGCCGTCGGCGCTGACGCCGGCGTCCAGCAGGCCGGCGATGTGCGGGTGCTCCAGCGAGCCCAGGATGCGCCGCTCCTGCGCGAAGCGCTGCTGCAGCATCGGCCCGTACCAGCTGGCATGCACCAGCTTCAGCGCCACCTCGCGGTTGAAGAGGCCGTCGTCGCGCCGCGCCAGCCACACCGCGCCCATGCCGCCCTGGCCCAGGAGACGCAGCACGCGCCACGGGCCGAAGAGGCGGCCTTCGAGCGACGGCACTTCTTCTTCGTCGATGACGGCGGCCGCAGCCGCTTCGCCGGCACGCTGCGCGACGCGGCGCGCCACCAGCTGCGCGGTCTCGGGCGCTTCGGGCTCAGCCGCGCTGCGCATCAGTGCAGCCACCACCGGCGCCAGCACGGCCTCGCGTTCGGCCAGCGCCGCCAGCCAGGCGTCGCGCTCGGCGGGCGGCTGGTCCAGGCCCTGATCCAGCAGCTCGGCGGCGCGTGCCGCCTGCTCGGGGCTCAGGTCACGCAGCCGCTGTGCCTGCAGTTCGGCCGTCATGCGCTGTGCTCAGGCTTCGTCCATCAGGCGCACGAGAAAGGCGCGCGCCTTCTCCCATTCGCGTTCGATGCTGCGCGTCGAGACGCCGCGCAGCTCGGCCACTTCGCGCACCGACAGCCCGGCGAAGTAGCGCATGTCGATCAGCTGGTGGTAGGCCGGCGCGATGCGCTCCAGCGCCTGCAGCGCGTCGTGGATGGCCAGGATCTGCTGGTCGTCCACCGCGATGCCTTCGACGCCGGTGGTCAGCGTCACCAGCGCCTGGCCACCGCCGCGCTTTTCGGCATGCTGTTCGCGCAGGTGGTCGACCACCACGCTGCGCATCACGCGGCCGACGTAGCCGAAAAAGGCGTTGCGGTCGTGCACCTGCAGCAGGCCGCGGTCGACCAGGCGCAGGAAGCTCTCGTGCACCAGCACGGTGGTGTGCAGCTCGGCCACGCCGCCGCTGCGAAACAGCCGCGCGTGGGCGATGCGCTTCAGGTCGGAATAGACCAGATCGAACAGGCGGCTTGCGGCGCCGGGGTCACCTGCCTGCACGCCGTGCAGCAGGTCGGTCATCTCTGCCATTGTGGGGCGGCCGATTCGGGGAACGCGGCAAGCGTAGCGTCCCGCCGCCGCCGCGCCACCCCTAGGAGTCTGGGCAGCAGAGATTCGGGCCTGGCAGGGACATGTACGCAGGCGTCAGACGCCCAGCAGCTCCACTTCGAACACCAGCGTCGCGTTGGGCGGGATCACGCCGCCGGCGCCGCGCGCGCCGTAGCCGAGGTCGGCGGGAATCGTCAGCACGCGCGTGCCGCCGACCTTCATGCCCTGCACGCCTTCGTCCCAGCCGCGGATCACCTGGCCCTGGCCCAGGCCGAACTGGAACGGCTGGCCGCGGTCCTTGCTGCTGTCGAACTTCTGGCCGCGGTTCTTGTCGGCCGTCGGGTCGTAGAGCCAGCCGGTGTAGTGCACGCGCACGCGCTGGCCGGCCTGCGCGGTTTCGCCGCTGCCTTCGACGAGGTCTTCGATCAGCAGGCCGGAAGGGGTGGTGGTGCTCATGGGTATCGCTCCTTGTCGCGAATTCTTGGTTGAGCCAGCGATGATGCCAGCCCACGCCGCCGTGGCCGCGGCCAGCCATTCAGCGCTTGTATGCGACGGCAACGGCGGCAGGCCGAGGCCCTGCGCGGCGCTGCGCAAGGCCTGCAGCGGGTCGCTCAGGTCCAGCGGCTCGGCGCCGTTCTGCTTGCTGAGCTTGCGGCCGTCGGCGGCCAGCACCAGCGGCGTATGCAGGTAGCGCGGCGTCGGCAGCTTCAGCGCCCGCTGCAGCAGGATCTGGCGCGCGGTGTTGTCGGCCAGGTCTTCGCCGCGCACGACGTCGGTGATGCCTTGAGCCGCATCGTCGACCACGACCGCCAGCTGGTACGCCCACAGGCCGTCGGCGCGGCGCAGCACGAAGTCGCCGACGGTGCGCGCGACATCCTGCGTCTGCGCACCCAGGCGCCGGTCGTTCCAGCGCACCACGCCTTCCGCGCGCAAGCGCCAGGCCCGTGGCGGCTTGCCGTGCAGGCCGGCGCGGCAGGTGCCGGGGTAGACGAGTTCGGCTTCGGGCTCAGAGGCCACGCCGCGCGCCAGCCACCCGTTCGCGATGTCCTTGCGCGTGCAGCCGCAGGGGTAGGCCTGGCCCGTATCGACCAGCGTCTGCAGCGCGGCGGCATACACGTCGCCGCGGGTCGACTGCCACAGCGGCGGTTCGTCGGGCGCCAGGCCGCAGATGGCCAGCTGGCGCAGGATTTCCTGGTCGGCGCCCGGCACGCAGCGTGGCGAGTCGACGTCCTCGATGCGCAGCAGCCAGGCACCACCATGCGCGCGCGCATCGAGCCAGCTGGCCAGCGCCGCCAGCAGCGAACCGGCGTGCAACGCACCGGTGGGCGACGGCGCAAAGCGGCCGCGGTACATCTCAGCGGGCGGACAGCACTCGACGCGAAACGAACCGCTGCCAAGCCAGAGCCACGGATCCGGCTCCGCCGGTCCGTCGGCGTGCGGCCCCCCCGGGGGGTACCGAGCGAAGCGAGGTTGGGGGCTTCATCCCAGCGGGCCGGCGTGGCGTTCCAGCAGCGCGCGCCGCGTCGTCGGGCTTTCCAGCTGCTGCAGCCACCACTGCAGGCCGCGGCCCAGGCCCAGCGGGCCGGCGCGGTCGGCACGCCAGGCGTAGTGCAGCTCGCCCACCAGCGCGGCACGCGTGGTCGACTTCTGCACCAGGGTGCCGGCTTCCAGGTGCGGCCGCGCCAGCGGTTCGGGCAGGAAGCCGCAGCCCAGGCAGCGCAGCAGCGCCTCGAGCTTGACGCGCATGTTGGGCACCGTCAGCACGTCCTGGCCGGGCAGCAGGTTGACGGTGACCGGCGTCATGCGCTGCGCCGAATCGGCCACCGCCACCGCACGCTGGCGCACCAGCTGCGCGTCGGTGAGCGGCTCGGTCGCGCCGGCCAGCGGGTGGTGCGGCGCGACGCAGAACACGAAGGGCATCGAACCCAGCGGGCGCAGTTCGACGCCGCCCGGGTTCTCGTGCAGGCCCGAAACG
>Ga0307515_10021019_pt1 | contig 11595 bp, 10 predicted proteins | sample 17_EM_MG_FD_194513 | JGI IMG/M metagenome (GOLD analysis project Ga0307515, IMG submission 194513) | Populus trichocarpa ectomycorrhiza microbial communities from riparian zone in the Pacific Northwest, United States - 17_EM | ecosystem: Host-associated > Plants > Roots > Unclassified | place... | reverse complement strand
TAAACTTATATCCAAAAATTTCTAAATTCCCGTTTTTATTTAACCATATGCATGAATTTCTTCACTTTTATTTCTCATGTAGTTAGTTTGTAATCTAAGCAACCTTTATTTTTCCCCGGGGTTTACAGATTTCCTCGAAATTTATACAAAGTTTACTTCCACCAAAGACACGACAAAGTGCTAGCTGAATTGTCCAAATTGATGAATGTTCCAGATCTTTATAAGATATTGGATAAAAGTGTTAGTGGCCTGAAATGGAAGATGATCGAAGAGGTATTTGAAAGGAAGAATAATGACTCTAGATTTGGTGAAGAAAAGGGCAGAATACTTGCTTTTGAAATCTTCAGGTTAATGTTATTTCCAAAACTCACTGGAATAATTAGTTTAGAGGCGGCTGCAACTTTTGTTGCATTTGAAAACACTCAGATAAATCCTAATACAACGATATTGGCATAAACTATCTTGACGCTTAACCATTATAGAAGTGTTGGCGAGGGTCAATGAGATGTTGTGAACAACTGTTGTACATATGGCTGATTAGTTATATAGAAACCAAGAAGCCAATATTTAACAACTTCTGGTGGTTTAGTAAAAAACCATTGGAGATAGATAAAGAAGTGGAGTGGAAGGACCTGAACGAAGAAAACTAGAAAGTAAAATTACAAGGAATCTCGCAAGGAGAAGTGAAGTGGAAAGCAATATTTAACAACTTCTGGTGGTTTAGTAAAAAACCATTGGAGATAGATAAAGAAGTGGAGTGGAAGGACCTGAACGAAGAAAACTAGAAAGTAAAATTACAAGGAATCTCGCAAGGAGAAGCGAAGTGGAAAGCCCCGTGGATGAGAGCAACATATTGCTTGATAAGATGTGGGCAAAGATAGTGAGTTCCTCTGATTGGAGTGACTGGATATGTCAGCTAAGCACCTGTTTTTGTTGTAAGGCAACTTAGGGGTATACAACATGCGCCAAGGACAACCGAGTTATCCCAATTCTTCAGGTTATTCAAGGATCAATTTGCTTTGGAAATTGTGGAGAATATGAAGCAAGACTAGAAACTTCTGGTATTGGTCAAGAAGGAATCAAATAGTTTATGAGATCCAGTTACTAGTGAAAAGTATTCAAAGTGGATAAATCTATCACTAGTCACCATCCCCATAACTCTTGGATTTAAAGAAAATTTCTTCGCAAGCTATTGAACCAACCAAAAGAAAAAGGATTAGCAACAAGGAAGAGTTGAAAGAACAACTGGAAAAGCTCTAAATAGAGGTGGGCATTAGTAAAACCCTCAGGATATCCCTCGAGGAGCAACTCCTCACTAAAGAGAAATTGAGAAAGTGCATAGAGCAACAACTAGAGGAAAAGTACAAAAAAAATCATGTCGTTAGAGAAGCAATTGAAAGAAGAAAAGGTAGCTAGAAACCAAATTGAGGAAGAGCGAGAAGAATCAGGAACACATTGGATGCAAACCAGTATTGAAAACCAATTTCAACGATTGCCAAGAAAAGGGATAACATGTCTTTAAGGACCCAAGATGTAATAGCCCAGTTGTTCATAGCAAAAAATGGTGGTAAATTTTTTATTTTTGTAAGTCGTTAGGTTCTCGATACTTTTTATAATATCATTCCGCAAATTATAAATGCATTCCATTCATTAGTAAGGCACAAATCACATAGGATAGCATAAATCAACATCCCATGATAAGTATCAGTATGCATTCTTGCAACATCATGTGCTTACAAATCTACAAAATATTATATATACATAATTATAAGTCTACATTCCTATTCTAATACTACTAACATTATGAGTTTAAACAAAAGTGTCGAACGACGGTTATACATTTAATACATTTGTACACATAAAATACATAATATCATACCATGCTAATACAAAATTCTTTGCAATAGATGTATGCCTGCAGACTGGGTTTCCTACACACCTCATTGGTGTGACGTCCCTTTTACAATACATATATTTACAAGAATTATAAACAATTACTAATAGGAAAATAAATAACTAAAAGAAAACATTGTCGTTACTTTCCATTTATAGCGTAACAATCATAGTTCTTCCATATGTTTTCATACATACACAACACCGTTCATATGAACGTACTAATTTCTAAATCTAATTATAACCTTTAAATTCGATCGTCCACTTCAGATGCCATTAATCGAAGCTAATCATCAACGTAACTGGCCATCCATCTCGGTGGCCATTAGCCAAGGCTAATCATCAATTCAACCTAGCCATCCACTTACAACTCAAAGTGGATTCTAAAAAATTAAGTTTATATAAAGGGAAGGTGGAAATCATCCTGGTCCTCATGTGGGGTGTCCTCGCCCGGTCGAAGGTTCAATCCTGGTCGCACCACCTGATACATCAAATGATCATAAATCAACACATTTACATCGACAATCACATGACTTATCATCATACGCACTTCAAAACTACACATGTTCACATTCCAGCGTTCCACACAATATACAATCATACAATGCAATCGTTACAAACATTAAATCAATTCTCATATGAAAGTCTGCTATAGAAAATCATCAGAGAAAACTAGTTTGTTGGTGACACAGAATTCATTAGCAAAACCTGATTAGCTGGTGATATAGAATTCGTCAGCAAAAACTAATTCGCTGGGGACACAATATTCATCAGCGAAATTCAGTCCTACGACTGACGCATGAAATCATTAGCGTACATAGTTTATTGTTAACTCAGAAATCATTGATGAAAACTGAGTTGCTGCTGACCTAGAATCGTCAATGTAACCCAGTTCTACGACTTATGCTGAAATCATCAGCTCACATAGATTACTACTGACTTAGGAATCATTGACAAAAACTGAGTTGTTGCTGACCCAAAAATCATCAACGTAACCTAGTTCTACGGCTGACGCTAAAATCATCAGCGCACATAAGTTATTGCTGATGTAGATATCTTTGACGAAAATTGAGTCACTGCCAACCTAGAAATCATCAACGCAATCCATGTCACTACCGATTCAAAAATCAGCAGCGACGATGGAGTTGTTTCTGGTTCTATTTCTTTTCTTCGACCAAGCATAAGGTTTACACTAAGCTTTCCCCCTACCAATGTTTCTCAACCTAGTTGGACATAGGACCTCACCGAATCACACTCCATTCATCATACTTTATCAAACAATACAAAAACATCTTTGTATGTTCATTTACCAAGGTTTTTTTCTCCCAAATCATCACTTCCAATATCGGCACCTAGCATTGCTACAACCATACATTATTACATTCTCAATTGTATCATGAAAATGTATCAACATAACTAATAACAATTCTACAACTCATAAGGGTTCTATTTCCATTCTATCTTATGTCATTTTGAATATGCTCATCATGCATAGTTTCCTTCACGACCTTCCCTCTCTTTTCATTGGCCAGACATTGTTGCCCATTTTCTCCCTAGTTTACACATGCAATTAGTCATTTTTATTATAAATATAATCACAACAATCATGCCGCAACCATATTTTCTTTCACTTGAACCATATTCATGTAAATTCATCAATCTCATAATAAAATCAAAGCATGAACATCAATATAATTTCAGTTCTAGCATAAAAATGTTCCTAGGAGTCTAACAAGATCACAATTTATGCCTTTTCATCATTTCATTTCATATTCCATATTCACCCCTTCCATTTAGCCAACCCCTTACTTAGGTTTACACATTCAAAATCAAACATACTCATTCATTTTTTGTAAGAATCTATACATGTTTTCATTTGTCCATCATTCCACTTAGGTTCACCACTCCTAGTTTGCTAAATCTGGAGTCAAAATGTAAGGGTCCTAAACTCTCATTCTTGAGTTCTTTCCCTTCCTTTTTGTTTGAAATTTGGGTAATAACCAGCCAAGGAAATGATGTTGGTCTTACCTTACATTTTTGGACAGTCTTGGTGTAGGTTTTGATGGTGGTTCTGCTTTTTCCTTTTGGTTTTCTTCTCTTTCTTTTCTGTTGCAGCAGCCGACCCTTCCAGCCCACTCTCTTTTTATGGTTTTCTTTAGGTTATTTCTTTTTTCACTACTCTCATTTTCTCTCTAACGCTCAAAGAAGGCACATGCAGCTGGTTGTTATGTTTTCTTCTTGGGAGGGTGGCTGCTGCAGTGGTGTTTGCTGTCCGGTTTTTGGGAAAAGGAAGGGTCACCTTCTCTCTCCTCTTGCATTTATACCCCTCTTAAATGAGAGGGGGTGGTTGGGTGCTGGTTATCATTGGTTCCTATCCTCTTATTGGGTTATCGTATGGTTAGTTATATCCTCTATAATCCCGCCTAGGATAAGCCAGTTCCTCCCCCCACCATTTTCCTTAAAACAGGTCGGCCTATCTTCTCTACTTTCTTCCTAGCATAGGTTGGTCTAACGCTAACTTTTGTTTGGTTTTTACATTCTCCCCCACTTAATATAAATTTCATCATCGAAATTTAAGGAGGTTTAACGTTCCATACCTGGTTGTTCGAATAATTTGGGGTACTTGTTCTTCATTTCGGACTCCCTCTTCTAGGTTTCTTCTTCTATTTGGTCACTTCGCCATAAAATTATGATGATGGGAATCCTCTTATTCTATAGCTCTTTCACTCCCTGGTCTAGAATTTTTATAGGCCTTACCTCGAGCATTAAGTCTTCCTTGACTTCTACCGGAACTTGAGGTAGAACTCGGGTGGGATCCACGTTGGCATTTCATAACAAAGAGACATGAAACACATCATGGACCTTGGCTAACTGCGGGGGCAAGTCTACTTTGTAGTTACTGGCCCAATCTATTGCAAGATTTTAAAGGGTCCGATGAAATGAGGGGCTAGCTTTCCTTTCAATTCGAACCTCAACATGTTCTTCCACTGGGTTACCTTTAGAAATACCTGGTCCCTACACTAAACTCGAGGGGTCTCCTCCTCACATCTGCATGCTTCTTTTGTCTGTCTTGGGCGGCTTTTATTCTATCTTTGATGGTTCTCACTTTTTCCGTGGTGAACTGAACCAATTCTGCGCCATACAACTTCATGTCCTTAATTTCTTCCCAACATAAAGGAGTCTTGCACTTCCTACCATACAAGGCTTTATATGGGGCCATTCTCATTATAGCTTGGTGACTATTGTTGTATGTGAACTCCACCAATGCTATATGCTCTTCCCAATTTCCTCCAAACTCTTGGACACACGCCCTTAATAGGTCTTCTAAGACTTGAATGACTCTTTCTGATTGGCCATCAGTTTGGGGGTGAAACGTAGTGCTTATATCCAATCTTGTCCCCAAGGCGTGTTGCATGCTCGGCCAAAGTCAGGAGGTGAACCTAGGATCTCGATTCAAGACAATAGATACCAGAATCTTATGGAGTCGTACCACCTTGTTTATGTAAATCTTAGCAAGCTTGTTTAGTGAATCAGTCATCTTTATGGGCTTGAATAACACGGACTTCGTAAAGCAGTCTATGATGACTCATATTGCATCATTCCCTTTCCTCTCTTTGGGAAATCCTGACATAAAATGTAAACCCTGGGAAAAATCAAGGCTGGATTAAATTAAAGAAAATAAACTAAACTAAAAGTTGTAGGGTGAAATTATAAGAAAAGAAAAGAGGTATAACTTAATTATAAGAAGAAAAAAAGATGTGGGAGCAAAAATAATACTTAAAGAAAATGGAGCCTAAATAAAAATAATAGAGCATAAATACTCCTCTTCTCATAAAAAAATCTACAGCAATCGTAAGGAAAGAAAAAAAGGAGTTTTTGTATCCATTTTTGCAAATCAAGAGAGAAACACCAAAATCTTTATAACTCATCAAAGATTAAGGGTTATAGGTAGAATAAACACTTGTGGGCAAAGGATTAACAAGAAAATTTGAACAAGAAGAGAAGAGGGGAGGGTCAGCTGTCATTAGAAAGAAAAGGAGGGAGTTGAAGATCGAAACCTTGATTCTTACCGGGTAAGGTGTTCTAAACATGGTCTTATGAGTCGTTTCAAAGTCGATTATAAATTGATCTCTGGATGTTGAATTATAGATTAGAGTTCTTAAACTTGAATTGAGGAAAAAGTATTAGTTGCTAAAATTAAATAACTTTATGTGTTGTGTGTAAATGGAAAGCTCGGACGGTAATAGTTCAATATCAAGACAGTAACAGTTAGATAGTAACAATCCAATGTTTGTTAATGAGAAATTATAATTGTCTTAGAGGCAAAATTGGGTTCTTCTTCCTTCAGAGAACTTGTAGCCTCGTGTCTTAGCTTTCCAACGAGACCAATCTTGCTTGAAATAGAGTTCTATAACTCTAGATATAGTTAAAAATCTGAGGAGAGGTCGGACAATAACAGTTCATTATCAAAACAATAACAGTTGGATAGTAACAATCCAATGTCTAAACAGTAATAGTTGGACAGTAACAGTTTAAGATTTAAACAGTAATAGTTTAAATATAAATAAAGGAATGATAACTATGGTTGGATAAAGAACGACAATATTAATGGGTGTAATGAGGAAAAACGTAAAATATTAAGAAATGACTTAAAAAAAAAGACTTATTGGTTGTTGATATGGTTATTATAAAACATATCCTTGAGTGAGGAAAATTTATGAGATAAACCTGTGATTTGCAGGAGGGACCACAGGCATGGTGCAACAGCAGCAGCAGGGGAGTACGAGTAGAGCTTCTATTGCAGGTAGGTGAATCGCACGTATACTTTCTAGTTAAATTCCATGATTTAATATGATACCAATGTGAAATGTGAATTATCAAAAGTTGGTTATTAGGTGAAAGGAGGAAAGTTTGCGTAATAATATTGATATTTTGGATAGTATTCTGAATGTATGTGCATTCAAGGTGAAAGGTTGTTGTGTGAATTGTCAAGTGATGAAATTATCGCTGACAAAGGAAATATGAGAAGTGTGATTTGGGGCGTGAACTAGCATACATTTAGTGTATGTTAGGATCTCGGGCAAGGGGATTGCCAGGTTTGGCTAGCATACATTTAGTGTATATTAGGATCCTGGGTAAGGGGATCAACTATGTATTAACTAGCATACATTTAGTGTATGTCGGGTAAGGGGATCACCGTGTATTGACTAGCATACATTTAGTGTATGTTAAGATCCCGGGTAAGGGGATCACCTTGCATCAACTCATACGGGGTGATGATGATGATACTAATGAAATTGGTATCGGTAATGTGTTAAGCAGAAATAATCATGATTGATCTTATAAAATTTGGAATGGAAGTTGATAATGGGAGGGGAAACGGTTTTTAGTAGTTGAACAAGAATAAGATTCTAATGAAAACTAGAAGGGAGAAGTGAACAAAATATGAATGCATGTTGTCCTTTTTAAATTGTTAGATATTTGTGTTGTTATATTTATTGTGATATTCATATTTTAATAATATGCATTTTGTTTCAGGACCATCGCATGCACGACAGGAGTAGATCCTAGCTTATATTCACTTCTTGTAATCTAGGTTCTAGGGAGTATACCCTTGTATTTTGTAAGTATGAAAATGTTTGTATAACTTAATTTGTATAATTAATGTTTAAACTTGATTAAATGAACTTAACTCTGTAGTTCATCATGTTTCATGTATGCGTATTCATATTTTTATCCATCCATAGTGATATTTGTTATATAATGTATATCATAAATATTGTGGTTGATATGTATGATGATGTTTGTGGGATTGAGACCCAGGATGATTGGGTCGGGATTGAGTTAGGAGATGCGGGTTAAATGTCGATAACTTGGGACCTTCTGGTATAGTGGAGATTCTATCGAAACTTCGGTAGACTTTAATACGAACACCATGAATATATATATATATATATATATATATATATATATATATATATTATAATTTAATTACTATGTTTTTCGGTTGACATGAGATTGTTGTCTTTATCTCGGAACGGGGGATGTTACATTTTGGTATCAGAGCTCAGGTTGCTATTCCGGGGACATGAATAATTATAGGATTTTGAAATGTGTTTCAGAATGGTGAGGACAAAGCAAGGAGCCAGGACTGATCTATCCCCAATTCGGGGAAGTGATCAGAGTTTTCATAATGAAAGTGATCCAGACTGGGATCCCTTAGCAGACATCTCCTCTCGTATACCTGCAACTCCTGTCAGGCAGATGTATCAATGCCCTGGGTATCAGACAGACATGAGGGAGATAATATACCCCCACCAATGGCACCGATAGCTGGGCAAACCCATTTTCGGATCCTGTTTTATGGAACATATAGTGAGAGCTGTAGCAGCAGGAATGGCAGCGAGAGCCTTCAGTACAACTCCTAGGTCAGGGGAAGTAGTCACCATAGTGCATTGGGTGAAGGGTATGACAGAGATGGGTTGTATGACTTACCGTGGCAAAGAGGATGCTGAGGTTGCTGGGCATTGGCCGAGGAAAGTGGAAAGAGTTATAAATCAGACGCAGGTGCTAGAGGAGCTACGGGTGGATTGCGTGACTCAGCTATTGATTGAAGATGGGTTGTATGACTTACCGTGGCAAAGAGGATACTGAGGTTGCTGGGTATTGGCTGAGGAAAGTGGAAAGAGTTATAAATCAGATGCAGGTGCCAGAGGAGCTACGGGTGGATTGCGTGACTCAGCTATTGATTGAGAGTGCCCACTCTTGGTGGGAGACCATTAGAGAGAGGAGATCAGGGGAGGTATTGAGATGGAGAGACTTTCGTGAGGAGTTTGAGCAGAGGTACTATTCTTGGGAGCATAGGAGGGAGAAAGAACATGAGTTTTTGGATTTGAGGCAAGGAGATTTGATAGTCCTAGAGTATGAGAGGAGATATCAGGACTTAACAGCTTTTGCCTCCGCTTACCTTCCCACAGAGCGCCACAGGGTGGAGATGTTTCATAATGGATTGAGGCAGGAACTAAGGATGATATTGATAGCCATGCAGTTTCAGTCTGTGCGGGAATTGGTACGGGCTACTCAGGGTATGGAGAGGGTAATAAGGGATACCCCGAAGCTAGTGGTCGAGCAGAGTCAGGCAACTGGAGCTAAGAGGAGAGATTTTGAGTTTTTAACTGGGAGACCTCATCTCCCAAAGAAAGGGAAGAGCAGGCAATCATCGGGACAGTTCCAGAGAAGAGGTGGGAGTTTCACCCCAGGAGGTAGCTCAAGAGGATCTAGACAGGTCAGTGGAAAAGGATCTTGGGGAGGACAGCCTAGACAGGGAGTCAAAACTGTTGGAGGGTCTATAGAGCAGAAGGGACCAGTATATCCATTCTGTCAGAGGTGTGAGCAGCGACACCGTAGAGATTGCTCTGCGATGCCGGGGAGATGTATTATTTATAGAAGAGAGGGGCATCGATGGAGAGAGTGCCCGCACGTAGGTAGAGGTTGTTACTATTATGGGGACATGAGTCACGGGAAGAAGGATTGTCCTCGTCGAACTACTGAGGAAGCCCATGGTCAGAGGATTAAGGTTCAGAGCCAGCAGCAATGAGTTACAGTCGATCGTCCTATCAGGCCTACCCAGTTAGGGACAAGTGTTACTCATGGGAGGCCCATAAATCAAGAAGGGAGGACTCAGGGTCGGGTATATCACATGACCTACGAGGATGTGAAAGTTGTACCTGATGTGGTGGCAGGTACTTTACAGTTAGATACAATGTAAGTTTATGCTTTAATTGATCTTGGAGCTAGTCATTCCTTTGTATCTTATAGAATTGTGAATAACTTGCATGTGTTATCTAGTAACTTGGGTGTAAGAGTGACGGTTAGTACACCTCTGGGAGAGAATATACATATTGATGATATTTATAGAGGGGTAAAACTATATATTGAAGGGTTAGAATTGAGGGTAGATCTTATGCCGTTAGAGCTATATGATTTTGACTTGATTCTGGGCATGGATTGGCTAAGTAAATATAAGGCACAAATGGACTGTTTCACCAAGATGGTGACAATCGAAGGAATAGGTGATAAAAGAGTAGTGCTTAAAGGGGAAAGAAAAGTAATTCCAAGTTGTGTAATCGCAATCTCGGTGGCTATAAAGTTACTAAGGAAGGGTTGTTCTGCTTGGCTAGCCCATGTAAGAGAGCTGGAAAAGGGTAGCATAGATTTGGCTAGTATTCCTATTGTGAGGGAGTTTCGAGATGTATTCCCAGAAGAGTTGCCCGGATTACCTCCAGTTAGAGAAATTAAAGTTTCCATAGAAACTATTCCAGGAATTTCTCCTATAGCCCAGTCTCCTTATAGGATGGCACCTATGGAATTGGCTGAACTGAAGGTCCGGCTTCAGGAATTGCTAGATAAAGGTTTCATCCGGCCTAGTAACTTGCCCTGGGAAGCTCCAATTTGTTTGTAAAGAAAAAGGATGGCACACTTCTTTTGTGCATTGATTATATCGTCAATTGAATAAAGTGACGGTGAAGAACAAGTACCCACTCCCACGAATAGATGATTTGTTTGATCAGTTGAAGGGTGCTAGGGTTTTCTCTAAGATAGATTTGAGATCCGGATACCACCAGTTGAGAATCAAGGAACAAGACATACAAAAGACTGCATTTCGAACCCGTTTTGGCCATTACGAGTTTTTGGTGATGCCTTTCGGGTTAACCAATGCTCCGGCCATGTTTATGGACTTGATGAATCAGGTGTTTCGACCTTACCTAGACCAATATATGGTGGTATTTATTGATGATATCTTGGTGTATTTAAACTCTTACTTGGAGCATGAACAACTGATTAGTATTTAAAAGTTCATTTTTATCAAGGTTTTATATCATCATTTTGCACTTGAAGTATCAATAACTCCTTAACTAAAGCATGTTTTATAATAACAAGTCTGATACTATAAGACACCTTTAATTTATGGTAAATGTTCATCTTAAATGCAGGCCTATCATATAAATCAAATGATTGATTGATGAATTTAACTACTGAAATTGAGAAGACAAAGAGAGGGTTAAACTTAGAAAAGAGATGTTGGTTCAGTCCAAACTGGAACACTGTTCAGTCATTGAGTCATATCTGGAGCTGTAGATCTTGGATTTCAATTTGGTTTATATGGCTAAAGCTAAAACATAGGCCTAAAACATTCATGAGGAGTCCAAGACTCAATTCTGCTATTTAAAAGTCCAAATCTTAGCAACAACGAAGAAGTCGGAATCTGTCCTGCAGCCCAGACACTGTTCAATGTTCTGCCCATATCTCGAGTTCTAGAAGTCCAAATGCATCAATTCTTTTTTTTTTTTTTGGAAAGCTGAGACAATTTCCTAGAACTTTCATTAAGACAATCTGTTCAAATTCTGACGTTAGCAATGATGTTTTGTTAAGACAAGAAGATAAAGATTGTCACTAAGTCAAGATGTGGCCACCCACTCAACAATTAGTCATCAAATTAATAGTTCCAAATTTTGACCTATAAAAGGAGACATTTGCCAAGCATTTAAGCATCTTGGTTTTCAGATCAAGATCATGCTCTTTCTCTCTTTCTTTATATTTTTTTAATGCTTAAGTTTTGTTTATATTAATCTCTTGTTTATGCTTTTTATTTCCTTTCCTTTACTTAGTTAACTTATATCTTATTTATGTTCTTATCTTGTT
>Ga0307515_10021018_pt1 | contig 11596 bp, 2 predicted proteins | sample 17_EM_MG_FD_194513 | JGI IMG/M metagenome (GOLD analysis project Ga0307515, IMG submission 194513) | Populus trichocarpa ectomycorrhiza microbial communities from riparian zone in the Pacific Northwest, United States - 17_EM | ecosystem: Host-associated > Plants > Roots > Unclassified | place... | reverse complement strand
TACGTATAAGGAGGATTTTATAGGAGTACGGTTGTGTATTTAAGGACCCTTAGTCCCTACCTAGATAGTTCCTTCCTTATAGTAATTCTTAGAATATAATTAGAGTTAATCTATTAGGCAACCACTCTACTAGTTATTATTATTTGTTAACCTCTATACTTATATTTTCTACACACCTAGCCTAATAACAAGCCTACCGTAGTTCTTACTATAAGGTTCCGTTATATAATTACTACCTAGTTATAGTATTAATATAGAAAGTCGAATAATATGCCACCAAAAGCAGCCACTATAACGCTATTAACGGCGGCAACTACGTTAAGGTTAGGGGGTAACACCAGTATAGCGGATACTGACTCGCAACGACCTATGACGGTAAAACAGTTATAAGAAATAGTTAACTAGTTAATAGAGAATAATATAATACTTAAAAATAGGATTAACGGAATAGGCGTAGTAAAGGTTAAGTTACTATTAATTAAAAGATTCTTAAAAGAGAGATTAAAGCTTAAAGGATTCCTTACGCAAATATACTTTAAGGTTACGCAAGAGGGAGTAAAGCTGGCAACATCTATAGATTAAATAGCGTATATAGGGTTATTCTTAATAGGAAGAGCACTTAAATGGTTTAAGCCTTACCTTATAGAAATATAAGTAAATAGGATAACAACTACGAACTAAGAGGTACGGTTTATATTTTTAAGCTAGAACGAATTTGTGGAATAACTTACATAAATGTTTAGAGATCTAAAGGCAACAACTACGGCGGAGAGAAAATTCCAAGACATTATATAATAAACCTTAGTAATTAAGTATATAACGTAGTTTTAAACATTAGTAATATAAGTTAAGTAGAATAATAAGGCGCTTATAGCATAATATAAACAGGGACTTAAGGCTAAAGTCTAGGACGTAATTATTCTAATAGAAGATGCGGACACCCTAAGGGAATTAATAGATTAGGCAATTAAGATTAATAATTAGATCTACTAGAGGGAACAAACTAAGTAAGGTTAGGATAGAGTTCTATAGTTATATAAGACGTAGAGTACGCAATAACTAAAGCCAAGTTAAAAACTATGGTATGGCGTAGAGCTAATGGACCTAAGCGGTACTAAAGAAGCCTAGAGTAAGAGACTATAAAAACCTAAAGGTTAAGGATCTAGTAATTATAGGACTAAGGAGCAGAGGCTAAACTAGGGATTTTAGTAGCAGAAGACGTTTAGGCGGACTCTATAACAAAGTTAATAGTTTAGAGAAGGAGCTTATATAAATTGCGGGAAATAAGGCCACTTTATAAGGGATTATAAGGATAGTTAGAGTTACTATATAATAAAGGGAACTAGACTAGCAGTAGAAGACACATATGTATAGAGGGATAATAGTATACTGCGAGGAATAAAGGAATGTTTAATTAGAAGTTTTACGTTTTGTTATAACAACGCATACTAAATTTATAAGGACGCTAAGTATAGCGCAAGCTATTAGCTATAGGAGCCAAAGTCTATAGAATATAGAGGAACTAACGAACTAGTTCGCAGATTGGATATTAAGGACGATAAATTTAATAAAGGCGAAACATTTTATAATAATAATACAATAAGGGCGGCTTACTGGAAGCATATAAACTTTAAAGATGTTATACTAGAAGTAGAGAATAATTCCACTATAGAATAGGGAATATTAGTAGGGATTAAGACCCCACTAGATATGATATCTATCGCTTTATAAGATGTAAGAGAAGTAGGATAGTAAACTACTTCGGCACTTAATAAAGGCAAAAGGCTAAAGGCTTAAGATTTTTAAGACGAGATAAGAGACGACTAAGATTCTTAAGATAATATGAGGTAAGCTTAAGGACCTATAACGGACGATAACTGATAGAGTATAAATTAAGACACCTATAAGTAAGAGGCAAGGGGCTTCTTTATAGATTAGAGAATCTATAATATAAACAGCAGTTAAACTAGGAGACAGGTATATAGACCCAGAAGACTTACTAGGGAAATATAGTGTTTAGCCTAAAGATTAAAAAGTTAATACTAAGATTAAGAAGTAAGAAGACTTTAAGGATCCGTTAGTAAGATGAAAATTAAAAGAAACCATAGAGGAATTTAGATAAAGAATTATCGCATAGTAAGAACAGAAACTAGATAAGAAATCTAGCATATTAGGATGTATAAGGGACAAAGCGCTAGTATAAAGAATTACTAATAGGCCCAGAATAGGTATACTAAGAGCTAAGTAGCTTACCGAACTAGAATAAGAAGAGGATTTAGGGATCCCTACTAGATTTAAAGAACAATATATAAAGGGCTGTTATAACGCAGTAATAAAAAGATACTTCCTTACGGATAAGCCGTATATACTCCAGCAGCTATATTAAAAGTAGTATAGGCAAAGGCATAATAATAAGTAGGAAGACTTCTATATATAGTTAGATAAGAAAGTTATCTAGGACCACCCAATTATAGAAAAGGCTATAACTTATATTAAAGGAGCCTTAATTATAATGTTAAAGGATCTAGAGGAACAATTAGAGGACTAGAAAAGCGAGAGACGTATCTTAGTACCTGCGAATAAGACCGCAACGTTTAGATTAGTATAATAAAGGTTTAAACTTAGGAATAAAGACAAGCTAAAAGTTAACCTAAAGCACCTAGTATACTATATGCTATTATAGATTGCATATATGGATAATATATATAAAATGCACAAGAATCCGAAGGAAAAGAATTAGAAATACCCTATAAGGATATATTAGATAATAGATAAGCAGTAATATAGGAATGCTAAGTATATATACAGCTAGCATTTAGCGGAAGTTTAGGAGTTAGGCGACTTAATACTTTAACTAGGAAGATTCCTTATAGAAGAATGCTTAGATAGATAATAGTGGTGGGAATACCTAGAGAATACGTGTTTATAGTATATTAAAGAGAAAAAGCGAACTAGGCACTAGCCGAAGAATAAGCTAAATGCAATAGAATTAAGTAGCTAATAGTTAGGAAAAGTAGAGGCCCACGGGACTAAAGGGAGCCAGTAGTAAAGCCTTAGACCCTTAAAGGAATTTAAGGATAATACCTAAATTTTTATAAGTTAAATAGTAAGATTAGTAGTTTAAGGCGCTAATAGATAGTGGAGCAATAAGGAACCATATCTTACTAGTAGTAGTTAAAAGAATGGGTTTACTATACAGACAGAAGGAGCAACCTTACCTATTAGTTACAATTTTAGGAGATCTAATAGCCTACGGAGGAGGGATTATTAATCTTAAAATAGGACCTATTTAGATAACTATTAAAGGGAGACAGATTGTAATGTCTTTTAATATATTACTATTAGGGAATAATAAGGCAGTACTAAGAATGCCTTAGTTATAGGAATATAATTTAAAGATTAATTAAATTATAGGTTAGGTCAATATTAGGGATACTTAACGCTGTAAGATGTAATAATAAGCTAAGTTAGTATGGTACTAAATAGGAGCAACCTATAAAGAAATAGAAAAAGGGCTAAGCTATATACTAAAGAGATACTATAAGTATAGTAAGAAACTATAGTCACTAGAAAGTGAAAAACTATTAAAGTATACAGCATAGGACTATAAGATAGAATTAGAATTAGGAATAAATCTAAGGTTCTTTCTAATCTATAAGCTTACCGAAGAGGAAGGTAGAGTATTAAAAGAGTTTATTTAGGAAAACTTACGGAAGGGATATATTAGACCATCGCAGTCTTTAGTAAAATATCCAGTACTATTTATACTAAAGAAAAATAGTAAACTAAGGTTATGCATTAATTATAAACAATTAAATAGTATTACTAGAAAGGATAGGTATCCTTTACCCTTAATTAGCGAAATTTAAGATAGGATAAGTAACGCGTAAATCTTTATAAAGATAGATTTAAGATAGGCGTACCACCAGATTAAGATTAAGGAAAGTAACGAATAAAAGGCAGCCTTTAGATTAAAGGAAGGACTATATAAACCATTGGTTATACAATTTAGGCTTATAAACGCACTAGTAATGTTCTAAAAGCGTATTAATAATATATTAGGAGAACACTTAGATAAATTCATTATAGTATACCTTAATAATAATATTATCTACTTAATAACTAAGAAAGAGTACGGGGAACACATTAAATGGGTTTTAAGGAGACTATAAGAGGAGTAAATACTAGTAGCAATTAAAAAATACAAGTTCTTTACTAAAAAGACTAATTTTATTAGATTTATTATTAAACTAGGCTAACTTAGTATAGATTTAAAGAAGATTAAGGCTATAGTAAATTAGTAAGAACTAGAGAACGTTACACAGTTAAAGTTATTCCTAGGATTTTGCAATTACTGTAGAAGGTTTATAGCGTAGTAGTTAAAGGATATTAAACCACTTACGCGATTAATAAAGAAAGAAGAACTATAGGTATAGGGAGAGGAACAGCAGAAACTCTTTAAGAAGATTAAAAAGTTATTTACCTAGGAGCCAGTTCTTAAAATCTATTAATTAGGACTAGAGATAGTTATAGAAATAAATACATTAGATTATATACTAGGGGCGTGCTTTATACAGAAATATTAAGATAGATAGTACCTAGTGGCATACTATAGTTGGAAAATAACACTACTAGAGTTAAACTATAACATCTATAATAAAGAGTTATTAGGTATAATTGCAGTATTAAAGGAATAAAGAGCATTCTTATAAGGTATAGAGAAACTATTTATAGTTAAGATAGATTATAAGAACCTAATAGGATTCCTAATAATAAAGGAACTTAATTAAAGATAGGTTAAATAGGCAGAGATGCTTATAAAATACTATTTTAAGATTTAGTATACTAAGGGCACAGATAATATATAAGCAGATGCTCTAAGTTGGAAGGCTAAACTATAAAATAAAGAGAAGCCATTAGGGGCTTTACTGCGAAAAGATATAGACGGACTAATTAGATATAATTACCTAAAAATTATAGTAACTTAGGAAGAAATAGAGAAAGTTTATAAGTTACTAGAGAGCTTTTAGGTATAAAGAATTCTAGAAGTATAGCTAGAAGATCTATAGTTAGACATATACGAAAATTAAAAAGCTAAGTATATCCTAAAAAGTATAGCAGAGTAATTTATAGAAGAATTCTATAGGGGATTAACTTAAGGATATAACGGAGCCATAGGCTTAGTATTAAGACTCTTAGAGGAATACATTATTAACGGAATCTAGAGGATAGCTAGGAGGGTTACTAAGGAGTATCTAGATTACTAAAGGAATAAATTAATAAGGTATAAGCTATATAAAGGGCTACAACCTATTAAAACACCGGAGAGACTATAGGAGGTTATATTATAGGACTTTATTATTAAATTACTAAAGTTAAGAGACCCTATTACTGGATAGGATTATAATATAATTTTAGTAATAGTAGATAAGCTTATAAAGTGGGGATACTTTATAGTATATATAAAAGAAATCTTAGCGGAGGATATTGCTAAAATCTATATTAAGGAAGTATTTACAAAACACGGAGTACTAAGTAAGATTATATTAAATAGAGATCTAAGATTTATAGCAGTATTATAGGAGGTATTCTTAGCGGAATAAGGAGTTAGAGTAGCAACTTCTACTATATATTACCCGCAGATAGACAGTTAAACAGAAAGATTAAATTAGATATTAGAGTAGTATCTAAGGCACTATATTAATTACGTATAAAATAATTAGGTATTACTATTACCAGTTATATAGTTTACATATAATATAACACCTTAAGAAGGAATAGGCATATTACTATTTAAGGCAAATTACGGATATAAGCTAAGGATATTATTATTACTATAATAAGCGAAGAAAATAAGTAATATAGCTAAAGAAAGAATAAAGACGTTAATAAATCTTTATATAGACCTTATAGAATTAGTAAAGAAGGTATAAGAGAGAATAAAAAGGTACTATAATACTAAGAGATCTAAGGGACTAGATCTTAAGGAGGGAGATAAAGTATGGCTACTATATAAAATTTTTAAAAGTTAATAACTAAGTAAGAAGTTAGACCACGTTAGACTAGGACCTTTTAAAATTATATAAAGAATTTTACTAGTTATATTTAAGTTAAACCTACTAGCTAAGATAAAGATCTACCCTATATAGTATATCGCAATGCTAGAGCTAGTATATAGGAATATTAAGCTATTGGTTTATAAGGTAGATACGTATAAAGAATAAGAAAAAGATAAATAGTAAGTTTTAAAGATTATTAGCTATAAGGACATTAATAACAAAACGTAGTATAAGGTTAAGTGGATAGGCTATAATAAGACTACCTAGAAACTACTAGAAAATTTAAAAAATGCTATAAGAAAGGTACAGGAATATTAGAAGAGATTAGGTTATATAGTATTAATAAAGAAGAATCGCTAAAGAATAAGTTACCTAAGGGGGACCTAAGAAGAGCAGTTACTAAACTACTTAGACCTATTTTCTTCTCTATTAAAAGGGAATCCGTTCTTTTATTACTAAGTTCCTATAGACCCTATTTTATAAGTTTCCACTCCTTAAAATAAACCTTCTTACGAACCTTCTTAAGACGGATTAACTAAGCGGACGCCGCAAGATAAGACTTAAGGGCCCGTTACTAAGCTTTAGCAGTTTTTTATTTAGCATTATAAAAATGGCGTAACTCCGCCAGAGTAACGGATAGTTTATTATCTAGCTACGTAGCAGCAGATTAAATATAAAACCCTAAGATAAATTAATTAGGGAACTAGACGACTATTAAGAGTAATAGGTTACGTATATTTAGCATTAGAGATAAAGTAAACGTTATAGGACAAATAAATATTCGCTTTAGTGCACTCTAAGTAAGAGGACGGTTATTATAAAGATAGGTTCGCCAACGTAATATAAACTAGCCCCTTTTTTAAATAACAGGAATACGGAGATAGTATAATCTTACTAAGAGATAATATAGCAGCTATAGTGCGAATGCGACGAGTAGTTAAAGAAGAAGAAATTACTTTAGGTATAATAAGTAATAATATTAACCAAATTAATCAGATAGATATTATACCTCTAATAAACAACTTAGAGATATTAGGGATCTTTAAGGACAAAGATAAAGAGGAGGGAGATAGTATTACGGACGCTTTAAGTACGATATTATAACTACTTAGGGAAGAGTTAGAAGAAGCTAGTTAGTTAATTTAAGCACGGTCTAAGATAGAGCTAATAGAGCTATATAACGAGGAATAGTAACCAAGGTTACGTAATATAATCTATATAATCTATAGGATTTATATAATCCGTAATAGAGTAAATAGAGTATACGTATATTACGTACAAGAAGGATTTTATAGGAGTACGGTTATGTATTTAAGGACCCTTAGTCCCTACCTAGATAGTTCCTTCCTTATAGTGATTTTTAGAATATAATTAGAGTTAATCTGTTAGGCAACTACTCCACCAGTTATTATTATTTGTTGACCTCTGTACTTGTATTTCCTATACACCTAGCCTAATAACGAGCTTATCGTAGTTCTTGCTATAAGGTTCCGTTACAGCTACCCCTTATTCTATAATTTAACTAGTTCTAGCACCTCTCGTACTTCCTCCACTAGTCCGTTTATATCTCTCCTTAGTAGTTCTACTACTGCTAATATAAGGTCCGTAATAATCTCCCTTCTCTCTATTATAGTGCTATAATAAAGTAAACTAAATAACTACGTTGTAGTATAAAGAGGGGAAGAAGGTAGAAAGGGGGTATTATATATAAATAGTAGGGCTGGCCGCTAAGTCACTAGTGGTAGGCTAGCTAATAGTAGAAAACAGTATAAAATAGTATAAAACAGTATACGTTAGGTTAGTACCGTAACAGTACTTCTCTTCCCTAGATGGTTTGGTCCCTAAACTAAATAAATAACTTAAAAATAGGCAGTATATAGGGTTGCCTATTTTTACCGCAAAGATATTAATTCCGCTTACTACCCTTAACTAAGCTAATAGCAATTTTCTGTACTGGGTGTGGGAAATCCTAATTAGTTAGTTTAGTAAGTAAGGTCGGTAAAACTCTACACTACTACCTAAATTAATCCGCGTGGTGTTTCTTGGCAAGAATTTAGCTAATTAAACAACTTTAACCGTTAGTTAAAGTTCTATAACATCTTAACTACCACAAATTTTAATACGGTGGTCGGCTATAACCTTAGCGTAACTTTTTCTTATCTTATGCCTAGTTTAGGGGTTTTAGCTTTTAGGGTGTTGCTTATAAAAGCGCTGTACAGCTTATTTATAACCCTTTAGGTCTTCCTCTAGCTGCTAGGTTATATCCTTATAATATTTCCATTTAATCTTATAAGTTAGGCCCTAGGGGTCTTTATTATATATATTAAGGGTTTTCTTAAACTCCTATTTATCTTCTATATTGCCGTTATTATCTCTCTCTACTACTCGTCCTTATATATTACGGCGCTTTATAATATTAATATTTACTTAACTAGGGATCTCTTTAGCAGCCTAGAGGCGGACCTTAAATGTATAAAAGGATTTATTTACTTAGATATAGTTTAGGAGGTTTACTATAACTGCCCCTTAGTATACTGCGAGTACGGGGTATAGGCCATCCTATTTATCGTTCTATTTCTTTTTAGGTCTGTTTATCTTTATATTTTCTAAGCCAACTATAACTATATCGCCTTTATAAAATAACGCGCTCTTATCCCTACGGGTATTAGTATTATCTTTATAGCGTTATTATAAAATCTAGGCTAGGGCCTTAAGCTATATTAATATCCGCTTAAAGCGGTTAGCCATAGAGTCTACGCAGAAGAACTCCTTCTTTACTTATACTAATAGTATTAGTAGGCGGGGGCTAGCAGGCTTAATTCTAAGGTAAGGGTTAAAGCTATAGTATATAAAAAATAGGGAGATGCCTATACTCTTATTAACTTAGTTATTTATAGTAAACTTAGTAAGCGGTAGGTAGTTAACCTAGTTGTTCTATATAAAGCTAATAAAAGCACAGAGGTATTTATTTACAGCAGCGTTAATAATTTTAGTTTAGCTATTTGTTTTTAGGTGCTAGGCTAAGCTTAGTTATAAAATTGTCTTAAGGCGTTTACTTAGTTATTACTAGAAGTCGCTAATAAATTATATACTATAATTAGAGATAATTATACTTAGTATACCGTAGAGCTTATATATATTGTTAATAAAGCTATTAACTAGCTTCTCTATTAAGAGTCCTATTACTAAAATAAGGTATTATATTTTAGTTAGGCGGTCTATAATAATAAGGATATATTTATATGCCTTGCTATAGCGTTAGTATACTAGCAGTGTTATAATATAGTTAATTAAGATATTGGTCTACGGGCGGGTGGGTAATTTTAGTAGCTTTAAAAAACTAGGCGGGGTAGAATAAGGGGTTTTAGTACGAAAGTATAGGGCATAGTCTTTAATAAAGGTAGCCGTAAACTAGGAGATTCCTAGCTACTAGTATATTTAGTTTAAGAGGTTAAGAGTTTTAACCCGGCTAGGGTAACTAGTGGGGCCACTGCTATAAGAGTAATGAGTAACTTTTAGGCGGAGGTTTAGGGCGTTAGGGATAAAGAGATATTAGTAGAAGTAGATCTATTTATTAATAATACTATACTCTAACTTATTATAATAAAGTAATTTCCTAATCTTCTTTAGTTAATAGCGAGCTTTCCAATTATATAGGGCCGTTACTATATCTCTTGCGAGTTTATTCTCCTAGTATTTTAGCTAAATTAACTTATTTAGTAACTTTTCGGCTATTTTAGGGTCTAGAGCGGCTATAAACTCTACGTTATTAGAATTATGGGACTTATATAGTAATTCTTCTAAGATTATAGGGTTAACTTTTTAGGGCGGTATAATAACTTAGGCTTAGTAGCGGAGGCGTTTATTATTAGTATTCTTAGGCCTTATTTTTAGTAGCTAGCTTAGGGCGTTAGGGAGCGTGGCTTTACTATTAAGTCTGTATATAATTATAAAGTTAAACTATAAAAGGAACTCTACCTACTAAACTTAGCACTAATTTAGCTGCTTAGTAATTATAAACGTTTATAGGTTCTTATAGGTAGTAATAATTTTAAATAGCTCCTTAGTCCCTTATAGCTTAGGACGCTATTTCTTTAAAGCCTTAATAATAGCTAAGAGTTCTTTATTATAGATCTTGTAGTTATACTTTAGCGTAAAGTACTTTACAGAGAAGAATATAACCGGTCTTAATTTTCTATTATTATTATATTAGGAAAGAACTCTACCAGAAGCCTAATTTAATACGTTTATCTCTACTACTATTTTCTTTATATAGTTATAGTATGCTAGTACTAGTGCTGAAGTAAAGGCTCCCTTAAGGGCCTTAAACAATTTAGCTTATTCTGGTCCCTATAGCCATCTAATATCCTTCTTTAAGAGTTTTGTTATAGGTATAGCGATAGTAAAGTAGCCTTAAATAAATTATTAGTAGAAGTTCGCAAAGCTAAGAAATTATTATAGTTCTTTAATTAATATTGGGTCCTTTTATTCCTATAAGGCCTATACCTTCTTAAGGTCTATAGTTATACCATTAATTAAAATAATTAAGCCGAGGTATTTTATTTTAGTAGAGTAAAACTTAGACTTATTAATATTAATCTAAAGTCTAGCATTACCAAGTTTTTAAATAACTTTATTTACATACTTAGTATGCTTAGCGCGTGTTTTAGAAAAGATAAGGACGTTATTAAGGTAGGTAGTGCAGTAGTTATTAAGGGCGTTGTGTAGAATATAGTTAATATAGTTTTAGAATGTAGCGGGTGCGATATAAAGGCTAAATAGTATAACTAGTATTTTGTAAAGTCCGAACCGGGTAATAAATACTATAAGCTACTTATAGCTCTTCGCAATCCAGATCTAGTTAAACGCAGTAATTATATTAAGTTTAGTAAAGTACTTAGTACTATAAAGTACGTTAAGTGTCTCGCGGATTAGTAGCAGTAGGTACCGATTCTTAATAGTAACTATATTTAGGCCTTAGTAGTTATAGTAGATTTATATACCGCTACTAGGCTTAATAGCGAGGAGGAGTAGTATAGTAGCTAGTAAGGTCGATTTGCGGATAAAACCCTTATTTAGTATTTTATTAATCTACTTCTTTATATACCTAAGTTTAGTAGGTAAAAGTAGTCTATTTTTATAATACGGGGCCTAGTTTCTGGGGATAATCTTAATTTTATAGTCCTATAGTTAGTAAGGGAGCAGCTTATCTATATTCTTAGGGAGGAAGTGCTTAATATATTTACGAAACTCCTTTAGTAGGCATTATAGAATATCTTCACTAGTTAATCCTGATTTGCTTTTTAGGAATTTTTTAATATTAGCATTAACTATCTTCTAACGTAAAAGCTTAGGTTTAGTTTTTAGATTTATCTTAAAAAAGTTATAGAAATAGGGGGGGAGCACTTTACGGGCTTTCTTTATTATATAGTTGCCTTTTACTAGCTAGCAGAAAGACCTTTTTAATAGGTTTAGTACTTCTATTAGGCCTATAGGCAGCTCTTTAAGTAGCTGTTAGTACTTATCTTATTTAACTA
>Ga0307515_10021017_pt1 | contig 11596 bp, 2 predicted proteins | sample 17_EM_MG_FD_194513 | JGI IMG/M metagenome (GOLD analysis project Ga0307515, IMG submission 194513) | Populus trichocarpa ectomycorrhiza microbial communities from riparian zone in the Pacific Northwest, United States - 17_EM | ecosystem: Host-associated > Plants > Roots > Unclassified | place... | reverse complement strand
TTAATACAAATACTCTATATATATAAGTTAAAGGTTAGGTTAAAAGGGAGTCCCTAGAAATTTCTTAGTTACGTAAGGTCTTAAGATATCTAGGAACTTTAACTGGCGGTTAAAGTTATCTAATTGGTTAGATTCTATAAACCCTAACTTAACCTAGCTAATTAGGATTTTCCATCCCCAGGATAGAAAATCGCTATTGGCTCGCTTACTACTAGCGCCTTAGCGGCCCCCCTAAACAAGATATCTACCTGTGACTTCTAAGTAAGAAAGCACTACGTGCTAAGAGGCAAACTTTTAGGATAGCGAGACTTATATTATAATGGCAATAGTAAGTAAGGAGGATTAATATTTATTACGCTAGTTAAGCGGTATATATATATGTAAATGGCAACCGTAAAAGAAGAGTTGCTAGTGTTGGGAATATAGGCAAGTTGCCGTTACGTGCGGTAAGTTACCGTTATGCGTTGCCGCGGCACTAGTGTGGCGAGGAGCCTTAAGCTCCTCACCCCCCCTAATAAAAGAGGAATATATTAGTAATTATCATACTATCTACGAATCGTAGCTACGTGATATCCCCTTGTGTAACCAACACTAACAGCTTTAAAAGTGGTAAGAAGGTAGGACGGATAGGGGGGTTAAAATTTAGAAAATTAGATTTTGCGGTTAAGCTATTTAAAAGTTAGGAAACTAAGATAAATACTATATTCTCCGCTTACCTCTAAGCTAGTATATAATTTCCTAATATTAGGTAAAACCTAAGTAGATAGTTATATAGCCGCAAGGTATGGGCGACCCTAAAGTAACCTAGGGGTGACTTACCTGTAAGGCACGTGCTCTATATATACCTAGGAAAAACCCTTCCTACCTCGTATATAGACTCCTCCTTTTCCCTTAAGGATTTGTCTCTGTCTATATAATATACCTATTATTCTATTATTAGACTTCCTATCTATATCCTTACCTTATATTTAAATCCTTACTAACCCCCTTAGGAGGATAGCCGGTTTAATTTTTCTATAATACCTCTAAAAAGAAAACCAACGCCTATACCTAATAGTAATACGCTAGCGATATAACTGTAGAACGCCTTAGGATCTAGTGTAGATAAAACCGCTAGAAGCACACTAGTAGCATCTAAGCTATTTTCCAAATCTTAAAACGATTAGATATCTACAAACGCTAAAGATTAGTTTAACTTATATACCTAGGCTTAATAGGAGCTTAGTAAGGTTACTAACGTCCTACCTAATACCGTTAATATAAGGGAGCTAGATAAGCTAGCTAAGAAAATAGCCAACTTATAGAGTATTATTAATTTAATAAAGCCCTCCTATTGCCTCTCTAGTAAAGAGTATAAGTTACGTAGCGAATGTATATACTAAATAAATCTTAACACCCTAGTTAAGAAGTTACTACCTAATATTAGTAGTACTACTTAACAGTATTTTAACTGGTAGATTACTATAGTTAAGAACCAATTCGAGGTTAATAACGCTAACTACAACTATAAGTAACGCACGCGCTAGGCCATTAAAGGTCTTATAAAAGAGAAGATAATTACCTAACTAGTTTATTGCCGGTTAGGTACTAAGGATAAGTGTCCTTTACTATAGGATAAATTTAAGACTATAGTCTAAGACTAGATTAGGAACCCTATAGTAAGACGCTTTAATAACGCTATAATATACTATATAGCTATTATAAAGGAGAACTAGAGGTTTAACGTCTTCCTAGCCCGTATATATAGCTTAGAGGATCTCTTCTTATATACCCCTTTTGTTAATCCTAAATAACAGGTAGACTTTTAGTTCTTATATCTCCCAGCCCACCTATAAGCAGAGCTTTTCCGCTAAAACTTTACCTAACGGGTAAGAACCGCTGAAGACCTCTTTAACGAAATCCACTATATAGAGTAATTGCTTAACACTACAAAGCTCGCGAAAGATCGCGTAAGTGGCAGCGGTAAATTATTACGTATAAAGCGCGGTCGTAGTATAGGCTTTATAGACTTAGGCTTAGGAAATAAAACCTAAAAAGGGCGATGCTTTTCTAAGTAAACTCCTAGGGAGACCACTTAAAAGCCAGATAGCTTAAGGGACCCCCTAAACGCTAATACTGCATAGGCAAGTTAAAGGACCGCAGGCGGCTACTATAAGGAACACTAGAAGTAGGTTAAAGAGAAGTTAGCTTAGGCTTCGGAAAACCTAAAGCCCTAATAGCGTATCTCTCTTAACTGCAACTAGGGCCTAATATAGAGGGAAAGAAGAAATATATTATGGTATATATTGCGATAGATACGCCCTAGGGTAAAGTCTGCCTACGTACTTTATATAATAATAGGTACTAAATTAACCTTATTAATTAAGATGTCGTCTATAGGTTTAACCTACCTATACGCTACGCGCTATATTTACGTAAACCTATTATATATTTCCTTAATAGCAACCAGATTGTCACGGCACTGACCTGACGCGTTGTTATGGCTTGTGTACGCGTATGCATGAGCATGGACCTGACCCCTGAGCGACACGTATATATACCGCCTCACCTCCTACATAGATCCTTACACGACATCGTTTGTCAATGATATACAGTCACCTCGTACATCGTACCTTGACAGTCCGCACGTACTGTGACACAGATAACAATCTAAGATGCTTATAATTTAATGGTCACTACTAGCGACTCCTAGGGTACCTCTTGCACTATCGGCCCGCAGACCTTTTAGGGCGGCTTATTTAATAGTTATAATATAATTCTTAAATAGGATTAGCTTGCAGAAGCAGATCTATTAATTAGCTTCTATTTTAGATAGTTTATCTAGGGTACTTTAGACCCTAGACGCCTCTAAATAGTCACCCTTAACGCTCTCCTAGTAGACATTAAGGCTAGTAAAATAGTCTATTTACTATAGCTAGAAGACTCCTTTTTTATGCCGGTTATAAATATAATAGAGGACCTATTATTATTAGCAGCGAGTACCCGTATAGACCCTCTAAACGTAGAGATACTAGTTATAAACATAGTAGAGGACCTGCTATTACTAGCAGCAAGTACTTATAGAGACCCTCTAGTATTGGCGCAGATCACCTATACGTAAGGGGGAGGTAATTAAAACCCCGAAACTATTAAGTATACTATAGTAGAGCTATATACACTCTTAGTACGAGTATACCTACAAAACGTATATCGGCTGTACCCTTCTCTTTACTAGCTCCTAGAAGCATACTACTATATAATAGTCGCTTCAACCTCCGCGGCCCCTAGCCTACCAGATATATATAAGGAGGAAATTAATATCTTCTTTAATAAGCTAGTAAGTATACTACCGCAGAACTCTAAGTATAACTATATAATCAACTTAGAAGAAGGCAAAACGCCACCGTAAATTCCCCTCTATAACCTCTTACAGAAAGAGTTATAGATCTTATAAGAGTACCTAAATAGTGCTCTCGGAAAGGGCTAGATTAGGCCTAATAAGTCGCCTACTAGAGCGCCTATCCTCTTTATGCCGAAAGTAGACGGTATAATACGGCTATGCGTTGACTATAGACGCCTAAATAAGATTATAATTAAAAATCGGTACCCCCTACTACTGGTCGGCGAACTTTTTAATAGGCTTAGCTATGTAAAGATATTTATAAAGCTAGATCTTTATAATACGTACTATAGGATTCGCATTAAAAAGGGAGATAAATAAAAGACCGTATTTAAGACACGCTATAGTCACTTTAAGTACCTAGTAATGCCCTTTAGTCTTACTAACGCCCCTATAACTTTTTAAAGCTACATTTATAAAGCTCTAAAAACCCTAGTAAATACTATTTACGTAATTTACCTAGATAATATTCTTATCTACTTAAATAACGAGGACAAGTACGTTAAGCATATTAAGTAGGTACTATAACAGCTTCGCGCTTAGGGCCTATACGCCAAACTATTAAAATATATCTTTTATACTAAGAACGTTAAGTTCCTAGGCTTTATTATTACCCTTAGGGGTATTATAATGGACCCTAACCGCGTAAAAGCTATTAAGGAATGGCTTAAGCCTAAGTCCTATAGGGATATCTAGGTCTTCCTTAGCTTTACTAACTTTTATAGGCAATTTATTTAAAACCATTTAGATACTATATACCCCTTACACGCATATTTTATATAGGTACATCACAACCCAACGTTAGATAGGGAGAAGAAGAAGAAGCATAAGTTAAAAGGGCCTATTAAATGGTATTAACCCTGGTCCTAGCCTAATAACGCGTAGTAGGCGTTCCGTAAGCTACGCGCTGCGTTTATATAGGCTCCTCTACTTTACTACTTCGACCCTAATCTACCCCTAATGGTAATTACTAACACTTCCGATTATACCTATAGCGGTATACTTCTACAGCCTTTAGGGTAGAGAGATTAACTCTACTAATACCTAATCGCCTATTGCAGTTAGAAGCTTACTAGCCTAAAAGTATAGTATAATACGCATAATAAAGAACTACTTGCTATAGTGCAATGTTTTAAGATATAGCGCTATTACCTTAAATACGCCGCGTATATAACGCGCGTGCTCTATAATTATAACAATCTTAGGTACTTTATAACCACTAAAAGCTTATCTACTCGCTAGGCCCGGTACGCTAAGAAACTAGCTAAGTTCGATTTTAAGATTAAATATAAGCTAGGTAAGACAAATCCTACTAATATACTATCCCGGCGCCTAAGTTATGCTAAAGGCTTTAAAGATAATAGTAAGAGGATAATCCTTAATACTATACTGCCTACATTATAGCAAAAGTTGCGGGTTATAGGCCTTATGGGTGGCCCTAGTGCTACTATACTAAACTAGCGAGTAGGATGCGTGCAGTATGCGAGCGACCCTTATAAACTTGGCACCGGCGGACTAAAGCGTCCTATTATTCTCTCTAAGACTACTTTAACTAACCTAATAGCGCCTAATCCTAGGGAAGACCCCTTAGCCTAGGCTATGGTCCCCTATAACAACCTAGTGAGTTACCTATACATTATACGTTACTTCGCTAGTACTAACTTTGCGTAGAGTTTTATGCTACAGCAAGAGGTAGTAGTAGCTACTTTAGCTAAAACGGCATTTACAGAACACCCCCCTAAGTTACTAGTTAATTTTATTTATAAAGTATAAAAAGGGACACCTTTACACGCTTTATATATAATTAGTTAACCTAAGAATAAGTTCCTACTAGTAATAAGGACTATACCCTTAATAATTAAGGACTCTTAAGGCAAAATAATAAGGTCTAGGTACTAAATTATATACTATTATAATAGGAGATCCTTAAGCGGAATTATAATAATCCTATAGGCGGCCACTATAGTTTTAACTATACCTTTAAGGTAATCGCGCGGAAGTATACTTAAAACGGCCTTACCTAAAACCTCTACAAATACCTAAATAATTATAATACCTGCTAACGCTCCAAATCGCGCCGCTATAAACCCTATAGTAAGCTATAGCCTCTCTAGGCCCCCACCTAAGCCTAGCGGCATTATTTACTTAACTTTATTACGGATCTTTTAGAGTCTAAGACTCCTAATAGCGTAGAGTATAACTCCGTCCTTATCCTTATAGACCGTTTTATAAAGCTAGTATACTACTATCTAGTGTGTAAGATAATTAATACTACACAACTCGCAGAACTCTTATTTAGAGTCTTTATATAAATAGGACCTTTAGATAATATCGTCTCTAATAGGGGTAGTGTATTTATAAGCGAGTACTAAAGTACTATATACTATTATCTCCGCATTTAATATAAACTTAGCACTATATTTTACCCGTAGATAGATAGCTAGATAAAGCGTCAAAACTAGGAGCTTAAGGTATACCTACGTATATTTACAAACTAAGAACAGTCTAATTAGGCCTCCCTACTTAAAGAAGTAGCCTTTGCCTATAACTCTAAGGTCTATACTATAATAAAGCGTTCCCCTATTAAGCTTGCTTATAGCTAGCTACTAAATATCCTAGACGGAGTCCTAGACAGCGTCTAAGATACCTAGTAAAGTAAGGAGGGGTCTAAGTTAATAAATGTCTAACTCGCAAAGATATATCTATAACGCCTGCGCCTTATATATAAGGTAGTAGCGGCGTTAATAATACACGCCTAAAAGCTTTAGGTAAAATACTATAATCGTTACTACCTAGCTAAGCATTTCGCCGTTAGTAAATAAGTCCTACTCTCCTCTAAGAACATCCGCACGAAACGTCTCTATAAAAAGCTTAACTATAAGTTTATAGAACCGTTTTAGATCCTAGAGTGCGTAGGGTAGTAAGTATACAAGCTAGAGCTTCTACCTACTATAGTACGGCTCTACCCAGTCTTCTATATCTCCCTACTAGAGCCTTATAGGTTACGCCCTAGGTTTTAACCCCTAGTAGTAGAAGAACTTAAGGAAGGTAGCTAGGAAGTAAAAGCAATTATTACCTACTAGGATTATACTAGACAACCATAGTACCTTATTAAATGGCTAGGATGGCTAAATAAGTATAATAAATAGAAATATAAAATAGAACTTAAGAATTATTAATAACTACTAGATAAGTACTATAAGCGGAACACCCTAGCCTTATAGCTAAAGCGTAGGCGAAAAGTAAGCGCCGCTATTAAAATATAACCTATATTAAAGCGGAGCAGAGGACGTCCTAAGGGATTAAAAAACAAGTAATAATTGCTATAAGAACTGCGGCGTATATATAGGGTGAAGTTTTAATTTATTAATATCCTATATAAGCCACACTTTAACGCAACCTAGCAATGCTGGTAACTTATAGGCGAGGCTACGGCGTATACCGGTAACAAAGCTTAATTTAGAAAATACCCTTCCTAGACCTAGTCCGTCACTTTATACTAGCTAGGCAGATTATTTATATATTAAAGAATAGGCCCGTTTATAACTGGGGTCTATTTAACTAGGGTCTATAACCTACTAGTGACCCGCTAGTAGCAACCTATACTAATAACTTATACTATTTTATATATATGCTATACAGATAACGTATAAGACTAGAGCATAGGTTAGCGGCGGATTTAGTAGGCATATAGCCTTACTATCCTAAACTTAGCTATATGTAAGTAACCTATAACCTACTTGCGAAGTATACACAGCGCTATACCGGTATAGCGTAAGGCTAAAGTAGGGTTAGTGGCGGATTTAATAGGTATACAGCCTTACCGTCTATAAATCTGGCTGTATATAAATAACCTATAACCAACCCGTAAGGTACTAGCGACCTACCTATATAAGTAAGCTTTTAGAATATTTCTGGTCTACTAAATTTAGGTAACGGTATTAAGCTCTACTAGCTCTACCTATTAAATAGACTAATTAGGATTTTCTATACCGGGTATATAAAATTATTACTAGCTTAGTTAAATACGGGGGAGTCTTAGTAAGGCAAATCTAACTAATTAAATAACTTTAACCGCCGGTCAAAGTTCCTTAAAATCTTTATACCGCGCATATGTACTACCTATCTCTCTATATATAAAATTAAGACGCTCTTTCCCTTCTAAATTTTTTCCTTACTAAGGTTTTTTATAGGGTTTTATTAAGGCTTAAGTATATAAAAGATCGGGGACAACCCTTTTTAAAGGGGGGGGCATTATTAGGTAAAACCTAAGTAGATAGTTATATAGCCGTAAGGTATGGGCGACCCTAGGGCAACCTAGGGGTGACTCGCCTGTAAGGTATATGCTCTATATATACCTAGGGAAAACCCTTCTTACCTCATATACAGACTCCTCATTTTCCCTTAAGGATTCGTCTCTGTCTATACAATATACCCATTATTTTATTATTGGACTCCCTATCTATATCCTCACCTTATACCTAATTAGGAAAAGTTATTTATAAGTAGTTGCTACTACCTCTATGCAAAATCTTCTTATTATACCTCTTTAGTCTTACTTATAGATGACTAAAATTGTTCTATATTAAACCTATATTTAAATATAAGCCCTAAAAGCTTCTTAACTCGTAAGATTGCTATATAGGTTAGCCCGGCTATCTTATCCTTTTCTTTAATATTTAGAACTACCTAGTTAAGTATTAGGCCCTAGCTTTTATATATAGTAAGAGCAAAAGCTAAAATAATTAGAAATTAATGCCGTAAGTAAGAGCCTCTTATACCCTCCTATTTATAAAGTATAGAAAATATAGGGATAACTTTTTTACTATTGTCACGGGACACCCCCGTGACACCTTATACACGTCCACCTGTTTCTACCGACTTAGCAACTAGAGACTGACTATAAGACGGCAATTTGCGGCAATCTGACGGCAATCTGCCATATTCTGCTATATTCCGCCAAGTTCCACCGAATTCTGCCAAGTTCTGCCAGGACCACCACCTGAATCCTATTCTGCTCCGTGCATATATTAACTAAGTAACTAAGCTAACGATATATACCCTTTCTTCCCGTTTCCCTGCCTTCTCTCCTTATATAACGTCTTAACCTTATTATACAGTTTATATATATAGCTTAATAGTATCTACTTTGCTACATATTATCGCCGCTTATACTTACTCCGTAATACTACATTGCGTTAACTACCTATACTACTGTTAAAATACAGACTAAACCCAAAGCCCCTATAATAACCGCCGGTATTATATCCGCACTCTAAGAATAATTAGTAGAAATATAGAAGTCTTTTATAGACGCCCTTATATAGAACTAAGCTACTTTAAATTAATAATAAGCCGAATAAGAAGCACGATACTAATAATTAATTAAGGACCTCTAAGAAGAAGTCCGTACCCTTAAGATACCTACGCTAGGACCTTAAGACCGAACGCCGTCTTTAGAAATAAATACATAGAACGCGAGCCCCGAACCTATAGTAGTTACTTACCCTAAACTAACTACTACACCGTAACAATCTAAACGACTACTAGACCCTCTAATATTTACTAGCAAATAATAAAAACTCTAATTATTTCTAAGCTAGCTTAAAAATAAGCTAACTAGTAATGCTAACCACTATCTAACTAAAGCTAACTAACTCTGCTACGCCCTAAGTTGACTAAAAGGAGACACAGCTAACCTTATTAAACCCCTTTAACCGAACTTAGTACTAAGTCTAGTTATACTTCTTAAAGCTATATACGGTAACCTAAACCGCCAAGCTACTACTTAGAGAAAGATAAACTATATAACTTAAGGAATAAAAAGCTTTCTAGTATACTTCTCCGAATTTAACTATTATATAAAGGAAATAGGTTAGAACAACTCCGCACTAATTAACAGCCTTATTAAATCCTTAAGCTCTAAACTAAAAACCTTCCTAATAGGCGTAGACCTACTAGGAGCCCTTAATGCCTATATAAACGTTATTAATAAATAGTATAACGATATACTACGCCTAATACCGAAGCCTGCCCCCTAATACAATATAATAACCCTATAAACGTCTACTAAGTTATTATCTCAGCCTAAGTACCCCAACGCCATGGATATTAACACTAGAATCCTAGATTACGCCCTACTAGGGTCCTTTAAATAAGAACGACGCCTTAAGCTAGGCCTCTGCTTTAAATACAGAAGGAAGGATTATATCTTAAAACACTACCTTGTCCCCCTACCTACGCACTGAAATAATTTACGAACGGCTAACACTAATAGCCGTTCACCATATTAATCTTCTAGTTACCGTCCCCAATCTTCATTTAGTTTCAGCCCCACGTCTAATAAATACTATTTACGAGGACGAAGCTCTAACTAACGCTCTATAAGAACCCCACCCTAATTACCTTTAAAAGGAAGGTCCTAGAGCTAAGTCGCTCTCTAAAACAGCTCTGCCTTAGGATTTCGTTAAATGTATTTAACGTCACAAACTCCAACTCTTAGGACCGTAGCATAACTATTAACTGCCGTCTTTAGCAGAATAGTTAATAGGCTAATGCTTAAATCCTAATTAATATAGGAGCTAGCGGCATAGGATTTATTAATAAAATCTTTATATAAGATAATGGTTTTACCCTAACCTCCCTTAACCGGCATATTAATGTATTTAGATTTAACGGCAAACGCACTATCTTAGGCCGTATTACCTACGTAGTAGCCCTAAGACTCTAATACCTAAACCATAAAGAACTAATTAAGCTTTTTGTTACCACCTTAGGTTACCTAGTAATCCTTAGATAACCTTAAATAAAGCTATATAAGGTAACTATTAACTAGAATAACCTTAAGCTTCTATTTACCGCCTCCTGTTATAAGTAGAAGTACCTTATAACTTACTACCCTAACCCTAAACTAAAACCTAGGAAATCTACTAAGATCTACTAGCCTAAGATTTCTACTAATATTTACCCCACGCCTAAAGAATCCACTAGATTTTACTAACCTAAGAATTCCACCAAATTCCACCGATATAAGATTTCCACCGATATCTACTAAAGATTTGGAAATCCTACTAAACCCTATAAACTAACCCCAACTACTACACTACCCCAAACTAAGTAAAAGCTTAAGCTTAGTATATAGGAATACTAGAAGAACTGGTACCTTATAATAAAAAGAATACTTAAAGAACCTAAACCTAAATCTAATAATAACTCTATACCTAATACTAAACCTAAACCTAAATAAGAAACTATATAAAAGACTATAGATAATCTAAGAGAGCTTAACACCCTAGATATCCGTATAATTGGAGCTACTCCGCTAGCTTAGCTTACTAAGAAGCCTAAATATACAATTTTCACTGTTACGATAGCTGATATTAAGAAAGCCTTAGCACTAAAGAAGCACACCGACCCTATTATAAAGGTACTAGCAAAGTACTATTACCGCTTAAATGTATTCTTATAAAAGGAAGCTAATAAGCTACTAGAATACCGACTATATAACTATAAGATTGTACTTAAAGAAGGAAAGTAGCTTAGATTTAGACCCCTATACGAAATGTCCTAAAACAAACTCTAAGTGCTATAAAAGTATCTGGATAAGAACCTAAGTAAAGGATTTATTAGAGTAAGCTCTTTACCTATAGCCGTACTAGTAATCTTTATTAAGAAACCTAGCAGCGGTTTACGCTTCTGTATAGATTACCGAGCCCTTAATGCTGTTACTATTAAGAACTAATATCCAATCCCGTTAATATAAGAGACGCTAAACCGACTAAGTAAGACTTGCTACTATACAAAGCTTAATATCATCTCTGCATTTAACCGCCTCTATATAGTAAAGGGAGATAAATAGCTTACTGCATTTTATACTTAGTATAGATTATTTAAATACTTAGTGACGCTATTCGGCCTTATAAATGCTCCGAGCTCGTTTTAACATTATATAAATAATACCCTACGCCCCTACCTAGATATCTTCTATACTGCTTATATTAACGATATCTTAATATATAGTAATAACCTGACTAAATATTGGAAATATATTAATTTTATCCTATAAGCCCTATACAGAGCTAGTCTATAATTAGATGTAAATAAATACGAGTTTTATAAGATGGAAGTCCTATACCTTAGGCTTCTTATTTTTATAAACGGTATATAAATAGACCTAAAGAAAATTAAAGTAATTATAAACTAGTAAGAACCTAAGAA
>Ga0307515_10021016_pt1 | contig 11596 bp, 7 predicted proteins | sample 17_EM_MG_FD_194513 | JGI IMG/M metagenome (GOLD analysis project Ga0307515, IMG submission 194513) | Populus trichocarpa ectomycorrhiza microbial communities from riparian zone in the Pacific Northwest, United States - 17_EM | ecosystem: Host-associated > Plants > Roots > Unclassified | place... | reverse complement strand
AATAAATAGCAATAAAAAGAATATGGATCAAATTTAAAAGATTAAAAAATAAAATGGGAGAAATTGAAATTTGTTTTTGTAATTTTATAGTTTATTAAAAAATAGTAATATAAAGAATGATGACCAAATTGTAAAGATTAAAAACGGAAAGGGAATGAAATTGAAAAACAGCTATAATTTTATAACTTATTCAAAATAAAAAATATTATTCAAAAGAATATGAATCAAATGTGAAGGAAAAAAAAATTGAAGAGGCTGACACTGAATTCAAAAAGGTGAGAGAGAAGAAGAGGAGGAAGAAGAAATGGTTGTTAGTAATAAACTAGAGGCGTGTTTGTCCACGCGCCTCGCCATCGTGTAAAGAGGTTGAGACCTTCCAAACACTGTCTTAAAAAATGGCTCTGCACGCACGACCCGAATGATGCTGGGGTTGTTTACAAGCTGAAAAAGTTTTTTAAAATAATATTTAATACAAGTCAATTAAAAAAATTTCATTATATAACCTTCAAATCTGCAACAAAACCAATGTAAAATGACTAAAAAGCTCTTGTAAAAGAGTTACGTTGATTTTATCTTTAAGGACATCAATGACCAATGTAACCTTATACAACTTGTAAAAGATAATTGCGTGATGGTGAAAAGATGACCATTCCTTAATGCCTGGTTTAAAGTTTTTTTGTATTAAGGACAATACTGTCATTTTACTATTCCAATAAATAATAAAATATATTTTGGGTTATAGTAATTTCTCCTTCTCCTTTAACTTTTTTTTTTAATTTTAAATTAATTTGAATTTTAATAAATTTTTATAATATACTTGATTTATTGGTTAACCCAATCCAAAATCTTGAATTATTTTAAGTTCGGACATGATCATGTCGGGTTTTAAATTGAATAGGCTAGTTTTTCGAGCAGAATTGGGTCGTGTAGATAGGTCGGGTTGATATTTGCAACCTGAATCAAAGTAGCTAATTTATCTTTCCTTTCTTCTTGGATTTTGTTCTGTAACTTGCGGACACCGGGCGCATCCTAATTTCTTCCGCTCTTTCTTCTTCCTCCCTCTTCATCGAAATCACAATTGTAAAATATAACTGGAATTGACAGCTCGAGAACATCACTTCACTACTAAGGTGCCCCTCTTTTATCTAATTTTTTTTTATTTGCGTTTGTGAAACCCTAGGTTTGTAGAGTGAAATTATGAGTTCGAAGCTTTTTAGGTTATTGTTTTGTGAAACTCTAGGATCTAGTGTGCGAGGCTGGGAAAACTCTGAAATATTCTTACGAATTGTGATGTTTTGCTGCGGGGAAGAGGAAGGAAGCTGTGACCTTATAACCCTAAATTAAGAAGCTTTCTCTTTGCAGACCTTTTTGGTAAATGCTTTTAATTGGTAATGTTGTGGGATTCTTTTGTAATCGCGCATTGTTACCTTATGATCTGCGTGAATTTTGAATATATTTGCTTTTAATTGACGAAATGGTGATGATGTGATGTGAAATAATGTTATTGTTGTTGCTATGGAATGTGAAATAATGAGTTCGGGAAATCAAAAGGCTATTCTGTTCAAGGTGACAAAGTTTAAAATTGACGAAATGCTTATGATACTAATTACTTTGCCAGGCCGAGGTACTAAGGAAGATTCTTAAGTTTTTCTTCTTCTTCTCTTCTTCTTTTTGCATAGCCGAGATAATATTGCTAATGAAGCATTTGCGTTTTTTTTTTTTAATCTATTCTTCATTCATGAGCTGGCTAATTATAATTACTAATTATTTGTTTGTTCTCAATTTATATATTATATGCACAAATATACAGTGGAGTTAGTAGAAACTTGGGAATATATATGACATTGAAATTTGAACTTAGTGGCAGTTTATGTTCATCTTGATCTTTGGTAATATATATTTTCATGATTTTTGGTGATATGGGTTTTGGATAGTAAATAATTGGCTGGAAGTTATATGGAATTCTGATTTCAATAGGAAAAGTAGTGAACTAGAAAACGTGATATCATTATGGACTATGGAAAGAAGGGTCAGCGTGATTATTGCATTTAGCATACAGTGGAGTATTTATAACACAGTGGAGTCGCAAGGAATCATTTCAGGAGATTATTCTGCTACTTGTGTACTTTGTACTTGAATTTAAAAAATTTGAATGTTTGGGATATTGATCTTAAATCTTTTGTGGACGTGTCAAAATCCTTGACTTCCAAGTTTCAACTTCTAAGGCTCATCTAGCTCTCAAATTGTAAACTGAAAGCAACAATGGCAACTGAGTCACTGAGTTCTGCTCGAAAAGGTGAGCCAAAACTTGCTCAAGTTAAAACCCATATATATACTCTTCAGTTATGCTTTTTTTTTTTTTTAACTAACTAATTAATTAAATTTGGGTTTGTGATTTGATGCAGTGATTGTTCAGTTAAAAGCCACTGCCGATGCGCCTATTCTCAAGCAAAACAAGTTCAAGGTGTAGTTTTCTTTCACTCATATTTACATAGATTTATATATGTATTTTTTATGTAATAAATTCTAGGTGGTTTTGTATTTCTGTGTCTATTCTTGTGGGTTTGGCAAATAAGGATAAATTCTAGATGCCAACATATTCATTTTCTTATGAAATGTTGGCTAGTATAAAGAACTATAAACTCATAGAGATAGAATGAATCAAGGGATGATCTTGCTGCTTTGTTATCTTGATATAAGCTGGGATTTCATTGGAGAAATTTTTTAGATAAATAATTGTATCTAGTAGAACTGAAGTAAGAGTGCACTATGGAAGAATAGGGTTTTGTCTAGGAGTTTTGATTTTTTGTCAGGAAGCTATGTTTTGGTTCAATACATGGGCATTTTTTGCATGCGAATGTGATCATGTATGCTGCCATTGAATTCTATCCAATTAGAGATATTGTAGCCTCAAAGGTATCTTCTTTTTCAAACTTATAAATAGAGTGCATGCAGGGGGCGGAGCCAGGGGGAGCAAAAAAAAAAAAAACCCTTCTTGGCTCCCCCTTGAACAATTAAAAATTTAAGTCCCCCTAAAAAAAACAATTTAAAATTTCAGGGCCAAAACTAGTAAAATTTAAGTCCCCCTAAAAGAATTTCCTATTCCGCCCCTGAGTGCATGTGTGCCTTGTAACCATTGAGCATTGGGCAACAAATCTAAAGCTTGGAAACGAGTTGCATGACAAACTGCATGCTGAAACAAACCCTTGATTCATAGCATTCTTTTGCTCTTCTAGAGAATAATTTTACTGCTATAGCTTTGGACTCCCAGAAAGAGCTTAATCAATGGGGCAGGGCTTTTTTGGTGTTTCAACCAAAAAACATTTCATGAAATTGCATAATACTTCTTAAAATCAGAATAACTGCAAGTTGATGTGTTTCAGGTTTCGCATACAACATGTGGTTTAATGCTTCCAGAGATTGATTTTTTTATTTATTAAAACTTTCTTGCATTTCATTATTAATTGTTATGATGATGATATTTATATACTTTGAGTACTTGGATGTGGCAGATACTTGGAACTGATAAGTTTGCTAAGGTGATTGATTTTTTGTCCCGGCAACTTCAAAGGGAGAGCATGGTAGCTTATCAATGATATTGATTTCTCTCCAATTTAGCAAAAGAATTAATAAGTGGGTTTCTGGAATAGTAATGTTTTCTTTTTCTCCCTTGTTCTTTAGTTTGTATACATCAACAGTGCATTCTCACCAAATCCAGATGAATTGGTGATTGATCTGTTTAATGTAAGTTTTTGTAGCAGTTAATTTTTGTTTTATCAATTTAATGTCGTCTCTTTGGTTGTGGCTGTTATAGATAATTCTGATTTGAAAAATACAATTTGGTTTTTTATCGGTTCATATCCATTCATGTTAAATTTCAAGTTACAACATGTACTAGATGATTGCACCCCATATGCATTAGAAGAGCATTGATTAGGTTTTTTGTTTTTTTTTTGTGACAAAATTATGAAAGACCCAGTAATTGCAACACAGTTATGTGTTATACTGATGATTTTAACCAAGACATCTCATCTAATTTATTATTTGTTTGTTCATTGTGCTTAATTTTGGAACGACAAACATTTATTTATCAACACTACCGGTTTTAAGAATGAAGCATTTGGTTAATACGACACTCAGGCAGAAAACAAATGGGCTACAGGCAAATGATTCATATGAAATAAGTTGCTACTTCTCCAAATATTGTGCCCAACTATCCATGTTCTGAGCTGTCATTGAGCACAAATGTTACATGCAAATGACGTAAATGTAGATTCTATCATATGGTATCTGTCCTTGCCCTTAAGCGAAATTTGGTAGTCTGTAGTCAACTCTTGATGAACATAAGGTGTGATGTATCATTTTGTATTTCATTAACATATATATACACATGACAATGTCATTTTCAAGATTGATACGTGGCAATGGAAAAAGATGGTTTAGTTGAGGAGAAAAGCTTCCATGAAGTTCTCGTGAATTTTGCAAGGCTTTTTTTTTACCTCATGAGCATAACATGACTAGGACCCCCGTTGAAGGTTTGTTTGGATTGTGTCGGTTTTCTCTCACTGAGTTGCTCCTAACCTTAGTTAATTTAGGTTTGTAAGTCTGTCATTTTTTATCGGATTCATATTTGCTCTACCTGTCCTTGACTCTACCTATTGTAAGTTCAAACTAATTTCCACTTTATCAATTCAGAATTTTGGCGTTGATGGTAAACTGCTGGTCAACTATGCTTGTTCAGTGGCGTGGGGCTAACTTTCGGCAATGCCCGAGCTGATTTACGCTGTTAATACTTGAGAACTTTTGTTACATATTATGAATATTTGTGGTGTTTTCTTGGACCCAACGAGTAATAAGGAAACTTCATTGATGCAAACCCTGCAATATCGTTTGCTCCGTGTACTTACTTCTACAATACCGTTCTGTAGATCTCATGCAAGCAAGCGCCGTACATAACTAGTTGATATACTAGAAGTGTGATTGAAGAGATGGAGATTTCAATCATAGAATTCACGTGCATTTGTAAGATTTCTTTTTTCTTCTTGTTTATGGTTAATTTCCCACTTCATCCATTTATACCCCTGCTTCAGTGATGAGTCTGAATATACAAGACCTGTACTGGTTTAAGATGCTTCTATCGAAGGCTGGAGATTTGTTTTTTTTATCATTTGGTCTTCAACTTTTCGATGCGAGAGCGATGTGATAATGACATGTACCTGTAGCACACACTATGCCTTTGATACCTTTCGGAATCTTTACAGCACGAAAGATGTCCATCAGAATTTTGTTCTCATTGTACCAGTCTGTAAAATGACGAAACCATTCAGAAATTGTTACAAACTGCATTCGAGATTCCATATATTTTCACACGAGATCAAGAAATTGTGACCTGAATAAATTCCAACTTAATGTCTGTGAAGGTCAGTTATTACCAGAGTTTTGGGTTCTTCTGCATATTCTCACTCCTATGGACTGTAACTTGAAGCCTGGATTCATTAAAGATTGTGGGGTTGCTGGAGATGCCTTTGCAACTATATATTGGTTAAAACCTTTTGGCTTGATATGATTTAATCGTGATGATGTCTGGCAGTATACTGTATCTTAGATTTGCTAAGGATGTTTGGTGAGCGAATTAAAAGAAGATGCAGGTCTCTCTCTATACTTGCTACAATATTTTCACCGACACAGCTTTAACTCTCGGAAAGGATGCAGTGGGTTACACAAATTGGTATTTAGAATTGAATTTCAACATTCAATTTTAAGATGCAAAGGAAAGCAGTTGCCCTACTTTTTGTAGCCAATCGATTCTTTGACCTAATTGCATGTTAAATATAGCTCATGTTTGTTACCTGTCAGGCAGGACCACTCTGGTCCACGAGCCAAACTCCCTGAGCTCATAACCGGTTCTTCGTTTATCGAGTTGACGCCCTGTGGTTCATCATGTATCACTTTGACGGTATCTGGAAAGGTTTTAGAGACAAGTTTTATCGAGAAAAAGTGCCTGAAGGGAATCCTCAGAAACTGGTTTAGGTCAGTTGAAAGCTTGATCAAGCCGGCGGCTGTAATGTTTTCCTGTGATTCTTCCCTTTCAACTTCTCCAAAAGTAGACCTTGCCTGTATGTCCTGGTATGGCACATGCTGGACTCACCAACCAGTTTGAAACTGAGACTGATGAAATGATTTGACAGGTTTGGCTTAAAAAGTGATTTTTCTTTCACGTGCTAATATTTTAGTAGTATGAAAAATTTGGTGACCTTTTTCTCTAAAGGGAAGCGATGCTGCCACGTTGTACACTGATGGATCGCCATCGTAAATAGCCATCCTCTATATGATGAACAGGTTTTTGAGTTTCCTAGTCAATCTTCGCAGAAATGCTTGGTGCAAAAGCACTTCACAGTCGTGGATTTGCCCTATAAAACGGTCTAATCAAGCTCGAATGAGACAAGAGTCTGAAATCTGATTCTATTTGTTTACTGCTACTCGCTAGCTTAATTACGCATACATCCTGCAAAGCATGGTGGATCTCAGCTTTGCTGCCCTTGCTGTGAGTTTGATTATCAAAAAGAAAAAAAAAAGGGTTTGCCACCCTTGAAAATAATAATAAAAAAAAATAGAGTGGCCCTGGAGCTAGCAAAAAGGACTATTATTGTGAGTTTTGCGACTCACAGGCACCTTTTGTCGGTCGGAGTAGCATGATTGTGTTCCGTTCATAATCCTGCAGACAGGTCCTTTCCCGCTTTAGCATAATTATTTTTTTGTCTGTTAGACCACCACCCTTCCACAGTTCAATGACAGAGAATTTGTATTATTCCCTGTTTATTTTTGAATTTTAAAAATATTTTAAAAAAAATATAATTTTTTTTTTATTTTTTTCTTTACTTCAAATTAATATATTTTGATGTTTTTAAATTATTTTGATATACTAATATCAAAAATAATTTTTAAAAAATAAAAAAATATATTATTTTGATATATTTTCGAGTGAAAAACACTTTAAAAAATAATCACAATTACACTCCTAATGTTTTTAGATTCTTCTTTTTATTTTTCACATTGATAAAGAATTGCTCTCTTTTTATTTTTCACAATTATGATAAAGATAATATTAAATCATTTCTGATTAATTAATATTAATTATTTTCCATATTAATTTAATATTTATCAATATTAAAACTTTATTTTACATAATTAAAAAAAAACATCAAATTTAACTAGTATTAAATAAAAAAATATATCATAGAGGGACTCCATAATAAAAAAAATAATCCGCAAGTACAACTTAATAATAATAAAATATATTTTAATTAAATAAGGATTTGCATATATTGTCATTACAGAAAAAAACAAGACGTTGAAGGACTATAAAATATTCTTGATTCCATTCAAGCTTAATCCCTGTCAATGTAGATACAGTTTTTATGCTTACTATAAAAGATTTATTATCACAACTCGAGATTAAAACTAATATTTATTAATTTTTATGATATTTTCTTTTATATATATATAAATCTTTTCTATACTGCAGTGATAAAGATAATGTCATTTATTTTTTAAATTTAAAATAAATTTCTTGAAAATTTAATATAGTTACATTAACTCTTAAGTTGTAAATATCGTAACGACTGGCTAAACAGTGTTATTTCTCTCGTTAAATTTTGAACTGTGTTATTTTATTTTATTTTTTATTTTATTTTGTGTTTTTTTCTAGTATGCTACTATATATATATATATATATATATATATATATAGACACACACACACACACACCGTTGGCATCTAAAGGTATGTGGAAGGGTAAAAATCAAAGAAAATCAGTGCAGAATATGATTGCCAGCCAATACGGAAGAAGAGGCCAGAATACACAGACCACATAAACTCTAGCAGATTCATGAATCATCATCACGCAGCAGGAATGTCAAATATATAGCCCATGACTAATTAGTAGTTACACTAATAATTCAAGAGAGAGGACAAGATTTACAGACTGTTGTGGCATACCAGCATCTAAGCCTTATCTATTTCAAGGAATCGGCTCATCCATTCCAGGTTCAAGGGATCTTCATTGGAGAAATCAAAGAAATCATCCACGTTAAAATTCAGTTTTGACTCTTCTTCACCCCTTTGGCTGGATTTATTGTCTTCTTTCAAATCCAAATTGTTTTTTATTATATTTTTCTCAACTCTGTGATCTTCTTTAGTTGAAACTCCAGTTTGTTTCCCTTTCTGGCTTATCTTCTTGCTCAAATGAGAATTCCAATAGTTCTTAATCTCATTATCTGTTCGACCCGGCAGTCTTCCAGCGATCAGTGACCACCTGGACAAAAAAAAACTCAAAACTAGTAAGTGTTTTTCTTGAACTAAAACTAACCAAGGAGCATCTAAAATATGCTCAAGAACGCTGAATATATTAGACATTACCTCTCAAGGAAAGGGTACTACTGTGCAAGATACAAACAGCAAGAGTAATTACGGAAATTGGGAGAGTATAACTATTAGGAGTTGGTGTTTCTCAATGCTAGATAACATTAATTACCTGTTTCCTAGTAGTTTATGAAGCCTAAGTATGAGGTCCTCTTCTTGGTCAGAAATGTTGCCTCTCTTGATGTTTGGTCTTAAATAATTCAACCATCTTAGCCTGCAACTCTTACCACACCTATTGAGAGCTGCAAGAACACAAGGACACGTCAAGCTTAAATCAGATCGCAATACATAGTGCATAATTCAACTCAAGTAAGTTGTTTCTTTCCTTGGTAAAGATTATATATGAACAACAAAGTATGTGTGTGCACTTACCTGCTTTGGCTGCAATTGTCTTCCATTTTCTTGCGCCATGGATTGCAATAACCTCAGCCAATTTCCTATCTTCCTCAGCTGTCCACGCCCCCTTGTTGGGCATGTTTGTCATGTTTTCCATGGGCTTAACCCCCTCTTTCTTCATGGTAGCCATCAACGAGCTTGTCTTCTTCTGCGAGTGAGTGTGTCTGTGTGAGAGAGAGAGAGAGAGAGAGAGAGGAAGCCGTTGCTTCTCTAGGGAGCTGTTTTGGCTAACATTCCAAGTTGGGGAGAAGGATATCAACTTGCATTTATTTATATTAATTTGTTCGTGTCAGGCAATGAAGGGTCGGTCGTCACTGATTAAAATAAAGGAACTATATGAGACCCGGAAAGATATTGATCATGGCTTTCATGATTGCTGTAAAGTTTTTGTCAAGTTCCATGCTATACTACAAAAGGCTGCTGGAGAGAAAATATTTATTATTCCTTAGTGCGTGTATACCTACCTTGTTCATCTCAAGTCGTCTGCAAGGAGACGAGCATCGAGGGGTAAAACTGATCTGATCTGACGATTGTAATAAAAGTCATCAGCTGCGTATGTACGGAGAGGTTGATCTTGTGGCTGTGGATGGAAAATCTTGACGGAACACAGTTTTCTTCTTGTTTTTTGAAAGTACGTTAACGAAGGCATGCTATCTGCTTACGAAAAGGTTAATTTAATGACAGGACACTTGCGTATGTATTCGATAATTGAACATCTTACCGTTATCATTACCAAATAAACTAAAATCTAAATACAAAAAAAAAAAAAAAAAACCAAGAGCTTGTCCAGCTTTGGGCTCCTTCTTCTTTTTTCTTTTTCTTTTTTTCACAGTGAAGGAACCCACAGACGGGCAAGTTTCTGTCCATCAACTTTGATGAACAATGTTTTCCCAATTTTGGGCTCCTTCATTTTGTTTTCATTTTCACTTTGCAACCAGATAAAACAAAACCTAAAAACTTGAAAAAAAAAACGAAAAGAGTTGGAAATTAATATTTTCCCACGGTTGATGAACAACAATCTTTCCACTAAACTTAACACATACTGTTTACATTGAAGAGAGTACCTCTGCATTGCATAGAGAAAGCAATTGCAAGTGCAAATAACACTAATAATATATACCCAAATAAGAAAAAAGCTAGCAAAAGGGGACGATATAGGTTTACGCACGGTAATTAATCTGTTCTGTTTAAGGGTTAGGTGGGAAGAAAGGAGGTGCCATTTGTTGAACTCAAGTGTAACATTGACAGATTTTACGGTTTACATCGCTTACGAAGCTTGGAATCATGAACATGGTCAAATTGATCTCCTCTTCGATCGGAAGGTGATAATTGAGATGATGAACACATGACTGACGCATGCGGGTGACAGTAAAAAAGAACTGTATATAATGTTATTAAAGCAGAAGTAGACAAAATCTTGTGACAGATTAGTCTGCTAAAGGTCAAGTGCAGAAACTTTTGATTATATTATAAGTAATTATGTAATTAAACAGTGGTGACTGCATTGGTATCGTTCAAAGATTTCTGCTTTACCCTACTGATTGAGACGTATTTGTTAAAGATTACATCCATCACGTAATAAGAGATTGATTTGTGTCCATTATTGATCATTCTATCTCTTAAGAAAAAAAAAATAGAGAGAAGGGGTGGAATTATGTTCTTATGGTCAACTTTATAATCTGATAGAAACCGAGTTTGGTCGAAACCGACACAAAAATTCATCCAAAGAATCTTATTCATGCCCTTGGATTAGTTTATGAACCCAGAATCCTAAAATTGATTACTGAAAATATAAATATTATATACAATGAGTCAATCGACGGACAAGATCCAGCGTATTATTGAACAGAACATGGATTTTTGAACAGTGCTTGGCATTGTTCATCAAGGGACATTTGACTATTCACTCCTAGACAATTTCTTTTTGTTTGCAATGTGATTATTAAACTTTATTTCTTTGTTTTATCATCCTTGTAAATTTTGTTTGCATGGTTTTATGTGCTGGGATTTATTATTCTTTACATGCTTTGATATATACGATGTGTCAAAAATTATTCCAGTGTTATATTAAATATTGCTATTAAAAAATAAAATCTTGAAATATAATAAAAAGTAAAAAGTAAAAAAAAAAAACAATGATCAAAACTAATATAAAAAACAAAAGAGGTGTTTTTTTTTATTTTCACTCTTTAATGGCTCAGAAAACTTATTTTGGTCCTTTAAGTTTTTAATTTGCATATTTGATTCTTATTATTTTAAGTTCTTATATTTCAACCCTAAACATTATTTTTATTAGATTTCAGGTCCGGGATATCGACATATGAGAGATAAATTCATCATAAAATAAGAGGAGAGAGAAATGATTCGGACGGTCATATTCCGGTCATAAAAAGATTGATCTTAGGATAAATAAATTTGTCTTTCTCATTCATTTTTTAATATTCGAAGAATGAAATATCAAGAAATGAAGTTTTAGGATTGAAACGTAAATTCTTAAAACTCTAGAAACTGGCCCCGTTTGTTTGCTGGAAAGTAGTTTCTTTTTGGAAAGTGAATTCCGAGGAAAGTGAATTCCGGGAAAGTATTTTCCGATATTTGGTAGTGTAATGGAAAATAAGTTGGAAAACACTTTCCAGTGTTTGGTTATGTCAGGAAAAATAAGCTGGAAAATAACTTATTAATGTTTTATTTTTCTCAAGTTTATTAAAATAATGAGGAACAAATCTTACAAATTAAAAAGTTGAATGAGAATGAAATTGAAAAAAAATATAATTTCATA
>Ga0307515_10021015_pt1 | contig 11597 bp, 12 predicted proteins | sample 17_EM_MG_FD_194513 | JGI IMG/M metagenome (GOLD analysis project Ga0307515, IMG submission 194513) | Populus trichocarpa ectomycorrhiza microbial communities from riparian zone in the Pacific Northwest, United States - 17_EM | ecosystem: Host-associated > Plants > Roots > Unclassified | place... | reverse complement strand
AATATATAGGGAAGACGCGCCTTTAACCGATATAACTGGCATAGCTTTAAAAGCTTCTTTAAAGGGCCGTCTTTAACAAAGCTAAGGCGGGGCTTATAAATATGGCACTTGCTACACTAAATTACAGTAGGATCTGCTATATTTATAATGTATATAGCAGTATTAATAGAGGTATTAATAAAAAGGAAGGCGCAATACTAGGATATTTTGATGTTTATAATATTTTAATGTTCGTCACGTGGATTCTGCCACAACTTACCGCGCGCGCTTTTTCATCTAACCAATTAGAAGCCGGCTTGGCGAGAGTTTGAATTCCAGGACCCGAATATAATAGACCACTCGTACCTCGGGTCAACAAGGTTAGATCAGGGGTGCCATGACTCATCTACCTCTTGTAAATATAGTCTCTTTTCTTCGTAGATCAATTTGCACACGAGTTCGTTCTAACAGGAATTGCCCTTTGTAAGAGTATGTTGCAAAAAAGGTGCATAGAGGCGAAAAAATCGCTTATTTTTTCTAAGTCGTTTTGCGGTAAAACTAATCATGTACGCAGGCGTGATTGAAACTACACGCAAAATGACTTAGAAAAAAAAGCGAATTTTTCGCCTCTATGCACCTTTTTGCAACCTTTTTTGGTAAACTTGGGTGGAGGTATCCTATCTATGGAACGGTTTGTAATGTATGAATTTAAGTGAATTCAAATGTTCTAAACCAAACTGGAAGGCTCTGGTAATGCCAGCTATAGCGTTCAAAATGGGCAGCGTCTTGCTTTAGTACCCTCAGGCCCCACAAAACAGCCATCGTCCACGATACCGTTCAATAATAGTATTAGTTCCCAATATTACCTGGCACAAAGCAAACTATCGGTATAACCTCGTACAATTGCCGTACGCCCGTAGAATCTGACCAACGACAACAAATCCTCCAATAGCAGGAATGCCAACCAGAATCAGAGAAGCGAAATCCGAGAGACTATAAACAAACCCCAGCCTCCTGGTGGTATATTGTGCCTTGTTAATCCGACCACTATCCGGACTTACGTAGCCATAAATATAAAAAACTTTTAAAAGAAAGGGATTGCTCTGAGGCCCTCGCTGAATCTGGGTGCGGACCACTGGATCCATCAAACCGAAAAAGATCCCACTAGCAAGCCAAGTCATAGTCCACGCCTGTTGTGCCCTTGTACTCCCCCTTCGGTGAAAGCCAGTCAATCCTCCAATGGTCGCTATCGCGATAGAACCAATGAATATACTACCATAGAAACTGCCGTAGAATTCCAGAATTCCCCTGGTGAGGCCACTGTTATTCCTTAGATACGAAGGCACTAATCCCCTAATGAGGCCATTGTCATTCCCTGGATACGAAGGCACTATGACCTGCTGTGTGGTGATAGAGGGTGCGTTGGTATCCTCCGGCGTCTTAGTCTCCAATGGTGCGTTAGTTTCCAGGGTTGTGTTAGTCTCTAAGGTTTGCTCATCTTGGATCGATTTGTCGGTTCGTTCTCGAGTGACTGGTTGCATGATTATGTTATCGTTATCTCCGGCGAATGTAGCATCGAAGGTCTCTTCACCCAAGGGAGCGGCGACGATACAACCAACCACGCCGTCAAAAGTCCCCCCTTGCCCCACTGCCTCTCTCATTATTTCCGAATATATCAAGTATACTTTGTCATAATCTGGTGTGAGGATTGTACTAAGTAGGTTCACTATCGACATAAGCAAATATGGTATAACAGTAAGGCCGAACGCAGCGTATCCGTAATGTTGAAGCTGGTCTCCTCTTGAGAGATACAGGGTGATAAATGCAGAGATTGCCTATAAAATGGCAATCAAGCCTTGTGAAAGGCTATATGATGGACTAATACTATCTGGAGAGAAGCTAATTTTGGTGCCATATCCGGTTGAATGACTTGGATCTTTCGGATTGTCCCGACCCGGCTCTTTAACGGTGGTTCCAGGCGGAAGTATTGCGAGAGCGTAACTAAGAGGAAGGGGGCATTTGCCCAAATTGCCATAAACTTTGCGACTACTGATATCGAATTTATTATGAGATGGTGTGAAATTCAATGAAGGCTCGACCTTATAGGTAATAGGCACTAATTCCCCGGGAGCTGGCTTTTGTGGAGATCTTAGACCTTGAATCACAATACCATCCTGATGTTTCCACTCAGTTGTTCGAACAACAGTACAAAGTGCACCGGCTTTGGAAGCGGCTATGAGCGGTGATGTGTAAAATTTGGCATGCCGCCAGATCCTAAGTAATCCCTGTAGAACACCAGAGGAAGGAATTAAAAGAGTAACAACCATAGCTAGGAGAGTAGAAATGAATGGTTCGCCTGCTTTCTTCCGAACAGTTCCAGCGTGAGCAACAAAATTGCCGAGAAAGAAGAGAGCGACATCGGTCCACTTTGTGGGAGTACATAGGAGATGCGGGTTTCCATGATTCGTCGTACCGTTAGGAAGAGTGACGGTAATATTTGTAAGGGTTGGGTACGCATGCGAAGGTCGAGGTGTTGAAATAAGTACATTGCAGAACCTGAAAATGACTGGGCCTATGACAGCCCCAATGCGCGAGTTTACAAGAATAGATGATTTCAAAGATTGAAGAGGTATTGGAAGAATTCAATGTAACTTTGAATATCGAAGATAGCTACTGCGGAGGCCGATCGCCGCCAGAAGCAAGGTTCTTGCAACCAAGCATACGGCTTCGCTACAATTACTATGGTGGTGCACCACGAATGTGGTTAGTCATTCGCTTGCGGGCCGATTGATTTAACCAAAAAGCAGCTAAGCAGCAGCATACCTATTTTCACCGATCCAGCGGCAGCAATTCTGCCCGTTTTTCCCTCCAAAGCCTGCAAAACAGACCCACGCTTGCTTATCCAGAACACACATACATACACGCAGCGCGCACGCATGCGGTGTACACAACTTCAAACAAAATGCCCCACCAGAGCCCCGAAATGCAGCTGCAGGAAAAACGCCGAGGCTGATGCCAATGCAGGGAGGAAAAAAATTCCAAGTGTACAGAAAAAGTAAGCGCCGCGCTACAGGATGCTGGATGAGCTAAGTAGTACAGCCTATTCATATAAGTATTTGAAGGGAAATGCGAATCGGAGGAGATGAGGGAGGATCTGGGGGAGGATCTAAAGCGCGCTTCATATCCTACCCCTGCGCTCCCTGAACTGATCGCCCGTCGTCGGCACCGGCTTATCGGCACGGATGACCCACAGCAGGAGGTCCTCGAGCGGGAGAAAGACATAGAAGACCTTGTTACACGCAAACGACAAGAAAACGAAGCAGGTCGCGACTATGGCGTCGAGGTAGTAGTGGTTGGCGGTCGCCACAATCGTGGTCAGGATGAAGGCCGGATAGCCGACACCCAGCAGCAGGTAGAACAGCTTCCAGAAAGCAGACTTGCGGCTCTCGCCCTTCTCCAGCGTGCGTCGGAAGAGCCCCGAGTGGTAGATCAGCGTGCAGCCGATGCAGAAGGAGTAGCCGAAGTGCATGCTTGGCATCGCGGCCAGCGTGTTCACGTACTTACCGCTCATCCACACGCTCTGCGCGTCGTCGTGGCGCACGGTGTCGAGGAAGCCGAATTCGGCGGGGAGGAGCCGCGGCGGCATGCATGGGTATAGGATGAAGGTGAGGAAGGCGCAGAAGTTTGTGAGCGTTATCGTGCGGCGGACGACGGCGAAGGTCTTGTGGGACGGAGCGACGTAGTAGTACCAGCAGATGAAGCTGTGCGTGTATCAGTACATACCAAGATCTTACATCAGTTAATCTGATTTGGTGGGCATTTTTGAACAGACTTACCCAACGGTTCCAGGGATATGAATCAGCGCGTACGCCTTGTTCAAGACCGTAAGGAAATCCTGATGGCCGTGCATAAACCATTGCTGGACGCTCCTCTCAGGCACAGGAAATAAAAAGCTGATCCAGCTGAATTGCTCCGTCTCCAACACCGCAATGCCATGCGACTGAGCAACATTCCAAATGCCCGTTTTGGCGAATATTCTCTGCGAAGTGATCGATGTCATGCGGTAAAATGCGTAGTTGATGATCCAATAAAACATTTCAATTAGGAAGGGAAATCGCTGAAGGATGCGGCTATGAATGTTGTTTTTGAAACGCGAGGAATTAGGTGTATGGATAACCGTCCCACAGCAGTTGCGTTGCTTGGGAGGGTCCTTTGAAGTCGCAAAGTAATCGTCGAGGTCATCGTCGTCGTTGGAGTTATAGGCTAGTAGTTCGTCCGAGGAGTGACTCGACTCGGAACTGTCCAAAAGGGAATTATATCGCGACCTCGGCTTGTCAAATATGCGGAAGCCCCTCCTCCTCGTCATGAACATGGCTGTGAGCAAAATAGATGCGACAATCTGATAACAAGGCTATGCATTAGCGATGGACGATAATTTAAAGTTCTCACGATAATGCGAGACGCGACGCACTATTGGTTCTGCCCATCCTGGCAACTTCCACGCAGGCTTGCTGTTCCATTCTGGCTCCTCGATGGGAACCGTGACATTCATCGTCATGGCCATGGTGGTGATAAGGACCAAGAATTGGCGAGTGGTCAGTGGGGTAGATGCCCTTGCAGGATCAAACAACTGCGGTAGAAGGATCCAAAAAGTATAATGGAAGTACAAGGAGACCAGCCCCGGGACAGAAAAGCAGTAAAAAGTGTAAGAGAAGTCGACAGGAGTAGTGGTATTGAAATGAAATTCAGATGTTTTGCTAAGTTGTATGCGCGGGAGGTAGGATGACGCGGCAAGTATCGGCCCCTAAGAAGCGGGATGTGGTGGGTTATAAGGCGGGCAAAAGAGAGTAGAAGGATGTAGGAATAGAAGGTAGAGGAAGAGCAAGTAGGAAACAAGAGAGGGCTATGCAAGCAGAATGATGACGATCACTGCCGCGCATTCCGGGGGTTTCGTGAGCAAGAAGGGCTTCTAAGAGTGAAGCTTGTCCTAAGGATCGCAATGTCCACTCCGAAAGGGGCGCATCTTGGCATGCATTCTTGGCATACATGGCATACATGGCATACTTGGCATACATTGATCCACTTTTCCCAGTCAAGCGACGGTCAAGGAACAGCAAGGAGCTCAGGTTCTGCCATTGCTTCAGCACTGGGTTCAGCACAGGGAGAGATGCGAGCATTAAAACAATACTGTGGGTGTTGACGAGACAGCTGGGGACATCTGGAGGAATCCGGTACGCCTCGCCCGTGTGGCGACGCCCTCAACAACGGGTGAAAAGAATGTCCGACAAACGATGGATCCTTTTATTAACTGTGACGTGACAAGCTCCGCACGACTCAGCCACCGCACAAACCCACAAAAGGTAAGCGAATGACTGTGCCAGGCACGGCTGTGCAGAACAGTGCATATACGCGCAGACTTCGTCACTTGACATTAATACACATAAATTATACAGCAAATTGTAACTTAATGCTTCCTTCTACTCCTCCCCATCTATAAAGGCTAAAGAAGCAGATACTATTAAATGAAGCCAGTTCTTCTCTGCGTATGACTCCAAATTACTGGGGAAAGTAGTAATCCTTTATATAGTATAAGAATGTAATATAATATTACTAAGAAGCTTAAAGATGCCAACCAGACGGATATCCTATAGAGACAATATGAAATATACTAAAGCAGTGCGCGGGAAGGTGGGAGTAGAAATTGATTTGTTAACTTATTAGACGGGTGCTGCAGGAGGAGTGAGAGGCGATAACTATATGGAGGAGGTGCGTGCCCGTATTGTAGAAATCCCTAAGTGATGTAAAATATTAGTTAATTTAGATGGTAAAGCCATTAGGTTAGTATTATATAGTGATGTTTTGAAGAATATATTGCATGTAGATTGCTAGCCGGCAGAACTTTGGGACCGCAAGTAATTAAACCACCCCTGTGGACGGACAAAGCTGTGACGCACGCCAAGATCCGCGTCGGAATCGCTTATAAGCAGAGTAACAAGGACGAAGAGAATGATGGACTTCTGAAACTGCCAACCTTGCATCTTACCCGGATGCTAGAGGCCAACAGGTTGCTTGTGTCGCGTGCCTTACCGCAAAAGTGTAATGCTATCTTCGCAGCATCGGACCTTTTTTAGAATCATCGACAGCACACTCTACAGGGTTCTCTACAGGAGAGAATTGCTATGTATGAGTGGTAGCGGGTTTAATTGGCAATACACGCAAAGCTTGCCCTTGTTGGAAGGCGGGGCACACGACTCAAACGGACCCTTCAATCTCCGACCCGCGGCCAAGTAGCCAAGCCTTGTCCAATTCTAAGCAGCCGACTTTCAAGCAGACAACCGCCGGCACACTCGTTCCGCCTCCATCGCGTCAAAGGTGGGCTCGATACAGCAAAGCGCCCGCCTAAAAATACACCACCTCTTTCCATCCCGTTGTAAGCGCCTGTTGATCTTGGCGATACCCTTTAAAGTACCAAGCACGACCATTTTAGCATATCTCTACCTATTCTGGGTATAATTCTATACAGAAGAGGTAAATTTCGCGCAGTTTGATCGGCACGGTCAACACGCACTTACAACGAGATGCAAAGAGGTGGCCTACACGTGCTTGGAGGGGATTGCGATCGGCAGTTCGGCCGTAGTCTAACATGCTACAACAGTCTATTGTGCTGCAACGCATGCGAGAAAGAAAAGAAAGATGTCCTCTTTCAGGCAATTACTCCTAGAATACGGTGTCGTAGGCTGCAGGTGTCTCGGACTCTAATTAAGTGTTTTGGGGGTACTTTGTATGACCGCAGTAAAGCTGTCCAATTGATACTAAACTGCGCCCAACAAAGATAAGAACGAGCAAGATGAATAAGACGTACAGCAAAGTTTCGCATTGCCCGTGCCTGACCGTAACTCCTTGACCCATCCATCTCACCATGGGAGAAGTCTGAAGTCAGAAGTTAGAAGTTTAACGTTCATCCCGCAACGGCCTACGGCCGAATCAACCCACCGACTCCCCCCGCTCACCTCCAAACAAGGGGGCCGACCCTCCCCAACCTGCCGCATAACGTTAAGGAAGTCGAAGCCAAAAACGCCTTGCAGCCCGTGTGAGGCAGAAATGAGTCATCCAGCCCATCACTCAACCTCGATTGGGGGGCCGCCACACACCTGACTTCGTGCATACGGGTGACGGCCGCAGAGACAGCACTACACGCGGTGCGCGCACCCTCTTCTGACTCGCACCCTCAGCCCTTCTCACTCTCAGCCCTTCTCACCTTGCCTTCTTTCCCCGCCAGTTCAGCCGCAGCCAACCAAGGAGCGGCAAAGATGTGAAAGTCCGACAGCAGCAGCCGCGTTTCGTTGGTGGAAATAACGTTAATGCTTTGAAATAGTGCTTCGTATGGGGGATATATAAAAGGCAGCGCGAGCATGCCGTCCGACTTAAATTCCTCAACCACCTCAATTCCTCTTCGGCCATCATAACAAACACCAATTGCCTATCCAACCCCCTTCCAATCCCACCAAACCTTTCTCCCCCCCTCCAACCGCCCCTCATAGCTCTCCACCTAATCTACTTCCTCCCCCTCTCCTCCCCTCCTCCCACCCCACCATGTCCGCCAGCACCGCCAGCAACGACGCAGCCCCGGCCGCCGCCGCCGCCGCAGCAGCAGCAGCAGCAGCAGCAGAACCCGCGCCCTCGGCAACCTACAACGCGTCCTGCCACTGCGGCGCCGTCGCCTACCGCGCCACCGTCTCCCCGCCACTCGACCACCCGGCGTCCAGCGTCAGCAGCTGCAACTGCTCCATCTGCGTGCGCAACGGCTACCTGCTCATCTACGTCCCGAGCAAGGACGTGGAGTTCGAGAAGGGGGAGGGGGCCATGACGGTGGGTTTGGGTTTTCGTTTTTTTTCGTGCTGTCTCCTTTCCGTTTGCTCCGTTTCCTTTCCTCCTCTTTCCCCTGTCTCTTTCTACAATTCCGGAGCGTGGTTGGGGGATGGCGGGGAAGAGATCGGAGAATGAGCTGCAGGGCGAGCGGGAAGAGCGCGGAGCAGGGATAGGGTGGGAAACGGACACGTGTAGGAGTGGAGAGAAGCGGGCAGCGAATTGCCGTGTGCGCTTGTTTTGCTGACCCGCTGCGTTGTGTAGAAATACACCTTCGCCCAAGAGCGTATTCAGCACTCCTTCTGCCCGACCTGCGGCAGCAGCTTGATGGCCCAGAGTATCAAGGCCGACTACTACCCGGATATAATGGCTATCAATGTGAGTGTAACCTTTTCGGCATGGTTTCTTTGCTTTGAAGAGAAAAGGCGGGAGAAGAGGTTGGGAGCTGGTGCTGATTGAACGTGACAGGTTCGCGCGTTCCACGATGTCGATGTTAGTAAGTTGAACATCAAGGAGGCTGATGGGAAGAGTGCTTGAGCTGGCTCTAGAAAGAGTTTGGTGAATGTGTTAGATTTTCGCTGTCAATCTTGGATATTATGATTTTGGGGAGGAGCTGTAGCAATTGAACTTGTTCCATGCGGGGTTGTCAATACGGTGATGTGCATGAGGTGGAATAGGATGCGATAAATCAATGATACCTGTATTTATTTTATCCAGCTTAGATGGGCTACACTTGATCATTGCAACAACGGCACGGAAGAAAATGTGAAAGTCTGAGTGGAGACAGGAACAGTCCATCTTAATCGCCTTCCCACATCTATCTTCTCAAGTAAGCCGTTCTATCGTGATTATAAGTAGTCATGCTCATGCAACTACGTATCAATCCCCAGCATCACGCTCGTTGCTATGCAATCCATTAGAACTGCAATCAGATGCCAGAGCGAAACTGCACAATCATGCCTCGCCACGAATGATTTTCTCCATCTCGTGCACTTCCTTAGGAGTCGGCGTAAGGTTGTCGTAGCCGGAGTCGGTGATCAGGATGTTGTCTGTCAAAGCAGAGATGAGTTAGCCCGTGCCCAGTACACTATTGGTACCCTCTCTCCCTACCCACCACCACCCCTTGACTCTCAAAACGTGAGACCAGCAATGCCACCAAGCACACAGAATCCGCTATCGGAAAGGAAGTCCAAACTCACCCTCAATCCTAACCCCCCCAACATCCCAATACTTCCCCAAAACCCCCTCGTCAATAAACCCTTTATGCTTCGGATCCCTCAAATACGGCTCGATAATAAACCTGCAAAAATACACCCCCGGCTCCACCGTAATGACGCTCCCAGCCGGCAACGTCCCTCTCACCCTCAAATAACGGAACATCGGATCCGGATCCGCATAATCCGGATTCCCGCCCGAATCATGCGTGTCCATCCCGAGATAGTGTCCCAAGCCGTGGGGGAAAAACGCAACGCTGGTCCTCGCGGCAAAGATGTCCTCCGCCACGCCCTTCAGGATCCCCAGCCGCAGCAAGCCCACGATGGCCACGCGGTGCGCGTGCGCATGCACGTCGTCCCAGCGCACGCCAGCCCGCAGCATCGCGATGCACTCCTTCTGCATCCGCAGCACGACATCGTAGACGGCGGCGCTCTCGACGCTGAAGGTGCCCGAGAGGGGGAACGTGCGCGTGATGTCCGACGCGTAGCACGCGACCTCGGCGCCAGCGTCGAGCAGCAGGTTCAGCTTGCCCGCGAGCGGCTGGTCGTTGCGGACGTAATGTAGGGTCGCGGCGGCGGTGCCGGCGGCGACGACGGAGTGGTAGGCCTGGTCGCGGGCGCCGCGCTCGATGCAGGATTTCAGGAACAGCGCCTCGAGGTCGCGCTCGTTGGCGGCGTTTAACACGGCCCGCATGACGGCGGTGTGGGCGGTGGTCGAAATAGCGTTGGCGTGGCGGATTAGCGCGATTTCGTAGGGGGTTTTGACGACGCGGCAGATTTCGATGGTGGACTTGAGGAGCTCGAAGTCTTTGGCGCTGTAGGAGAGGAAGGTTATGTGGTCGGAGACTTGGTTTGGGATGGCGTAAATGGTGGTTTTGGGCGTGGAAGAGGAGGTTAGCTCGGCGTTCACTTCGGTGGTAGGGAGGACGGCGTCGATGTCGTAGCTGTGGTTGGGTTTAGGTATCCCTGGTTATTTTGGGACGGACTGGAAAAGGGGTGATAGAACTGCAAGGGGAATATATATTGGAGAGGAGATTCTGTGTTTACTTAAAAGTGCTCTAAAATTTCGACATGAGGTGAAAAGCTTATACTTTAGTTAAAAAGAGATAAAATGATATCAAAGGCATGCAAGAGACCGTTAAAACGATGAAAACTTAGTTGAATAACACTCACGCTTTTAGAGCTTCCTCCGGAGTCATTGGCAGTCCCGACCACATAACCTCGTCCGGATCAATGGGGGGAATGAATAAGGTAGATTTCTCGGTCTTCATATCGTAAGTAAAGTAGCAATCAGGTAGTGCACATCCGGTTAAGTAATAGAAGTAGCGACGCTGTCTAAGATGAAGTCAATATCAATGGAATACCCTAAGACGCAGAATATAGGAGTGCAGGTCTTGAAAGAGCAAATGATTGGTGATAGAAGATTAGAGGGAAGTAGAATACTACTGGAAAGGCAGATGACGGGAGGCTCACCTAAATGGCATCGGCTCGTCATTATCCTAAGTCCTCCAGATTAGCAAGCTCTTATTAATTCTGAATAGGGTATTAATTATACTGAAAGATATGAGAGAAAGAAACGCTTGCTCAAGAACGCGAGTTACAGCGATGATTCAAGAACTCCACAAGCTTATGACAATGCTGCCGCTCCCCTTCCCAGTTTCCATGTGAAAGAATACATTTCTAGACGTGTAGAAGAAGTTCTCTTGCAGAGAGCGATGTGGCATAGAACAAAGCGAGATAGAGAAGCATATAAGACCTCACTTCAATCATCCTCGTTTTCTGCCCCTCTAGATAAAGCGTCCCAGTGATATCCCCGCCTTTGCTCTTAATATACCCCGCAACCTTTTTAGCATGGGCTTTCGCAGGGTATTTACCCTTAAGAACATCTTCTGTAGTTGTCATCCTGAAAAGGGGCGATGGGGTTGCGATAACGTAGGTGATAGGGTTATGACGGTCGGCATGGTTATAACAGTTTAGAACATCAAAATACTGCCGAATACCCGATTACAGGCAAAATACAAGGCGGTGAAGCCCCACTCATAACTATGCCGACCGTCATAACCCTATCACCTACGTCAGGTGGGGGGTGAGGTTGTAGTTTCAGGGCTGTCATTTAGAGGATCCTCGGATAGACGCGGTGTTACGATTTGGTGTGGAAAGTCACGGATCGAATCTTATGGATGATCTGGACAACAGCACTCGGGAGATTTCTTGCAAGCAAACGTCTCAACGAGCTCGCATGATGCATTTCACTCTGCTTTCTTTTCAACTGAGAAATATAAAGCCTTGCAGTCCATATCGCCTAACTAATCCTAAGCATCCCTCACGACGTCAATTTGGCTCAACGTCACAAGCGGAGTTACGTTTTTGCATATTCTGAATCTTATATTATATTCCAATAAAATACGCCTTCTCCGTCCATGCCAAAATTTCTAAGATGAACCTGATCGTTAATCCCAGGAGCTCATAGACGCCGGCGCCGACATGTATATAATACTGTCGATCGGAAGTCCGTGCGCCTCTATAAATACACAAGGG
>Ga0307515_10021014_pt1 | contig 11597 bp, 6 predicted proteins | sample 17_EM_MG_FD_194513 | JGI IMG/M metagenome (GOLD analysis project Ga0307515, IMG submission 194513) | Populus trichocarpa ectomycorrhiza microbial communities from riparian zone in the Pacific Northwest, United States - 17_EM | ecosystem: Host-associated > Plants > Roots > Unclassified | place... | reverse complement strand
ACTAGCTATTATAGAGGCTTTTAAGCATTAAAGACACTATATTAAGGGGCTATTAAGCCGCCTAGAAGTGCTTATAGATTATAATAATCTAAAGGGTTTTATAAAAGTAAAAGCCCTTAATAGACGGTAAGCCAGATAGGCTATAGCATTAGCTGCCTATAACTTTGTAATTAAGTATAGGGCGGGAAAAATAAACCCTGTAGATACGCTATTAAGGCAACCCCTAGGCATAGGGGGTCCGCTAGAAGAAGATACTATACTACTACTGCTCTAAAGGACTTTAGGAATATAGGGCTACTAACCTAAGGTAAAAGTCCTATTAGGTATATAAGAAAGCGGGCCTTCTATAGAGGTATTGTTTTTATAGCTATAAGCCAGTAACCTAACGGCGGTACGCCTAGGCTATATAGTATTACAGTTTAACTAGGCAACCTATATATATGCCGTTAAGTAGCGTATAATAAGGACCTAAGTTAGAGAAGCTAGTACTTAAGAGAGTGCTTATAAGTCTAGTACGGAAACCGTCGTTAAGCTTATTAAAGGACTCTAGACTAAAGATAACTTTATGCTGTAAAGGCGTAGTAATAGCGTAGATACTGCGAGACGCTGTTAACGCGCCCGCTTAAAGCCAGTGTAGTAGTTTAATTCTACTAGACTACTTTGTTACCGCGGGAGGTTATATATACCCCTAAACCCAGTAGTTTATATAAAGCTCCTACAGATCCACTACGATAATACCCTAGCTGGCCACTTTGGTAAGAAAAAAACTTTAGATCTACTTTCGCGTAAGTACTACTGGCCTAGTATAACTGCGGACGTTATAAACTATATCTTTACCTATGATCTATACTAGCGTATGCGTGCGCCTTAATATCGCCCTTATAGTAAGCTCTAAGCGCTACCTTACCCGGATTAGCCGTGGTAGGAGATTATAATGGATTTTATTATAGGCCTACTACTTAGTAGACGAGGCGATAAGGTATATAACGCGATATGCGTAATAGTTAACCGCTATACTAAGATGGCCTTATATCTGCCTATAGTAAAAACTATTACTATAACCGAACTTGCGGATTTCTTTCTTAATAAAGTAGTACGCTGTTTTGGAGCCCCTAGAGGGATTATATTTAATTATAGTAGTATCTTTACTAGTAAGTTCTAGTTAGAGCTATACTTTACTATAAAGATTAAACGTAGGCTAAGTATGGCCTTTTACCCGTAAATAGATAAGTAAATAAAACGCCAGAACTAAACCTTAGAGTATTACCTCTATATATTCTATAATAAAAAGTAAAGCAACTAGGTAGGCCTCTTATTACTAGCCAAATTTGCTTATAATAATACTAAATATAGCACGACGGGTATAAGCCCGTTTTATACCTACTATAGGTTTTACTTATATCTAGAATATAAGGTTTAGGCGGATAATAATAGTTTTATTCTAGCCGCCTTTAAGAGGATTAAAAGAATATCCTTTAAACGTGAAGCGCTGGCAAAGCGCTAGGAAAGCGCTGCCGAGGCGTAGGCGAAATACTATAATTATTGTTACTAACTATAGGTATATAAAGTAGGGGATCTAGTCTTGCTATTAACTAAGAACTTTAAACTAAAAAGGCTAAGTAAGAAACTTATAGCACGCTTTATTGGACCTTTTAGTATAGCCAAACTAGTTAAAAAGTAAGTATACTAACTATATGTAAGAGTATATATATTAGGTCCCGCCGCGCTTACAATAAGTTCGCAAGCACTTTCAGTCTTTTTAGCCGTATAGCGACGTGGAGGCGGGCCACGTTACACTATATCTACTTATGTCTTACTATATCCACCTAGTGTTTTATATTAGCTTGCTAAAGCTATATAAATAATATAAGGGCACTATTAGAGACCCTTTACTAGGGCCTATTAAGCTAGATAATTAAGAGAACTAAAAGGACTAATATAAGATAGAAGAAGTACGTAAAAGGAAGGGATATAACTAGACCCTATAGTACCTAGTTAAGTAAAAAGGCTGGCTAGAAGAGTAGAACGAATAGGTCCTAGTAGAGGACATTAATAAGGACATAAAGAAGATATATAATAGTTACTTTACCCTAAGGGGTAAACGGAAAAGAAAGTAGGTAGGAAAATAAAAAACTTTTAATTATAATTGGGATTACGCCTTACTAGCGGGGCGATAATAAAACGATGGTAGAGTAATAGTAGTACGCTAATAGAAATATAGATACTCTATAGCTCTAATAAATCCTCCCTTTCCTCCCCTTCTTCCTCTTCCTCCTCCTCTCCCTCCTCCTTATCCTCCTTACCCTTACCCTCCTCCTTATCCCTTATAATAGAAGGTATATTGGCCTATAAGTACTATTAGCATACGCTATAACGGTAAAATACCTACGCTATAACACGTACTAAAGCGCGTATTATATTAAGAATTTCTTTAAGAGTATAACGGATGGCCTATAATTCCTATACTTAGAGTAGGGGAAAGTCTTTACCCTTTAGGCGCTAGCGGAGACCGTGCTTAGCGCTAGTGCGTACTAAGGCCTTAATATCCTTTATAAAGGACTTCTAAGCGGCAGTAACGCGAGCGTTAAGGTTAGCCGTATCCCCGTTAGCAACCCGCTAGCGCTTAGCCCTATTAATAAGGGTAAGTAGCTTATTTAGGTGGTTATAAAAGGCCTTAGGGACCTAGTCTATTAGCTATTAGAACCTAAACTAACGTACTTAGACTTACTAGTTAGCACGACTTATTTAGTTATTAGTAGTACCTATAATTGCGGTTAGCCTACTTACCGTAGGTAGCCCGCCTAGTGGTAGCTACGCGCTTAGCGCAGCGGAGGTAAATTGGTTTAAGTAAGGCTAGGGGAGCACCTTACGAACGATAAGGAAGCTTAGACGGCGTTTAGTAGGGTTAGCAATAGCTATAAGCTAGTATAAAGAATACTTATAGAAGGTTTACTAGCAGGCGGACTAATAGCTTGGCGCTTGCGATTTATAGTTAATTAGAAATTGTAAAGAAGGTAAGTCGTAGGCTAAACGAATTAAAATAGAATTAAAAGGGAAATCTAATATCCTACCTAGGTAAGAACTTCTACCTTTATAGATCTCTATAAGGTCCTATTATTATATTGTCCTATTATTATATTATCTAATTTACTTAAATTTATTAAAAACTTTTTATTTAGAGAAGGGCAATAATAGCACTCCTATTGTATAATAGCGCGGCTAAGGACAGCCGCTTAAGAAGGGGGGGGTAATTATTAGGCTATAGAGACGCACTGGCCGTAACCGGCTTAGCGCAGGCGAGGCGCAGGCGAGGCGCCTATAAAACGTAGTCGCCCCGCATTAGAGAACAATAGAATTCAGTTTTATAGTTCTACTCATTAAGAACCAGATACTCTTTGCATCCCGTTACTGTTATTATGTTACTATATACCCTAAGGACCTTGGCGTCCTAATAATGCCGTAGATTACCGTTAGATTGCTATTAGATTGCTATTAAATTACTATTTTACGGTCGGTCTCTAATTGCTAAGTTAGTAAAAATAGGTAAATGTGTATAAGGTGTTACGGGGTTGTCCTATAACAGTAGTTCTATAGAAGGCGGTAGTATTTATTAGGGTCTTATACTACCATTTTTGCAAACGTCTTGGCGTCTTATATTTTAATTTTAATAGGTAGTAGCCCTTCCGTTTACTTATCCGTAGTTATATAGTTAATAAAAAATAAGACATTATTAGTGTCCGTCTCCTTAAGGGTTAAGGCTAAAGCTAATAAATTAAATTTTCCTAGGATTGATTGGCGTTATAGGTTAAGTATAGGTATTAGATTATTCTTTAGGTTTAATATAGTAACTAGTAAGGAATATTATCTTACTATTATAGGTTCCTTAGAAGTATAAAGTGAGGTAATTTATAGACACGCTGCTTCTGGCAGCGCCTGTAGTATTACAGAGATATAGAATTGGTCGTAGGCTAAGCGTCGGTGGTAAAAAGGCGTAACGTAATGTTACGGGATGGGGGCAGTGGCTACAAAGCGTATGTATTCAAGGAGTCTACAAGACGTTACGCGATCGTAAGGGTCGAGGGCGTAAGGAGGTGATATACCTACGTGTAGCTGACATAAGCTGTACGCGAGGTGTACGCGAGAGCACGGGGCTCTCCTATGGAGGCCCCTGCGGTGGGGTTCTGTGACACTCTACAGCAACAAATTCCTCTTAACGTTGCGTGTATATAAGGAGCTAAAGATCTTATAGCTTTACAGAGTAGGCTTTTCTCTATAATTTAGTGTAATTTTTATATTAACAGGTATTATAGAAGGGTAAATTAATTTTGTTAAAGTTAATAAGGTCTTCTTATATAAATGGTGTTTAGGTTTCCTATAAATCTCGCCAAAGTCCCTCAGACTAAGAAAACGATTGCCGTCCTAAATCAGCTTAGCGGACGGTGCGGATATTCCTATATCCGCACAATCGATTTCTTGGTCTAAGCTTCTGAGGTAACTATAGATATACTATTGGTATAATGTTTGCGAAATAATGTTACCGTTAATTAATTATATCCTACTATTAAATCTTTAAGCCAACGCCTAACATAAGGTCGATCCAATCAGTTCGTGTCTACAAAAATTTATCCTATCGTGTCATTGTTCTCTTTACAATAAGTCTTCCAAGCCCATACACACTTCAGCTAGAAGCAGCAATTAGATCAACCCCTTTTGATAGAGCGAAAGCGTCCGTTTGTTCGGCAAATTTGATGCTCTCGAGAATGACTAAGCGTTCCCTATGTTCCAATTTCTGAATGCTAGATCCTGCCATACAGCTTAGATCGAGCTTTGTGGCACCCTTGAGCCATTCCCCATCTGTAGACCAAATATCCGGCACAAGGAAATCCGTATGGTTAACCAATTTATTCTTGAGTAGGCTGCCGTTATACCAGAGCAGCTTGGATTTTGCATCCAAATGTGCAATAGTAAAACTGCAAACCATGTCCCGATTGTTGCGACGGTCCGCCTGGCCGAGTACCGAAGCATAATGCTCTTCAAATACGAATGGGACCGCGCAGAGCTCCAAGCCAAACCACCAACTTTCTTTGTCGCCATATGTCATTCGATAAGTAATTTCATCTCGAACCTGCTGAGAGTTCTGCCAGCAGATATGAAACAGAGCCATGAACACCGGTACTCTGCTTTTGTCCATCGCCACAACGCCAGAGTCGCCTTCTTCGGCATAATTCTCCGACCAGACCTTGGATTTCAGCAGCGTGTCACTTGGAGTACGGTCTCCCATCTCTTTCCTCCACCACTTCGCCCGGTCGATGAACACATTTTTCCACAGAAGGCGATCGTGGAAGAGCAGTGCGCCTCGCTCAACGAAACCGGTATGAGCCTCGAGGATGGTTTCTGGCTTCTGCAGGAAAACGCTATCGGCATCTACAAGCAACGCCTTTTCAAATTTGCTGGCGAGAAGGGCGAAGGGCTTGATTGCCCAGCCACCATTTCGAAGGTCTAGACCAGAATCATTGAAGACTTCGAGGATATCCAAGGTCTCTACGTCTTCAAAGTAGGAGGTGAGCAGGTCTCGCTCGCCCAAAGGAAGATCATCGCCCCCGGCATAGACCACCTGAATCGCGAGCTTGGACTTCAGGACTAACCTGATATTGGCGATTAGGTGAAATGTGTATCTCAAGTGCTTTTTGCCAGAAGGTATCACTATCCCCTGAGACCCAGGTTTTGCCCTCTCCCAGAGATCCAGGAAAGACAGCGTCTCATGGGAAGCCCCTGGTTTTCGCAAAAAGGGGAATGTCGAGGCGGCAGCCTGTTCTATCCTTGCCGTGAGTTCTTCTGACTCTTTTGTAGCGAGATCTCGTCGAAGTTGCGATGAAGCCTCGAACCAGTCGGTGAGCTTCTGAGTCCGATATCCCATTTCTCCAAATTCTGATATAGGTAATTCATGATCGATGTACTCTTGTGCAGCGGTCATGATACTGTTGCGAGCAGCAAGTGCAGCCCGGTGTTGCGGTTTCAGGACGGTAAAAGACGCATAGCCATGATGGCGAAGTTGAAGAAACAGCACGACTGATGTTATTAAAGATATAAGAATAATGACGCTGGGACGCAACTTTGAAAGACCAGCTCGTGCGGTTCTAAAAAACATCAAAATACATGCAAAAACCATTGCGAAATTCATACTGTGTTGTGGAGATCAAAAGTCAGGTTGGCATTATCGCCAAAAGTGCCTGTGCATGGCGACGATCTGCGCTTTAGTCGAACTGGCGCGCGTCCAATACGCCAGACCCATGGTTGTTGACCCTGGAGTTGCCGGCGCTCGCGCTGGCTGGGGACAAGATTAGGTGACATTATTCCAGCGCGAGCAGTGCAGGTTTCATCGCCTCCATTGGGCGGCTGGGTTTGAGCTCGAGCCAATAATCCAGTCGTCGGGAGGCCCAGAAGATGGCTCAGACCAGCCTCTTTCTACGCCCGGGGCGACAGCGGCCCACCTGAGGTGCAGATTCGCGCTGTTCTTTTTCCCATTGTATTGTACCTGCGACTCACAGTGTTCGTGGCTCCAGGGCGCTAATTAGGATAAGGGTTACCCTAGTCTGGTTGGCTGCGGGCCGCTATCCTGGTGTCGCAAAATCCGTGACAAATTTAAACAGGGGGTCCGGCGGGCGGGGAAACGGGGACTGGTGCCTAACGCCGGCAGCACGCTGGCACTTGTGGAAAATTAGCCAGGGTGAGGCTGGGTTTTCAGCTCAAATTACCCCTTCTTCGCCACCTGCATGGGGACAGGATGATTGGAAAGAGGAAGGCGCAGATCGAAGGATCCGAAACAATTCCGGGATTGCTCAGATCACTGGCACATTTTCCAACAAGGCGCTTGCCATTGCCCTGTCTGCAGGCCAAGGCCAAGGGAAGGCGGTCCACATGTTTCCTTCTCTATCTTCTGTACGGAGGTCGGTAACATAGCCAATTGCACCTTCCCAATTAGGCAGTTAGGATACCCCCAAGCTTCCCACCCGCAGTACTACCTGTAAGAGCATTAAAGACACTAATATTTTATTTAGAATCCATCTAATCGTTAATTAGGCAAAAGAAATCAGTAAATTAGGGTTGTAGAAGCCTCTGCTTTGGTAGTTAACGGTATTTAGGCGTCCCAGCGGTCGGGCGGCCGAGGCGCCCCAGAATTGTGCGACCGCAGATTGCATCCTTTTCTACTTAGGCAGAAGCTTCTACAATCTCAATTCTCGCGTTCTTTGTGCCTAATTGACGTCTAGATATATTATATACAAAATTCTAGCATTTTTAGGGCTCTGTTAAGAGTTTTCTAAGGAAACATATCCTAACTGCCTAATTGGGAAGGTGCAATTGGCTATGTTACCGACCTCCGTATCTTTGCAAAGGCTGGTGTCCCAATGCCTATCTCTTCTTTGCGACCATTTTGTCGTATGGATAGTCGAGCGTACGTCACGCCGGCCCTACTGGGCTTGCGAATGCTCAAGGACTTCTGGAGGGATCCCGGTGGCCGGCCGTTCGCTAGTTTGGTCTGCTGGTGTCTACTGACAGCGGCTACGAAGACCTCAGTCCTGCGTCGCGAGAGACACTTGGATATTAATGAGGAGCAAAAAGCATTTATAAGATTCCATGTATGGTCCATCGCAATTGCTTTGGCAATCTCTTCCTGGTGCGAGGCCCAGACTACTATAGGTTGGAGCTGGGTATGTGTCTTCTCTTCTTCAGTCTCTTGATCGTCAGCTAAAAAACGGAATCAGCCTGTGTTGGGTTTTGTGCTGTATGTTTGGAGAAACTATCATCCATTTAGCTTTCTCTTCTCCAAGAGCGCTGTTCACGAACACAAGTTGTTTCGACCGTGGATATATCGCCTCGCAATAACACTATTCTGCGCCGCGACCCTATCCTTTCATAGCAGCATCCGGCCAGCATCGTATGAACTGCTTTTTCTGGCTTCGCAAGTAGCGATATACGTTCCGCTGGACAGCTTGACCAGACAGAGACCAGATCATTTCTCCTTGAATGAAGTTATCGCGCTTGGCTTCAATGTAGGACTGCGAGCTCTTTTAGCCATTGGTCTGCTTGTTGGATGGAAAAGCTTCACTTTCCAATTTTCAGCAAGTATTTGGGCCACTGTGTTGATAACCGGCGTACTAGATGCGCTACAGTGGGTCATTGTCTCAACTGCTGTAAATCATCCCAGATATACTTTGTCTTTCTTGTACTGACGCGCTTAGCTGAATCAACCGCCGTGGGAAATCACGATATAAGCAGAGACGTTCGGGTCGTCGACTTCTACGATGATGCGAATGGCGATTTCCATAACTAGAATGGCTGCGTGTCTTACAACTGCAGTATTTGCAGTCTGCCACGCAATGAGCGTGTTATCGGTGAAAGGAACCAGAAGTGCGGCTCTCCTGTCCCTGCTCCTACTGCTCTTACCAGTCTCTTACTAGTGCACTGAAAGCGGTTTTCGGCTTGACCATTCTGCAAGTTATCTTACTTCATTATTTGGTCGCCCGCGCCTTACTCGGCATCCCATCGAAGTTTTGTCCAATTACTGGACACACGAGCTTGATAATATGCTTAATCGACAATCCAAGACCGTGGAAGAAGCTATTACGGAATACAAACGAAGATACAAACGCATGCCTCCTCCTGGCTTCGAGGACTGGTGTCACTATGCACAGAAGCACAACTCCGTCATCATCGATGATTATGACAGTATTGATAGCCCGATCTCGAGCACCCGAGCGCTGACGCCAAGTCAAATACTTGAGGCCGTTAGTAGTGCCGTTAGCTCAGCAGGTCCGCGCTTGGTGTCTTATTCGACAGCTGATAGCGCCTTCGAAGGCGCTATATTCTTCAGATGGATGGGAGGGAAACTCACTAACCTCTTCGCCGACTTGGACCAACCTCTTCCAAAGCTCTCGCTTGCCCTGAACGCACTTGACGAGCCTCGAGTATTGCCAGATCATGATCAACATCCTCCCGTTAGATGGATTGATCAGTCACACCAGTCCACCTGGAATAGAACCACTAGGGATTGCAGTATATCAAGGTCGACAAGCAAATATGCCCACATCAGTCAGGCCATTAGCATACAAACTAAACTCCCTTTTATTGTCTATGCTAAGGAAGCGAAAGATCTCCGTCTTTACCCGGAGTATGTAAACATGTACGGGGTTTTTTAGTCTCCTGCTACCTTTATATATACAGATTCAATTCTTCCGATTATATCGCCCGCAAAACTCTTAACCTTTGGAGACATCCTCTATCCGCCTCCCTATTATATTAGGGCATACGACCAAGGTAGATATAAAGAAGAGGAAGACCCAATATGGGAAGAGAAATGGCCACAGCTCTATTGGGTAGGCTCTACCACTGGCAGTTATGCGATAAACGGTGGCTGGAGAAGTTCACACAGGCAACGCTTCGTCGCTCGAGTGAATTAGCTCAGTAATGAAAGCATCAATTTCCTCATAGAAGCATCTCTAGGTGTCTGGAAGACTTTTAAATCGCGGGACATCTTCTCAAAGCTCTATAACGTCAAATTTATACGTATTAATCAATGCGAACCTAAGCAGTGTGATGAAGAGACTGCTTTCTTTTAACCTTCGAGTCTCGAGGGTATGTAAGAAGATTTGAAATATAAGTTCGTGTTTGATTTTAATGGCAATTCATTTTTTGGACGTTTTTATTCTCTTCTAGCCAGCCGAAGCCTTGTTTTTAAGCAAACAATCTTTTAGAAATGGCATAGCAAGCGATTAATACCTTGGGTATACTACATTCCCGTTAGTCTAGACATGGGAGAGCTACTAGAAGTTATGCGCTACTTCATGCTTACTAAACGCGTAGCGATAATGGCCAAAAGCATTGCAGATAATGGAAGAGTGTAGCTGCATAAAGCCCTAAGAAAAGAAGCTGCTAGTGTCTATATATATAGACTATTACTTAAGCTGGGGAGATTGCTAGAATAATGAAGTAGATTATAATGATAGCCTAGGCTAGTGTTTTACTAAGAAACTATAAACTTTTAGTTTAGGGGTTTATAAACTACTAGGATATAGCTACTAGTATATATTAAGCTGCTTAGAAAGTATTTATATATATAAAACTATAGCGTTATAGCCTAAGGCTATATGTATAGTATTATATATAGTATAATATAATAGATTAAAAATAAAAATAAAAAACGACTACTAGGAGAGGAGTTAGAAGCAGCTAGTTAGTTAATTAAAATACGGTCTAAAATAGAGCTAATAGAACTATATAATAAGGAATAGTAACTAAGGTTATATAACGTACTATATATTAAATAAAAGAAATAGGAGGAACTTATGTACCTTATATATAAGACGTACTTTGTATATAAGGAGAATTTCTTAGAAGTATAGTTGTATATTTAAGGACTATAGTCCCTACCTAGATAGTTCTTTTCTCCTTATAGTAAATCTTAAAATATAATTAAAGTTAATCTATTAGGTAACCACTCTGCTAGTTATATTTATATTATTAACTATTCTATACCTATATACCTAGCCTATTAATAAGTTTACCGTAGTATTTTTTATAAGGCTTTATTATAAAAATAGAGCTCCTTATAAGGATTTATTAGATCTTCTATCCTTTACTTAGCTATTTTACTTATTTTCTTTACTTATTATAGTAATAACGATATTCTAAACTTATATCCGTAATTTACCTAAAATAATAACATCTTTATACCCTTTTATAGTGTTATATTATATATAAACTATATAACTAGTAATAATAATACCTAATCATTCTATAGGTAATTAATATAATATCTTAAATACTATTTTAACGTTTAATTTAATCTTTTTATATATTTATCTACCTATAGATAATATGCTATAGATATTACTACGCAAACTTCTTATTCTGCTAAGAATACCTCCTAAAATACTATTATAAATCTTAGATCTCTATCTAATATAATTTTACTTAATACTCTATATCTTATAAACACTTCTTTAATATAAATTCTAGCAATATCTTTTACTAAGATTTCTTCTATATATGCTATAAAATAGCCCTATTTAGTTGACGTATCTACTATTATAAGGATTATATTATACTTCTATCTAGTAATAAAATCTTTTAATTTTAGCAACTTTATAATAAGGTCCTATAATATTATCTCTTATAAACGTTTTAGTACTTTAATAGGTTATAGCCCGCTATACAGCTTATATCTTATTAGTTTATTCCTTTAATAATTTAGGTACTCCTTTATAATTTTCTTGCTAACATTAGGAAAAAATTTACCAGCATTTAATTTTACTTTTCTGCCATTTTAGCATTTTCTAGCATTTCTAGCATTTCCTAGCATTTAGCTGCCAAATGCCGCATTTAGAATCAAGTGTTAGCATTTAGCTACTAAATACCGCATTTAGAATTAAGTGTTAGCATTTAGCTGCTAGATGCCGCATTTAAAATTAAGTGTTAGTATTTAGCTGCTAAATACCGCATTTATAATTAAGTGTTAGCATTTAGCTACTAAGTACTAACTATAAGATTACTAAGCATATATAAAAGTATAATTTTTATAATTTTTATATTTTATATAT
>Ga0307515_10021013_pt1 | contig 11598 bp, 5 predicted proteins | sample 17_EM_MG_FD_194513 | JGI IMG/M metagenome (GOLD analysis project Ga0307515, IMG submission 194513) | Populus trichocarpa ectomycorrhiza microbial communities from riparian zone in the Pacific Northwest, United States - 17_EM | ecosystem: Host-associated > Plants > Roots > Unclassified | place... | reverse complement strand
GAGATTCTATAAAAAAAAATAAAAAAGGGTATTAATCTAAATATAATTAAAGAAAATTGAGAAAAAACCATATAAAAAAGCATTATTTTAAAAAATAATTAGATAAACAATAATATGAAAAAAAGAGTAAAGGCCAGGTTTTGCTGTAGCCCGCTATGCCCTTCTCATGAAGGCCCACACGAGGCCTACTAGGGCAGGCTCGCACAACTTGGCCCTTATTTTTTTTATTGCAACTGGGTCATTCCAAAATTTTTTGAAAAAAAATCAAACGGCATGTCATCTGATTTGCCCAACCACTATGGTAGTTGAAAAATAAGGACTTAAGTTGTATAGACCTAAAAACCTATTTATCAACCAATTTTTTTTTATATCTAAAACACCTTAGAAACCATGATAGACATATCCATGATCTAAAAAAAATAAAAAAAACTGTTTCAAAAAACAGAAATCAATGCAAAATAAAAAATTAAACCGAGCTCAGATATGTTTTTTCACAAACATAAATAGTAAAAAACATCTAATATAAACTTTGAAGGTATCTATTCTTTCAATTCTATCATTGACTAAAAAATAAGGAGTAATTAGCTTTAACCCTAAATTAAGATCAAACCTAAAATAAAATCATGTTGACCAAAGTAAATTATAAAAACTGTTTACCCTTTCGTTTTGTGTGTGGGCGAATAGTGTTGGCTACTACAGCTAAACACCCCCACGCGTTTTAGATTATAGGTAATAATTATGTTTTTAAGGCGTTGACTCGTACAGTAAGTAAGAAGTAAGCTTGTGAAGTTTGGAGGGTGGAGATTCACATTCGGTGTGGGCATATTTTCCAGAGACTTATCCTGTAATTTGTATTTTATGTAACTTATCTAAAGGTGGGGCCAGCTACTGTGTTTTTTTTTCCTTTGATTTATTCCGATATTAGGTTGGAAAATATTTGAACGAAAGGTGTGGTAGTGATGTTTCTCTTGCCATCACCGTGGCCTGCTAAATAGGACAATTATGCTGACCTGGCGGGGTGACTAAATGATTTTATTTTAGTTTACGAGCTTGCTTGTGAGCATGGGCAAGTTCTTTTCTGTCAGAATCTACTGCTCAGCAATTTACAGAGTCTAAACCCCACGGGCCACGGGCCAAACTGCCGTGCAGTAGATGTAAACCACCGTGAATCATAGTAGTGGATTTACATTTTTACTCTTAAAAATACTCGTTGAATACAAGGGTATATTTGTATTTTCACAGGTTTATTTATCTTTTTAAAATCGTTGAATTTCACTTAAGGCTGGGGGCATTCTTGATGTTTTTTTACACAATATAATAACTCTATTGCTTTTAAAATCAATATTCTCTAAGCATCTTTGTAGGAATTAATTTGTCATTTCATAATTTGTTAGCAACAACTATCTGGTCCATGAGAGTAATGTTAATTTTTAATACATAAAAAGTTGGTTTACTTAATTCCTCGAGTCTCTAATTTCATTTACTTATTTGAAGATACTAGCGTTGTTTTAATTTTTTTTTAAGGTGGAGAAATTTTGTCCCATTTCAAGGTATTTCATTACCATTGATATAGGTTTACTCAAGTTATTTTTTTTTATTTTTTTTAAAATTCATTTCTTTTCACTTTTAGCTTTTAAAACCTGGTTCCTTATAATTAAGATTCTTGTTTTGTTTCGTTTTTGGTTTCATGATTTTATCATTATCTCATACATATAATGTGGATTTTGCATGAAAACCATAATTAATTCAGTTTATCACCGTCTTAATATATATTTTTTAAAATATATCCTGCAATGTATTATCATTTAAGCATTTAAAAATTGTTTCAGCTGCTATAAATTAAAATTTAGACCTTCTAACATTTTTATATTTCTTTCGGGTTGAAAAACAAAAAACTAGTTATCCACTATTACGTATCTTTGTCCTCTCTGAAGAGAACCAGGAATCGATAAGCATAGGTATGCTCTATGTATGCAGACCTTCAACATGAAACTAAGCTATTTTTATTTGACAATACAGAAAGAAAAAGTCTCCTGAAGATCATGTGATCACCATGAGCATGCCCGAGATACCCACTACACTTTTTTAGCCCCAAATGATGACTGAGTCCATAATCCTCCTAGCAGCAAACTTGTAGTCAATGCCCAAAGAAACAGACAGACCACTATTGCACTTTCACATGGGGGCATCGGCTTTATATAATTAGAAGGGACCAGGGGAAGTGATAATTATGGTAACACGTTTTAGTTCCATGCCCAGAACATGAGCTAATTCACTCTCACTAATGCGAGAGAGAAAACTTTTATTAATATATTAATGACATTGTATCTGGCAAAGAAAAACACAGCCTAGATGGGGCAAATGCAGGGAGAGTAATTGCACAAGTAAAGGAAAATAAAGGAACTTGGCGTTGCAAAAAGAAAAGAAAAGGAGTTAGATGGGCTCAAGTTCAAGGAGCTGGTACCCCTAGAGATGCCCAAGAGCCAAGAGGTATTCACTTTTCAGCCATTTATCTTTCATTGGGCTAGTTCGTGGGCCTCCAGGAAGAGTCTCACTCTCAAAAACCTATAAAAGCCTAAGCCGGTGGTTTCATTATGTAAGCCCAACTCAAATAGAGACCATGATGTAGATATATTTGTCTTGGAATTGCAAATTTCACATTCACAATCAATTCTATGTTGGAAAGAATGATTGCAATATACATGCAGCTATGTATCTATCAAGCCAATAAGTAAGCCAGGGTGGATTGTTTCCTTGTTCTATGAAAATTGCAATGCATATGGGCCTACATGGATGGTGCTAAGGTTCCTTTCCAATCACTTTCTGAACCTCCAAAACATGGATTGAAAAACGCACATGCCCCTTCGTCTTTATGCCCACAGAGATGAATAAAGCCCTAAACATATCACACAGAATCCTGCAGAATGAGATAATTTCGTTCTCTTTCCAGCATTGGTTAACTGGTTTGAAGAGACACCATTTCACTTCATGTGTGGTATGGCCCCGATCAGCTTAGCCATGATATGTCTACATTAAGATTAAATGTCTGTTGTTTCCGGTCTTATTTGCAACTGAGTTTGTTGGACTTGGAAGCAAGTTATAAAATATTCATGTCGGATAAAGGAAATCAGATCTAAGATATGATATAAAGCAATTCAATTGGCCACCTTTAGACTTGTTGATTAATTTCGGTCACCATTGTTACCATTTCTAGCAAGCAATGGTGGGGGCAGCAAGAGAGAGAGAGAGAGAGAGATGAAGCTGGAGTCCCATATGAGGATCAGCAGAAGGGAAAGGATGAGCACCATATGAAAGGAAAAGGGTCTGTGTGAAGATTCATGCATGGTGGGGCATGAGTGAAGAAAACCATCATTAAAGTGCATTATTAATTATATTAAGATAAACAAGGTTGAGAAACCATGAGGACCACATCTAAGCAAGGATCTAAAGGTAGAGTCTTTCCATCCATGATTAATAACTTAACCAACCATGCTTTTAAAGGCAATGTCCCAAAAAATTTCTCTCTAATGGGCACTTGAAATTCCACATTGGTAGGCCCTGTGCCTCTCCATTGCTCCTCCTTAAAGCTAAGTATAATCATTTCCCCTTTTCAATATCCTCCTAATGAGTCTCTTTTAAAAATGATTTGTATATTACTTTCAAAGTTTTAGCTTGCGATCCATCCAAGCAAAAGTCACATTCTTATCTTCACATCAAATATGGTGGATGATTTGCATCAATCAACAGAATAATATTGCCCTCGCTTTCATTTCGACAAACTCTCTCTCTACATTTATTTTGATCCATCTACGTATAGTACAGACGATTAAAACACCATACTCGAAGATATATACCACTTTCTGTTTATGTTTCTAACTAATCTGTGAGCTTTATGTCATTAGACAAAGACCTTGTTTATTTAATACGCTGCACTGTAGTGGATTCGAATATTCAGTACTTCAAGTGTATCATGGCATGTGCGTGCGTACGTACGGACAATATATATACACGGTATCGTGGAATAATCGAAGAAGAAAATCACTCGCATTTCTGGAACTATATTTCACAATCAAGCAATCTCAATGATTTATTAGCCCAGCAAAAGGGTGAATTTAAGAGGAACACATATGCTTCTGGAGCCTTGATAATTCGGTCATGAATTTGAGTGATTTAATTACCATATCAATTCTGGAAATTATGTTTTTGAAAGAACAAATTCAGTGATATTCACTGAATTTCCAATATACACAAGTGTGTGTGACAGTGATAAAGCGCTCGAAACTCTATAATAAATAAGAATCCTCGTGCACTTGTTGTTTGAGAAAACTTTGCATGAGCTTCGCCAATTGAGCCAAAATTATTATTTAATTGGTTTGAATAGTGATGAACCCTTCTAATAATTATGATCTATGCAACTCTTTTTTTACTGCTAGCTGGTAAATCAAGATCGATTTGGCCCCATTAACAGTGCCCGTCTAATTTATTTGTTTTTCCTCCACGAACCAATTTCTTCATCCAGGACCGATGTATTTGTTTAACGAACAGGCTGCTTGTAGAATTTCATTCTTAAAAGAAAATCATGAATAACTTGCCACACTAATATCTTAGCGAAAAATAAAATTGCACAAAATTAACTCAATTATACGGTTAATGAGCAAATTAAGTAGATAATATCAATTACGATTAAATGTTAGAAATGTAAAATCTGCTCACGAGCTGAAGTCTCATCAAGGATCGAGTTGTTGTAGATCAACAACCATTTGGATTTAGTGATGTTAACCATGTTACGTATAGACGTTATTCCCACACAATCAGCACATAATTTCTTGATAATTAAGCAAGGGGACAAAATTTAGTCAAACTGCTTTAAGTGTATTAATTAGACTCACTGCATTACGATAAAATCAAGAGTCCTTCTCAATGTCTTTCTTTGATCTTGTTATTTAAAATTAAGGAGAAAAGAAAGAAAAAAAGAAAACAGTTTGTAGGCGCGAGGAACTGATCAAATAATGCTATTTTCATAGGAATATGATTTCAATTCATGCGTTACGTGATGCAACCGTCACCAGTATTTATCAAGATGATTGAAGAATTAACATTAGGGATCGATGAGCTCTTTACTAAACTACGAATAAATATAAGTAAGTATTGAGGAAAATCAAAATTAAATGATTTCATTTTCATGAGGTCTCTGGATGTCCCCTAACTAATCAAGAACGGGCCTTGTACGTAGTTATAATGTTTTCTTCTGTTAAAATAATAATGGTATCGAATAATTTTGAGCATTAACGGTTATTGGGCTTTCTAAAAAAGTCTTTATTGAATTATTGATCCTTGGAAATGAAAACTTCTTATTCTTTTTTTATTTGATTTTTTAGTTTTTTTTTTAATTTAAAAATCTGAAGTCTTAAAACATCCAAATTCAACAATAATTGAGTTCAAGATAGGTATAAATGAACTCCCATTGACAAAACATTTTATTTGGTGATGGTATCGTCATTAATATTGAGTGAAACCTAATAGAGGAGCCCTCAATCATAGATCATGCATGTATGACTATAAAAAAATAATATAAAATGTGTCAATCTGGAGGAAAAAAAAACAAATCATTATTTAAACCACCAATAATTTAAAAAGTGCCTCTACATATTCACCAAATTAAACTATTACTAATCCAATCATTGCATCAGTGAACTTGATTAGCGTGAATATAATAATATTTTAAGGACATATAAGTTTGTTTGGGATTTAAGACAATTAAGATTTAATGCTTAACAATAAGTGTAATATTTGCAAGTAATCATGGAACGAGTAAAGTTTTCCCATTCTATCTAGGTATTGGCAAAACTTTAGGCCTCGCTCTTTAACACTAGTCTTCATGTTTACAAAAAAAATAATAATTATTGGGCACTCTTGAAATTGTATTTATTTTTTCATATAATCATAGGATTCACCTTTAAATTTATGAATGGATCCCAACTTTATGTCAAATTAGAGGATAATACAGTTCCCAGTAGTTATCTTGGTGAAGGAAGGCCCAACTTCAAATTAATTAGAAAATTAAGACAATATTCTAGTTCATATTATGAAATATCAAGATTATAAGACCATAAGAGAAGAAAGACAAGGATTTGTGTTGCTAGTTTAACTATAAACAGTCCTTGCTGGATTATATATGGTAAGAAAATATGTATAATTGACAAGATATACGTTGATTGGTGCTACAATATTAATTAATTAATCGATTCGATTTATAATACTAATTGAGATATTAAAAAATATATATATTCCATAAGTCTCCAGAACAAATACTAAGTATCATTTTGTTTCTCACAACAGTAGAAGCAAGAAGTGAAATTCATGAGTTAAAACTTGTAAGAAGAAAAAAAAAACCAATACTTCCATTATACCATAAAGTAGAACTCGAAACGACGAATAAATCAATTACTCCTACCTTGTGAGTTGTAATCATTAGTTTGCGGCCGTTATTTGTGCCGCATTAATTGGGCAAGTTTTATGTGGGTTTAGCCGCAGACGATCATCAACTTGAAGAGAAAAAACCTACCCCTCTACTTGCAACTTACATATCATCATCATCATCGATCACACTCCTTGAAATTAAAAAATAAAAAATTACAGTGCTCACTTAACGTTTAAATGGTTTCTCCAAAGGTTCATGTATCTCCTGATCATTCCCCTAATGTGTCACACTATAATTGGGGATTAGATGACGGGACAATGCCAAGGGGATATTACAAAATCTTTCCTTGAGAGAGAAAGAAAGAAATAGCTAGGCCTGTGAAACAACCAGCAGTGCTTTTAGGATACGTGAATTTTGGTTACGTAATACAATCTTAAGTCTTAACTCTACGTAGAAAATAGTAAAACACAGACCCCAACCTTGAGAGAATGAGAAATAATAGCTGATGAAATGTCATTTTAGGGTTAGATGAATATCTGGGTCCCTTTGCATGGACCCCATCTGTTTTTCGATCCATGTCGGCTCCCTTTGTGCTCGTGTTACTTTTAAATGGGGAAGAGAGTGGCCAATAGTTCTTGCCTAGCCCCAGAAATAACCTACTGCTCTAACTCTCTAATCAAAGAAACCAAACTCAAAGAAACAAAAGAGGAAGAAGGGATCAATAAGATCAGATATATCATAGTATGGGTCACCATTCTTGCTGCAACCAGCAAAAGGTTAAGAGAGGACTTTGGTCACCTGAAGAAGATGAAAAGCTCATCAGATATATCACTACACATGGCTATGGATGTTGGAGTGAGGTTCCTGAGAAAGCTGGTACTTGCCTCTCTATTCCTCTTTTCAACCACTTGTTTCTTGTCCTTCTTCTTTGTTTAGTTTTCCCCGGTAATTAAGCTCTGTATAATTTCTTGTTTGATATAGGTATAATTAGTGAATAATTTCTCTCTTTTTTGGTTGAATATTTTAGGGCTTCAAAGATGTGGCAAGAGTTGTCGTTTGAGATGGATTAATTACTTGAGGCCTGATATAAGAAGAGGAAGATTTACTCCAGAGGAGGAGAAGTTGATAATTAGCCTTCATGGTGTTGTTGGAAACAGGTTTTTACTATAAACTACATAAAACTGGCATTTGCAATTACAAGTTTAATATATATACACAGAGATTAATAATTTTAAGCTGGGCCTCATAGAATGCACTTGCAATCAAGTATATAAGTTCTTACTTCTTACGGTTTTTCAAAAAAGAATAGGACAAGTGCTCTAAAATAATCTTGAGACTTCCTCTCGCTCTCTCTCTAGCTCTCTCTTGGGGAGCTTATGGGGGAAATTCATTCTTTATTCTGTTTTTAATGGAAACTTGAAAAGTAAGTTTTGACATGCGTTTCTATATATATATTCAAAAGATAAGCTAGTTAGAAGCAACCACATAATTAATTAATGTTTAAGTAGTTCTATAAACACCTATCAACTGCATTACGGGAGACGTTGAGAAAGCAATGTCAGAAGTTGTAACATAGGTTTTCAGTTGGAAATTAATGTCTGTCTATGCTATGCACAGCACTAACTCAACACCGTAACGTTGTCTTTTCCCCTTCTCTTTCTGTAAGATATTTTATCAAATCATGTTAGTACTTTTGCTACAAATTCCATGCTTCTCTAAATCCAGACAAGTTAGCTAATTGATTAATTGCTTTGTCTGTTGTTTTGTAATCTATGATTAGTCACTAGCTAGTTTTGTGGTAATTAAGTTTTTATATGCATGGTTGATCAATTGTAGATGGGCTCATATTGCAAGTCACTTGCCTGGAAGAACAGACAATGAGATAAAGAACTATTGGAATTCTTGGATTAAAAAGAAGATACGAAAGCCTTCAGCACCTGCAACAATAACCAATGCAACTACCAGTACTGATCATTCAAATATAAATTATACCTCAAACCAACTAGATTTAGGTCATCAAGATTTGACAAGGCCACAAGTTCAAGAAACCCTATTTTCGTCTTCAGCTCCCTTATTTATGTTTGACACCAGTACTGCCTCACTTGATGGAATTGTGGATAGTAGTGTACGTGGGGAGCTTTTTCATGATTCGGCAAGCTTAAACACTGAAACTTGGAATTCAAGCCAGCACCATCATGTTCAAGCAGTACTGCCCCCCCAAGCAACTTTTAGTATTGGAATGGATACAAATTACTTGCCTCCATTGATTGACAACATGGAGAACATGGTGCCTATTGAGATGCAATCCTGTAGCATGAATGACGAAGGAGAGATATCACTGGAATGCTTACAAAGGCAAGAGTTGAATATTGAATGGGTGGAATCCCAACAATGCTCAAACTTTCTTTTTTGGGATAATGTTGAAGGACCACTTGGTGGAGAAGAAATTGCACCAACTTCATCAAGTATGGGAGCTGCTACACTCTCTTCTTTCCCTTCATCTCTATAAGATATTTATAATGGTGAAAACTGCCTCTCATCTCTCTTCCCTCTTCATCTTTTTATAGAGCTTTCAGAATGGTCCAGGGCTTCAGGCTTTTGAAGACAGCTTGTTGATTTCTTTTCTTTCATTTCTACCCCGCCTTTTAACTCCCACAGGTGAGATTGTGAGAATTGAGGCAATGAAAACAGATAACTGCATAAGGATGCATGTAATCTTGTTTTCTAGGCGTTTGCAGAGGAAAGAATAATGGCAACGCAACAAACCCCAGCAGAGTTTGATCATGATTATGGTGATGTCAACGAGTGATTTTTTTTTCTTTCACTTTTTCAAGAATTTTGAATAACAGTTCTTCGTGTATATCTTTCTTATGACAAGCTGATACATTGAAAAAAGAAAAAAAAAAGTTAAAGGAGGGCATACCAAATGCTGAAATGTAACTTAAGAAATGATTATGGGATCGATCATTGAATGTTGAGTGTTTTTTTTTTTTTAATCTTGACGATACTCTCGAGGTAAGCTATCCAACCAAGATCATGGCGGTCTTTCTAATCCAAGAATTAATTAAGGAGTATAATGGCAGTGAAAAATACCTTCTTCTTTGGTGGCGCCTTAATTCAAAATTAAGATACTGAAAGATATTTAAGGGGAATGGCCTGTAAAAATAATCTGGGATATAATAACTTGTGTTTTAAGGAATTTATGATTAAGGATATCATCTCATCCTGCATCGAGCTGATGGCTTAGGATTCATGAGCTTACAAGGATATCTCTAACGGATCTGCATTAATTAAGCACTAACATCGTGAATATAATTAATTAATTAATTATGTTTTGCTTAATTCATGGTGGTAGATGATCAAGTGACATGTTTTATTCATGAAAACCATTAACTAAATCGATTATACGAATACACCGTTTGATCGGACATCTTTCTACACATACATAGTACGTAAAGGAGCGTAAGTGCTGTTGATGTTTATGAAGCTAATGATGACGTCGCCCTGTTTGTTCTCTGTCAAATGATAACTTTCATTATAACCATGGTTGTCCTGATATAAATTCCTTGTGTTAAAGGGAAAAACGTTATCATGCACCCTCCAACTGTTGCGGCCCTGTTACATATACCAGCTCTATGTCATGTTTTCTGTTGCATATATGGCTCATTAATTTACATGGTAGGAGGTCATGCTTCTCAATCTTCAATGTCTTTTCATCATCACCTTCTCCCATGTTCAGTCTGTTTAATCAGTGTGACAAAATCGCAACATCTCTTAACAGTAATGATTATGTAACAATAATGCAACAACAACATTGATAATCATATCCTAGGGCAGTTTTACTAATGATCATCGTTGGTAGTAGTAATTAAATGCTTAGAGATTAATTTCTGCAACTAGCAACCTTTTCTTTTCAGAAAAAAACAGTTCTTACTAAATTAAGGCACTTTAATGAAAGCATCTTACCTCTGAACCAGCATCACTAGCCCGATGAGAAATCCTGAGTCTTTTTTGTTGGGGTTTGGCTAGCACGAAGTACCAATTAATTAGACTCTTCATAATTAATTTCTAATTAAGGGTCACTTATTTCAGGAACAGGAGCTCAAGTCATGTTTGATATAACATGATAGATCATGCCAACCTAGTACTAGTACACCTTTAATTTTAAATTTAATGACTATGATTTTATTAGTTTTAATTGAAATATATTATTGTTTTAGATTTTTAATTTCTCTTATTCACTAGCTTCTTTTTCTTTATAGAGTTTGAGTTGGTATGTTGTTTTTTAAGCTCACTTTTTTCATATGAAAGCATAAAGAGTACTCTCATCTCATCCCACCCTTCCCTTAATCCCTATAAGTGTCTTTGTTATACTGGGACCTTTTCCTCTTCCTGAAGCAATTAAATTAACACTATAAACACACACGCCACGTGTAAAATAAAATAAAATAAAATAGGATCAATTATTAAAAACATTATATAGTTTGAATGCACCAATATTTTTCACACCTACTTTTTATAAATTACACTTTGTATGCTACTTTTATATACTTAATTTAAATTTATATCTTATATTATAATTCTGTTTACTGTCATAGATCATTGTTCTAAAAAACATTAATATTACGTGGCGACTTATTTTATTTTACTGATAAACGACAAAAAGTTCTTGTCTTTTCCATATATATTATTCCCGACTATCTTGATTCAGAAAAATAATCGCTGCGACGCTGTACAAGTGCGACAACTAGTACCAAGTGGTTGTCGTTGCACAATAATAGCTAACGACAGTGGTTTTGCTGGTTTTTGGTGACAAAGCTAGTAATATTTGTTGTTTTGAGTTCATTTATGGTTGAAAGATAGTGTTGGTTTTACCACCTACTTCTATGAAACTGTTTGAGGAGATTCACATAAAAATAATAGATCAAGAGAGGAAAAAAAAAAGATACGAAGTTGTGCGATGGAATACCTCATGTTTTTGTCGTGAGTGTTCTAAGTTATATTTTGTGTACTATTATTATTATTATTTTGTAGAAGTAAATAAAAAGTAGTATAATTCTTTTAGGATAATTACAAAACTTTGATGGTAGAAAAACATAGAATGAACCCATTTGCCTGATGATTCTAGCACTTGACTAGCTGTTGTTTCTAATAGATTTGAGAGGAATCATGTTTAT
>Ga0307515_10021012_pt1 | contig 11599 bp, 9 predicted proteins | sample 17_EM_MG_FD_194513 | JGI IMG/M metagenome (GOLD analysis project Ga0307515, IMG submission 194513) | Populus trichocarpa ectomycorrhiza microbial communities from riparian zone in the Pacific Northwest, United States - 17_EM | ecosystem: Host-associated > Plants > Roots > Unclassified | place... | reverse complement strand
GCCCGGGGCCGTTCGAACAGGGATGGATGATCAGGCGGCGCGATACATCGGCGCGTCGGCCGCGTCGCCGTCGATCTTGAACTGCTGGATGAGTTGGCGCAGCGAGTCGGCTTCGTTGGCCAGTTCACGGCTGGCAGCGGTCGTCTCCTCCACCATCGCGGCGTTCTGCTGCGTCATCTGGTCCATCTGGTTGACCGTGGCATTGACCCCTTGCAGCGCACTCGACTGATCGTGGCTGGCGCGGGCGATCATCTCGACATGCTGGCTGATCGTGACGATCTGGGCGCTGATCTTGGACAGCACCGTGCCGGTTTCCTGCACGAACTGCGAGCCGGAATTGACCTCGTTGGTCGATTTGTTGATCAGACCCTTGATCTCCTGTGCCGCGGCTGCGGAACGCTGGGCAAGTTCGCGGACTTCCATGGCGACAACCGCAAAACCCTTGCCGGCTTCGCCGGCGCGCGCCGCCTCGATGCCGGCGTTGAGCGCCAAGAGATTGGTCTGGAAGGCGATCTCGTCGATGACGCCGATGATCTGCTCGATCTGGCGCGAGGCATCCTCGATGCGGCTCATCGCATCGATCGCATTGTTGACGACGACGGCGGAATCGTCAGCGCTGCGCTTGGCCTGGCGGACGATCTGGTCGGCATCCTTGGCGCGTTCGGCCGACGAACGGACCGTGACGGTGATCTCGTCGACTGCGGCCGCGGTCTCCTCGAGCGAGGCCGCCTGCTGCTCCGTGCGCTTGGAAAGGTCCTCGGCGGACTGGGCCATCTGGTTGCCGTTGCCCTGGATCATTTCGACATTGTCGCGGATCTGGCTCATCGTCGCCTGCAGGCGCAGCATCGAACCGTTGAAATCCTGGCGCAGCTGTTCGAGGCGGCCGATGAACGGCGTTTCGATCGTCGTCGAGATATCGCCCTGCGACATGCGCTCGAGGCCGGCGGCGAGTTCGTTGACCGCGAACTCGATCTGGCGATCCATGTCGCGCTTTTCTGCGTCGTTGCGCTGGCGCTCGTGTTCAGCGGCAGCTCGTTCCTCGTCGCTCTCCTCCTCGATGCGGATCTTGGAGATGGCATTTTCCTTGAAGATGCCGAGCGCGCGGGCCATGTCGCCGATTTCGTCGTAGCGCTGCTCGCCGGAAATGCTGGTATCCAGCGCTCCTTCGGCGATGCGGCGCATGGCGGCGGTGATCTGGCTGATCGGCCGCTGCAACGTCAGCACCAGGGCGATACCGCCGAGGATCGACAGGAGGATGCCGAGACCGGTGGTCATGACGGAAATGCTGTTTGCCTGTTCGCGCTCGGTACCGGCCGTCTGCTTCTGCAGCTCGGCGAAATCGGTGAGCTTCACCCAGATCTGGTCGAGTTCCTGGCGGGCTGCGGCATAGGCCGTGACACGCTGGCTGATCGTATCGACGATCTTGGCGCCGCCGGAGGAGATGGTGTCGAGCGACGGCTGGATGGCGTCGGAAATACCTTCGGCAAAGCCCATGCCCTTGGCGCTGGTGATCAGCACCTGCATATCCTTGCCGAGCGTGCCGGTCTGCTGCTGCAGGCGCACGAGATTTCCTTGCTGGAATCGGCGAGGAAATCGGAAAGGACGATCTGCAGCGAATAGACCGAGTTTTCAAGACGCCGCGTATCCTGCAGGACCGAGTTGGCCTGGGCGATGCGGCCGTCGAGGGCTGCGAATTCCTGGGTGGCGTCGCGCATTTTCTGCGTCGCGGTCAGCTGCGTGTAGGTCGAGGTCTGGCGGAAGCGCGAGACGAGACGGCCGAGTTCGGTGGCGGTATCATCGGTCGGATTGGGCGTCTGGGCGAGCGTCTTGATGTCGTTGATGGTCGCGGCCAACGCGTCGACGACGTTCTTCTGATTGCTCGGAACCGAAATCGCGATCAGGCGCTGGGCCTTGATGATCTCCGGCATCTGCCCGTTGATGAAGGCAAACTTGTCCTGCGCGGTCTGCGGCTTGCTGAAGCCGCTGGCGACGGTGCCGAGGAAGTCGCCGCCCTTCAGCAGGCGGTCGGCCGTGCGAAGGGTGGTGGTGGCGGCGCTCTCGTCCTGCTGGACGGTGTTCTGCAGTTCCTCGGCCTGGTAGGAGACGTTGAAGCGGGTGCTGATCAGGCTCTTCTGCGCTTCGTCGATCGATTGATGCAGCGCCTGTTCCTGCTCATGCAGGCCCCAGAGCTTGCCGACGACGCCTGATATGTCCTTGGTGCGGCGCGACGCTTCGGCAAGGCTGTCGCGGCCGGCGGCCTCTTCACCGACCTGGTTCAGCGTCCCGTCGAGCACAGCTTGCTGGGTCTTCAGATCCGCAAGCAGCTTGTCGCGCGCCTCGGGGCTGGTGGTGCGCAGGAAATCGTCCATCGAACCATAGAGATCCTTGAACCCGCTCAGCGATTGCAGCACGCTGTTGGATATTTCCATGCGGCCCTGCAGAAGTCCCGAAGCATAGAGCCCCGTCAGGCCCACCGCCGAAATGGTGACGACGAAGGGCAGGACGAAGATCAGCACCTTCGTCTTGATCCTGAAGCGGGAAAGAATCTTGTCAATCAACATGGCGTTTCGGGCCTTTCATACACCACCCCTCCCGCAGGCGGCCAAATGGCGCCAGCCGGGTGCACATAGAGCTGTTCTTGCTTACCTTGGGGAACCCGGAGGCCAGGCGGCAGTCATTGCCAGATCATTTCCAAGCAACTTGGAGATGCCCAAATATTCGCGGGCAATTGTGTCAGATTAGATATTAATTTTCGGATAAGCGGTAAGGGCAGATCAACCAAGGCGGCGGATTAGCTGCAAGCCGCGCATCGCAACGTCGCAGTGCGGCGATCAACGCGCCGCAACGAATATCTCGGGTCCGTCGCGGGAATCAGATGAGGTGGGAGAGGAGCAGCGCGAGGCAGGCGGCGGTAGCGCCGGCGGCGAGCATCAGATACCGCAGGGCAAGCATCCTGGCGTTCGGCTTTGCCTCAGCGATTGCGATGGCGCGGGCGCGTCGTGTGTTTCTGTTCATGCTCGAAACCTCACTTCTCTCTGACACAACAACAATCCAACAAAACGGCTTGCCGGTAAAGCTTAATTTAGGAACGACCGTGCAAACCGCCAATTGAGACAGGATGGCGCACCTCTGTTAAGAAGTCTTGAATCGGCTTTTCTACACGTGTTCGCCAGCGGCAAAACCGGAGGCCCAAGCCCACTGGAAATTATAGCCGCCGAGCCAGCCTGTCACGTCGACGCATTCGCCGATGAAATAAAGGCCGGGCACGGCTTTCGCCTCCATGCTGCGCGAATCGAGCGCTCCCGTGTCGATGCCGCCAAGCGTCACTTCGGCGGTGCGGTAGCCTTCCGAGCCGGATGGCTTGACCGCCCAGTTCTGGGCGCCGGCGGCAAGGCGCAGCAGCGCCTTGTCAGGCAGGTCAGCCATGTTGCCGGAGATCTTTTCGCGCTCGACGAGAAACTGTGCCAGCCGCTTCGGCAGGATATCGGCAAGTGCGGTCTGCGGCGACTGGCGGCCATTCTCCTGCTTTGCCTTCTTCAGATGTGCGGCAATGTCGACATCCGGTTCGATCGCGACGACGATCTCGTCGCCCTCGCGCCAACAAGATGAGATCTGCAGGATCGCCGGGCCGCTCAGCCCGCGATGGGTGAAGAGCAGCGCTTCGCGGAAGGCGGTTTTGCCGTGGCGGATTTCGGCCGGGGCGGAGATGCCGGCAAGCGGCACGATGCTTTCGAGCAGACCGGGATCGAGCGTCAGCGGCACGAGGCCGGGGCGGGTTTCGAGCACGGCCAGGCCGAATTGCTCGGCGAGGCGATAGGCAAAGCCGGTGGCGCCCATCTTCGGGATCGACTTGCCGCCGGTGGCGACGATCAGCGACGATGCTTCATAGGTGTCCTGAGCGGTCGAGACCAGGAAACCGGCTTCGGTCTTTTCGACGCCCGTTATCTCGGTGCCGAGATGCAGCACAGCGCCGGCCGCGCGCATCTCATCCAGCAGCATGCGGATGATATCCCTGGCGCTGTCGTCGCAGAAGAGCTGGCCGAGCGTCTTTTCGTGCCAGGCAATACCATGGCGGTCGACCATGGCGATGAAATCGGCCGGCGTGAAGCGGGCGAGCGCCGATTTGCAGAAGTGCGGATTGGCGGAGAGGAAATTCTTCGGCCCGGCATGGACATTGGTGAAGTTGCAGCGGCCGCCGCCCGAGATGCGGATCTTCTCGCCAGGCGCCCTGGCATGGTCGAGGACCACGACCGAGCGGCCGCGTTTGCCGGCGCGGATGGCCGCCATCATGCCTGCCGCCCCGGCGCCGATGACGATGACGTCGCTTTTGCGCTGCAAACCCGTTTCCCCGATCAAGACAGCGTCTTCTTTTTCTATCAAAGGGCGAAAGTCAACGTTTACCACCCCTCGCCAATTGGCAAAGTCCGGTTATGATGGCGCCACGATCAACGCAAACCGGTGTGTCATGTCCCCAAAAAAGACGACGCTGAAGCCTGCCAGAAACGTACCCGCCTCGACAAAAGCTCCCCCGGACCCCGGATCCCTGCGCGGCGTTGCGAACTGGAAGGAAGCAGCGCGGTGGCTGCGGGACAGGGGCATCGAAGACATCGAATGCATCACGCCTGATCTTGCCGGCGTTGCCCGCGGCAAGATGATGCCGAGCTCGAAATTCACCTCGAACACCTCGCTGGCGCTGCCTTCGGCAATCTACCGGCACACGATTTCGGGGGAATATCCCGACGAGACCGAAAGCTTCCGCTACGAGCCGCGCGACAGCGACCTGAAGCTGATGCCCGATCTTTCGACGTTGTCGGTCGTGCCCTGGGAGACCGACCCGACGGCGCAGGTGATCTGCGACATCGTCGATTCGGATGGCGGGGAAGTGCCCTATACGCCGCGCAACGTGCTGAAGCGCATCATGAGCCTCTATCACGAGCGCGGCTGGAAACCGATCGTGGCGCCCGAGATCGAATTCTACCTCGTCGCCAAGAATGACGACCCTGATTATCCGCTGCATCCGCCGAAAGGCCGGTCCGGCCGGTCGATCCTCGGCGGCCAGGGCTATTCGATCGCCGGCATCAACGAATTCGACGAGCTGATCGACGACGTCTATCATTTCTCGGAAAAGCAGGGGCTGGAGATCGATACGCTGATCCACGAAGAGGGACCGGCGCAGCTCGAGATCAACCTGCGCCACGGCAATCCGATCGAGCTTGCCGACCAGGTTTTCCTGTTCAAGCGGACGATCCGCGAGGCGGCGCTGAAACACGACATCTATGCGACCTTCATGGCCAAGCCGATGCAGGGCCAGCCGGGTTCGGCAATGCATATCCACCAGTCGGTGGTGAATATCGAGACGGGCGAGAACATCTTCTCCAATCCCGACGGATCGGCCTCGAAGGAATTCTTCCATTTCATCGGCGGCATGCAGAAATTCGTGCCGAGCGCGATGGCAATGCTGGCGCCCTATGTGAATTCCTACCGGCGCCTGCAGCCCGACATGTCCTGCCCCGTCAACAATGCCTGGGGCTACGACAACCGCACGACGGCCTTCCGCGTCCCGGTCTCCGATCCGCAGGCGCGGCGCGTCGAAAACCGGCTGCCGAGCTCGGACGCCAATCCGTATCTCGCGCTTGCCGCCTCGCTCGCCTCCGGCCTGCTTGGCATCATGAAGGAGATCGAGCCGACGGCGCCAACGGAAGATGCGGCCAATGAGGGCTCGATCGACCTGCCGCGCGGCCTGCTGGAAGCAGTAGCATTGCTCGAAGACGAACCCGCCTTCGAGGAGATGTTCGGCAAGCAGTTCATCGGCCTTTATGCCGGCGTCAAGCGCGGCGAGTTCGAAACCTTCATGCAGGTGATCAGCCCCTGGGAGCGGGAATTCCTTCTGCTCAACGTGTGAGGGGATCGTCATGGCATCGCAAGAGACGTGGCAGAGCCCGATCGCGCCCGGGCTATCCTGGTATCAGGCAACTGTCGGCGAGCGGCCCAGCTATCCCGCTTTCGACGGCTCGCGGACATGCGACGTCGCCATTATCGGCGGCGGTTATACCGGCCTGCAGGCCGCCTACAACCTCGCCAAATCAGGCGTCTCGGTCACCCTGATCGAGGCCTGGCGCTTCGGCGACGGGGCGTCGGGGCGCAATGGCGGCCAGCTCGGCACCGGCCAGCGATGGTGGCCGGAAGAGCTTGAGGAAAAGATCGGCTACGAGCGCTCGAAGGCGCTGTTCGACCTGGCCGAGGCGGCAAAGCGGCATTTGCTCGATTTCGCCAGGGAGCACCAGATCGAGATCGACTACATGCCCGGCCAGCTCAATGTCGCGCATAAGGAAAGCTATAAACGCGCCTATTACGAAAATGCCGAGATCGCCGCGTTCCGCTACGACTATCCGCATTTGCGCTTCATGGACGAGGCGGAAACGCAGGAAAGGCTCGGCTCGAAACGCTTCCATTGCGGTGTGCGGGATGTCGGCACCGGCCACATCCATCCGCTGAAGCTGCTGGTGGGGCTGGCGCGGGTCGCCGCCAATGCCGGTGCTGATATCTTCGAAATGACCAAGGCAACGGCGATCCGCCAAAGCGGCGGCCGGGTGACGATCGAGACTGCAAAAGGGACAATCACCGCCAACCGCGCGCTGATTGCCTGCGACGGCCATATTGACGGCCTCGAACCGGTGACCGCAAGCCATGTGATGCCGATCCGCTCCTTCATCGGCGCCACCGTTCCACTCGACGGGCATCCCGATGTGCTGGCCGGCGGCGAGGCCGTGGCCGACTCGCGCTTCGTCGTGCGCTACTTCCGCAAATCCAGGGATGGCCGCCTGCTGTTTGGCGGACGCGAGGCCTATACGTCGGACAATCCGCGGGACATTTCCGAGCATATTCGCCGGCAGATCGCCGAGATCTATCCGGCATTGAAGAACATCGACATCACCCATGCCTGGGGTGGCAGCGTCGGCATCACCATGCCGCGCCAGCCCTTCGTGCGCGAGGTCATGCCCGGCGTCATCTCGATCGGCGGTTTTTCCGGCCATGGCGTCATGCTGTCAAACTACTGTGGCAAGCTCTACGCGGAAACGGTGCTTGGAAAATCCAGCGATCTCGATCTTTTCACATCGCTCGATATTCCGGCGTTTCCCGGCGGCGCGCGCATGCGGGCGCCGTTGCTTTTCCTTGCCTTGTCGTGGTTTGCTCTTCGCGACAAGTTTTAGTTCGATTGCGGATTTCCTCTTGCGGAAATTCGCTCTAAAACCGACGCCTGACAGATTCATTGCACCGCACACTGGCTTTTTTAAATCGATTAGATTAAAACGGCCGTCAACCAGCCTGATTGAGAGACAAGCTCATGAGCAGCCAGATCATTCCCGTTGAGCCTTTTGATTACGTCGTCTTTGGCGGCAGCGGCGACCTTGCCGAACGCAAGTTGCTGCCCGCCCTCTACCATCGCCAGATCGAAGGCCAGTTCGGCGAACCAACCCGCGTAATCGGCGCCTCGCGCAGCCCGTTGACGCATGAGGAATACCGCAAATTCGCCCGCGACGCGCTGAAGGAACACCTGAAGAAGGGTGAATACGAAGAGGCCGAGGTGGAGAAATTCTGCGCCCGCCTCTACTATGTCTCGGTCGACGCCCGCACCGATACCGGCTGGGATCAGCTGAAGAAGTTGCTCGACGAGGGCAAGGACCGCGTGCGCGCCTTCTATCTTGCGGTGGCGCCGGGCATCTTCGGCGATATCTCGCAGAAGATCCACGACCATAAGCTGATCACCAAGTCGACCCGGATCGTCGTCGAAAAGCCGATCGGCCGCGACCTCGCTTCGGCGCTGCAGCTCAACGACACGATCGGCCGCGCCTTCAAGGAAGAGCAGATCTTCCGCATCGATCACTATCTCGGCAAGGAGACGGTGCAGAACCTGATGGCGCTGCGCTTTGCCAATGCGCTCTACGAGCCGCTGTGGAATGCCAACTACATCGACCACATCCAGATCACGGTGGCTGAAGCGGTCGGCCTCGAAGGCCGCGCCGGTTATTACGATACGGCGGGCGCACTGCGCGACATGGTGCAGAACCACATCCTGCAGCTGCTCTGCCTGACGGCGATGGAAGTGCCCTCCTCGATGGACTCCGAAGCCGTTCGCGACGAAAAGCTGAAGGTGCTGCGGGCGCTGAAGCCGCTCAATGCCTCCAACGTCGAGCAGGCGACGGTCCGCGGCCAGTATCGCGCCGGCGCATCGGGCAGCGGCCCGGTCAAGGGTTATCTCGAAGAACTCGAAGGCGGCGTTTCAAACACCGAGACCCTCGTCGCCATCAAGGCCGAGATCAACAACTGGCGCTGGGCCGGCGTTCCCTTCTATATCAGAACCGGCAAGCGCCTTGCCGGGCGCATGTCCGAGATCGTCATCACCTTCAAGCCGATCCCGCATGCGATCTTCGATCAGGCGGCCGGCCGTATCGTTGCCAACCAGCTGATCATCCGCCTGCAGCCGGATGAGGGCGTCAAGCAGTCGCTGATGATCAAGGATCCGGGTCCGGGTGGCATGCGCCTGCGCAACGTCTCGCTCGACATGAGCTTCGCCCAGGCCTTCAACGTCCGCAATCCCGACGCCTACGAGCGCCTGTTGATGGACGTGATCCGTTCCAACCAGACGCTGTTCATGCGCCGCGACGAAGTGGAAGCCGCATGGAGATGGGTCGATCCGATCCTCAAGGGATGGGAATCGACCGGCCAGCAGGTGCAGGGCTATACGGCCGGCACCTGGGGTCCGAGCCAGGCCATCGCGCTGATCGAGCGCGACGGCCGCACCTGGCATGACGATATCTAGGACGGAACCGATGGCATCGACCCTGCACTCCTTCCCCAGTGCCGCAGATCTCGCCGGCAGCCTTGCCGACACGGTCGCGGACAAGCTTTCGGCGGCCGTCGCCGCCCGCGGAACGGCGTCCATCGCCGTTTCCGGCGGCTCCACGCCAAAGGCTTTCTTCCAGGCGCTTTCGAGGCGCGACATCGCCTGGGACAAGGTGACGATCACGCTTGTCGACGAGCGCTTCGTGCCGGCCGACAACGAGCGCTCGAACCATCTGCTTGTTGATGCCAATCTGCTGCAGAACAAGGCAAAGGCGGCACGTTTCCTGCCGCTCTATCAGGCCGTGGCCTCCGTGGAGGAGGCAGCCTCGCTCGCGACCGAGAAGACCAGGGCGATCAGTTCGCCCTTCGATATCGTCATCCTCGGCATGGGCGGCGACGGCCATACCGCCTCGTTCTTTCCGGGCGGCAGCAATCTGACCAAGGCGCTCGACGCAGCGACGCCGCGCGGCATCATCACCATGGAGGCGGAAGGAGCCGGCGAGCCGCGCCTGACTTTCACCTTCTCCAGTCTTCAGGATGCCGCACTCCTGGTTCTCCATATTGAGGGCGAAGGCAAAAAAGACGTTCTCGCCAAGGCAGAAGGCAGCGGTGACGAGGCAGAAATGCCGATCCGCGCCGTTCTGCGCCGGGCCACTTCCCCGGTCGAGATCTACTGGGCTCCCTGATCAGCCGGCAATCCGGATCGAGATTTAGGCCAGAGCCGCCGAAACAGACAAGACAACAAACAAGGCAGGGATTTTCCATGTCCGCTCACGCACGCATTTCTGCGATCACCGATCGCATTGTCGAACGCTCGAAGCCAAGCCGCGAGCGCTATCTGGAACGGCTGCGCGCCGCCGCTTCCAAGGGCGTGCAGCGCTCGGTGCTCGGCTGCGCCAACCTCGCCCACGGCTTTGCGGTCTGTTCCCCCGCCGAGAAGGATGCGCTCGCCGGCGACCGCATCGCCAATCTCGGCATCATCACCGCCTATAACGACATGCTCTCGGCGCACCAGCCGTTCGAGACCTATCCGGCGATCGTCCGCGAGGCCGCCGCCCAGGCCGGCGGCGTGGCGCAGGTGGCCGGCGGCGTGCCTGCCATGTGTGACGGCGTCACCCAGGGACAGCCGGGCATGGAGCTTTCGCTGTTCTCGCGCGACCTGATCGCCATGTCCGCGGGCGTCGGCCTGTCGCACAACATGTTCGACGCCGCCCTGTTCCTCGGCGTCTGCGACAAGATCGTGCCGGGCCTGGTCATCGCGGCGCTGTCCTTCGGGCACCTGCCGTCGATCTTCGTTCCGGCCGGACCGATGACCACGGGCCTGCCGAACGACGAGAAGTCGCGCGTGCGCCAGCTCTTCGCCGAAGGCAAGGTCGGCCGCGCCGAGCTGCTGGAAGCGGAATCGAAATCCTATCACGGTCCCGGCACCTGCACCTTCTACGGCACCGCAAATTCCAACCAGATGCTGATGGAGATCATGGGCTTCCATATGCCCGGCTCGTCCTTCATCAATCCCGGCACGCCGCTGCGCGAAGCGCTGACGCGCGAGGCGGCCAAGCGGGCGCTGGCGATCACAGCACTCGGCAATGAATTCACGCCGGCCGGCGAGATGATCGACGAGCGCTCGGTCGTCAACGGCGTCGTCGGCCTGCATGCGACCGGCGGTTCGACCAACCATACGCTGCACCTCGTCGCCATGGCGCGGGCGGCCGGCATCCATCTGACATGGCAGGACATTGCCGAGCTTTCGGAAATCATCCCGCTGCTTGCCCGCGTCTATCCGAACGGGCTTGCCGACGTAAACCATTTCCAGGCAGCCGGCGGCATGGGGTTCCTGATCAAGCAATTGCTGAAGCACGGCCTGGTGCATGACGACGTGCGCACCGTCTTCGGCCAGGGCCTCCAAGCCTATACTGTCGATGCCCGGCTCGGCGAAAACGGCACGGTCGCGCGCGAGCCGTCACCGGAAAAGAGCGTCGATCCCAAGGTGCTCTCCAGCATCGAAACGCCCTTCCAGGCGAATGGCGGGCTGAAGATGCTGCGCGGCAATCTCGGCAAGGCGGTCATCAAGATCTCCGCCGTCAAGCCGGAACGCCACATCATCGAGGCGCCGGCAATCATCTTCCACAGCCAGCAGGAGCTGCAGGACGCCTTCAAGGACGGCAAACTCAACCGCGATTTCATCGCCGTCGTGCGCTTCCAGGGCCCGAAGGCGAACGGCATGCCGGAACTGCACAAGCTGACGCCGCCGCTCGGCGTGCTGCAGGATCGCGGCTTCCGCGTGGCGCTCCTGACCGACGGGCGCATGTCGGGCGCATCAGGCAAGGTGCCGGCGGCGATCCACGTCACGCCTGAGGCGGTCGATGGCGGCCCGATCGCCCGCATCCGGGATGGCGACATCATCCGCCTCGACGCGATCAAGGGCACGCTCGAGGTGCTCGTCGATGCGGCCGACATGGCCGAGCGCGAAGCTGTCACCGTCGATCTTTCCGACAATGAATTCGGCATGGGCCGCGAACTCTTCGCACCGTTCCGCCGCGCCGTCGGACCTTCGGATCAGGGCGCAAGCGTGCTCTTCCACCACTGAGCATCGCCATTCCGGACAAACAAAAACCCGCGGGACGCGCAACGCGCCCGCGGGTTTTTCATATCGGTCCGATGATATCCGTCAGGCGCGGATATCGAGGACGTAATCGCGGTGCGCCGGATGCGTGCTGTAGACGAAGATCTTGTTCAGTTCCTTCTGCGTCAGCAG
>Ga0307515_10021010_pt1 | contig 11599 bp, 10 predicted proteins | sample 17_EM_MG_FD_194513 | JGI IMG/M metagenome (GOLD analysis project Ga0307515, IMG submission 194513) | Populus trichocarpa ectomycorrhiza microbial communities from riparian zone in the Pacific Northwest, United States - 17_EM | ecosystem: Host-associated > Plants > Roots > Unclassified | place... | reverse complement strand
TTCAGTAAGTTTATATATGTGTAATACTAATTAAACTTTGTCAGTAATATACTGTTAATTATATATTGTAATATCATACACTCATTATCACTTGCAGGCAACATCGACAATATTTGCTCTCCAATAACTCACAGCTGACCGAATCCCAGATCTTTCAATTACAAGATGAACAATTTGCCACGTGGTTCAGAACACATGTAAGCACTATCACAAACTCATTCTAACTTGCAAAATTACTGTACGTATGTATGTCATTACGAGATTCTCGTTTATTTACTGTTTATTGATGTACATTACATACAAGGTTTATCAAATGAGAAGGAGTGCGACTAAGTCATTGTCTTCACTAAGCCTGGGGCCTGAAAGAAAAGTTAAGTGCTACAACGGGTATTTTGTCAATGGATATGTTTTCCATACTGAAGAATACGGGCATAGAAGAAAGACATACAACAACGGTGTTTGTGTTAAGGGATCCACTAGTAGTGAGTTAGAAGTTGACTACTATGGTAGATTAGAAGAGGTCATCGAACTGCAATATCATAGCGAGCAGAATAGAGTGTTTTTATTCAAATGCTATTGGTATGACACGACTGACAGAGGAATCAGAGTTGATCCACACTATGGTCTGGTCGAAATCAACTTAAAAGCTAAGGAGTTTGTGGCCTTGCAGCAACACACGGCTCAGCTCATCAAAAAATACGACCACCTATTAGCGAAGTATGCACAACTTAAAGCGGCTCATGCACAACAAAGAGCGGAGTATGCACAACAAAAGGTGGATCATGAACAGCTTCGCGAAATGGTCATGAATATGACATCACAGAGTGGAACATGTGCGCCTAATCCTTTTTGGCCATATAACCACCAGCCTCCTCCTCCTCCTCCAGCTCCACCTTTATATTAATTTGTAATAAATATTATTTACCTTTAAAATTTCATTCAATATTTTTTTTGAAACACATTCAGTTTGTAATGAATATTATTTAACTTTATTTTTTTGTTTTTGATGTTTAATAGAAATTTTATTTGCATAATTGGTTTTTATTACCATTAATTTATATAATTTTATATTATGTATTCTAAATAATTTTTTAAAAACAAAATTTAAAAAAATATTACAAAGGGTTTTACCGACGGAATGAATCCGTCGACATTTGACAGTAGCTGCCATATTCACCGATGAATTTACAGATGGATATATTCGGTTGGTATTTCATACACTCACCGACAGCTTTATCGACAGAATGAATCCATCGGTATTTGATAGTAGCTGTCACAATTACCGACGAATTTATAGACGGATATCTTCGGTCGGTATTTCAAACACTCACTGACAAATTTACCGATGGTACGTGTTCGTCGGTAAATCATGCTATCACCGACGAGAAAAAATCCGTTGGTATATTTCAAGCGGGAAAATTTTTTTTGGCATGCAAATTTCGTCTGTAAAACCATCGGCAAATGGTTTTTTTGTGTTTCCGACCGATATAGCGATGGAATGGGGAATTACCGATGAAAGGAAAGCCGACGGACGTATTTTGTCGGTGAAGACATCGGTAAATAAATTACCGACGAACTTCTAATCACACCCCGACGGAATATTTCCGTCGGTAAAACTGTGAAATCTTGTAGTGCCTTGAACTTAATGTTTATGCAAATTCATCCTATAATTATCAATTTGATCTTCAATTTTCATTTTTTATTTTATTTTTTGGCATAATAGGGTACAATTAGACCTTGAATTTCCTCCGAAATTGCAACTTGATTCCCCGTCTTGCTTTCTCCACGTTGCCAGCCTCTATTTTCTTTTTTTAATTTTTATTTTGAAAAAAAGGTGATTTGTGGGGAATAACCCAGAATTGGGTTATGACACTTCTTTGTAGTATGTGGAAGCCCAAACAAAAATCCGTACTTACATCTTGCCAAGGGCAAGTGGGAACAGGCAAGGGTGTGTAAAAACCAATATTTTGTTTTCCATGCTTAGCTAGTTGACATGTTCTACATTGACCTACCAATTTAACTACATCTCTTTTTAAGCTAGACCAAAAGAACTGACATCCCAACTCTTCATTGGTTTTATTTATCCCAAAGTGTCATAAAAGACCTCCATCATGAATCTCCTACACCAAAAAATTATGCACTAATGTATTCGGTATACAAAGCTTATTATCCCAAAACAAATACCCTTCCTAGAGGTAATTACCATCTATAACATGGTTACTCTTATCTCTCAATGTCATGTATATTTCTTTAAATTCTTGACAAGATTCATATTCCTTTTTGAGTCTCTCAAATCCAGTAACTTTAACACTCATTACGGATAACAATATTACCCGATAACTGAAGACATCTGCCACTTTATTTTCCATTACGAATTTATATTTCATTACAAATGAATAAACTTGTAAATACTCAACCCAATGACCATGCCTATGGTTGAGATTTTTTTGGGAGTTGAGATAGTAAAAGGTCTCATGGTTGGAGTAAAGAACAAACTCCCGTGATAGCAAATAATGGTGCTAATAGTGCAAGGCTTGAACTACAACATAAAATTATTTATCATAGGTTGAGTATTTTTGTTTGGCCTCGTTAAGTTTCTCACCAAAATAAGCTACATGATGATGTTTTTGACAAATACTCCACCTATACCAATTCCTGAGGTATCATATTTTACTTTAAACACCTTAGTAAAATCAGGAAACCACATTATTAGGGCCTTCGTCATCTTCTTCTTGACCTCTGCAAATGCATTATTAACTCATTTACTCTATTGAAACTCATCTTATTTTGAAACAATTCGTGATAAGAGATATGATGGTGCTACATCCCTTGATGAAACGACAATAAAAAGTCGCAAGCCTAAGAAAAATATAAACCTCATGAATATTCTTAGGTTCAGGCTAATCTACAATCGCTTGTACTTCTTAAATTCCCTCACATGACACTATAAAGCCTAAGAAAACTACTTGATTCATAAAGAAAAAACACCTTTTGACATTGGCAAATAAATTTTCCTTTCTTAGGGTGGTACAAACTTGAATAAGATGATCTAAATGCTCTTTCTTGGTTTTGCTATAAATAAAGACATCATCAAAACGTACCACTAAGAATTTTTTCATAAATGGCCTAAGTACTTGTGTTATTTCCCTCATAAAAGTACTTGGTGAATTGGAAAAGAAAAAAAAAGCATGACTAGCACTTATATAATCTATCCTTAGTCTTAAATATAGTTTTTCATTAATCTTCTAGATGGATTCTCATATGATGATACCCACATTCTTCAGGTCAATCTTAGAGAAAATTTAGGCTTATATCAAATCAAGTAATGAGAAATCAATACTTGATAGAAATCCTATTAATGACTTGACTATCTACATATATTCTCTATGAGCCATCTTTCTTAGGTGTTAAAAGGGCAGGTATTACACAAAGACTCAAACTCTCTCTCTCTCTCTCTCTCTCATTCCTATATATATCTTTTGTAATAGTTCATTTACTTGCCTTTTTATTTTGACATGTTTACTAGGATTCATCATATAGTGAGGCAAGTTTGGCAATATGGAATCAGGAATAAAATCTATAGCGTATTGAATGTCATGCGTAAGAGGTAAAACATCAGGTAGTTTAAATAAAAAGATATCTAGAAATTCTTTTAACACTTCCCTTGTCTTTTTAGGTGGTTCGTCTAAAGAACTTTCTACAAGCTTATTGGCTACTAAGGCAAACACAACAAACTCTTCATGAACCTCCTTTTCAAACTCCTTATGACTAATTATGTTAAGCCCATTTTCTTTCACCTTTTCTTTCATTTTGATACCATCATTAGGCCTTGGTGGTAATCCAATTAGTTGATTCTTTTTATCATGAAAAGTGAATGAACAAGAACTTGATCGCCTAAAGATGTAACATCTAGGTAATTTGACCAATGTCTACCCAAAATGATGTATCCTACATTTATGGAAATTACATCACACCAAGTTTTATTATGATAGTCCAAAATCTTTATGGGAAAAAGACATCTCTCCTTGATTGTTATGAACATATTTTTAACCCGGGACACACTATATGTCTTGTTGTTACTCATTTTTGGGCCCCACGTGCTGGAGATGGTGTGTATCCCTCTTGAATCAAATGCAGGAGTTTAGTTCGTGATTGTTGAAAAATTGACAAAAGCAGAGAAGAAAGAAATGTTTTTCGAACCCTGTTTCAGCTGTTTTATGATCTCTTTATCCTCCCCCTTTGATGCTAAAATCGTCAGGATTCTTAGGCTAATTAGGAGTCTTCATATTTCCAAATTTGTTCCTTATTTATCTGGTCTTTAAGATTAGATAAATCCTTTAGAATTTGTACTGAAAACTGATTCTGCTTGGTCATAATTCTGTTGTCAACCAATTCTGTTTCAACTTCGACCTTGATTCTGATTTGGTTTCATGTAATATTTGACCATCTCAGCTATATTCTGTCATTCATGACATGTTAAAGAATTGATCTTTACCTTTATTGGGTCCTAAGGCCCACTGTTCTTATGTCAGACTCTCAATCAGATCGGGATGCTCGACATTGTCAGTTTCCGAATCAGATCAGGAGATCCTTTTGACCAAGCAGATTGTGGCCAGATTCTGTTCTTCAAAACAAATTTATCCCACTTTGAATCCTTCATGAAAGTTATAATCCTGTATGTGTAGATGAATTTGGGTTTTTGAATCTCTTGATTTCGATATCAGAAGCTCAAGATATTCTCATTTGATTATCTAATGTGAAAGTAGAGAATCCTGCCGCGAGAAGGATTTCAGCCCGAGTGTTTTGCAGTTTTGTTCTTTAAAATGATTTTATCTGACTTTGAATCCTTCATGAAAGTTTTAGTCCTGTACGTGCTGATAAATTTGGGCTTCTGAATCGCTTGATTTCGATATCATAAGCTCAAGATATTCCCGTTTGAACATCTAGTGGAAAAGTAGAGAATCCTGCTGCAAGAAGGATTCCTGTCTGAGTTTTTTAGGTCTTGATTCAAGGAACTCGATTTAATATTTCAAGGACTTATCGGGTTAATTAAAGACCAATTTTAAACTTTGGAAAGTTAATTGGTTTCGTTGAAGGAACTGAAAAAAAAACAGGGACTAGATTAGAAAACATCATAATAATTTTTGTTACTTGGCTGCCGATGCTGGAGTCATCATTCATTTTGCTGCCATACTAGGGGAACATTTCTGCTTCTTCAAATGACATCATGCAATCCTTCATTTTAATAAACCACACCGCGTATAAAACAACCCTATAATAGGAATTAATTGACATGGTACTGTTCATTTGTGTTTTGAGAACAGTACCCTCGGTCTGCGATTTCCTTCCTTTTTCTGCAACCGTTCCTGCTGATCAGTTTTCTTCCTCTCATCCTTGCATCCTCTTGCTGGTTTGGTGTGCAAGTTGTCACCTCTTTTCACGCCAAATGATCAGCTACAATTCACCCTTTTTCCCCCCCAACACATAAGGTCAAGATGAGGGGACATTAGAGTTGGTCTCGAAGTCTAAACAGCTGTATAAACAGCTGGCTTTGCAAGGAAAAAAAGGAAAGAATGTGTGGCAGTAACATAGAGCATTAAGGCTAATATCAAGGAATCATATAGGAAAATAATTACTGCAATATAAAAGACCATAGATATAGGAATTGATTGGTGTTGGTTATGAAAAATAATTACTGCAATATAGAAGACCATAGATATAGGAATTGTTGGGGCTGTTTATAGAAGATAATTTCTGCAGTAATTACTGAAATATTTCCTTGAATAGCACTTGTAGAGGTTCTATATAAGTGAACCTTCAGCCATGTATAAAGGGGGCAATTTTTCTTTGATGGGGGACGGTGAAAAGTCATCACTGGACTGGGAAAGAAAAAGAGAAAAAGGGAAAACAGAGCAGAGGCGTAAAGAGAGAGAGGAGAAAGAAAACATAGTGAGGCGAGAAGAAAATAAAAAAGAAAGAAAACAGAGGGAATAAGAAAAAGGATGAGAATAAAAAAACCAAGAGAACAAAAGAGGAAGTCTTTCTTCATTTACTAGAGGCGAGAAGGCATAAGCCTTGTCCATCGGCCTACACGTCATCTTTTATATAAAACAAGTAATATCAACAGGTATGAGTCTCAGCCCCTTTTTTCCTTGTCATATGTATAGTTGATGTCTGTTGTTTGTTTTTTTTTTAAATTTGTTTCTGCTCTTATTTCGGACATTTGAGTTTTGTTTTGGGCAACATGGTTGTGCGTTCGCCTACATTTTCTTCCATGGCTGTGAGTAAACAGGCGTTTATGTTAAGAGTTGATGGTTCCTTTCTTTCCTTTATGTTCTTGAGGAATCAGGGGCCTTAAAGGCCCTTCCCACCCCTTTTCTCTTTTATTTGGGTATCTCTCTGTCTTAGAATGTCGCGCAGAAGAAGTGCTGCTTCTAAACAAAGCTTTGGCCAAAGGAGAACGTAAATAATGTAAGGGAAGTTCTGGAGGAGAGAGTTAAAAAAAAGCCACGAGGGAAGTTCTTTTAAGTCAAGGTGGTCTTTTGGCAGACTCTTGGGTCACATTTGCCTTTCTGTTTTTTTAAAATGAGATAGCTGGCCATCTGTTTCTTTAGGATTAGTTTTTAATATACGGGGTAGAGAGGCATGTTGCCCAGGTTCCTTTCCTTTTGCATTAAATTAGTATGGCAGTTTTCCCAGATGGGTAAAAGAGAATAGGCCATGAGTCACGGACACTACATCAAGATTTTTAGTTCAAACTTTGATTTCAGAACTTTGGCTCCCTTTGTGCATATAGATGTGTTTCTTTTCCAGTTATAGGATTTTAAGTCGAGTTGGCTTTTAATGTATTTTTAGAGTTGTTTTAAGTTTCTTGTAAATCTTATATATATATGGCTTGCTACCTTCTATTGTGATGTTTGCGTTTAATTGTGATGCTCGTGTTTCGATCAAAATATAAAAAAGGTTTTTTGTGTGTTGCATACGGCTAATCCCCTAATATATTTTGAATTTCCTCTTTTTTAAAAAAAAAATATTATTTGAAGTTTAAAAGAAAATGTGTTTTAGCATGGATTTCTTAAACACAAAAAAAATATATATATATTTTCTTACATTCTGGATTTTACAACATGTTTGTAAAACTCCAAAGGGTGTTGGCCAATATTCCAAAAAATATGAAATCTTAATTTTAGGGAATGCTATTTTATTTACCATTTATATTTGGATAAAGAAATCCCAAAGGGATTAATGTCCAAAATATTATTGGAAATAACCTGTTATTATTCACTGTTAATATTTGGATAAAAAAAACCAAGTGGTTAATATCCAAAATATTTTTCTAGGAATAATAAGTTATCACACATCTTTGAAAGAAGCCTCGATTATAATTAAGGATGACATTTCAGTTTTTGACTCCACGGTTTACGAGCCGTGAAAGAATGAAACACTAAAGTAAAAAGTAGGCTTTTAAAGCGCTCTGAATTTCTTTAGATTTCTAATTCTTTGTTCATCTTCCTTGCGATTTACGAGTCACAAACACTTGAAATACTAAGGGAAAAATGAGCTCTTAAGCACATTGAATCTCCTTAGATTTCTATCTTAGCTGTCTTTTAATTCATAGGTTGTAAATTTATTTCAAATCAAACACAGATTTCAAGAGATCTGCATCAGTTCTCCTTGGCACTCTATAGACATATCTAAATGTATGATCCATATTGGCCAAGGGTTCTTGCTTTTAGACTTTGAACCCAAGTCCATTCATCATAGCAAACCTATCATAGGAAAATTGATTAGAGAACACCAACACCATAGCAATTATAAGGCAAACCAAACACCAAGCAACTTACCTTAGGTAGGGCGTGCTAGGGGTGCCAAAACCTTTCCTTTACACAACTAGTCCCTTGCCTTAGAATATTTGAAAGACCAATTAGGTTTTCTAGTGACCATAATACTGGGTGGCAACTCCCTTTTTCATAAAACAAAGACCCCAACATGAATCCCCGCTCCGAGAGGGTGCGACATATCTTAGGATGCGGGATAAACTTTAAACCTAAATGGGATATACTACTAGAGGATACTGTATTGATACAACTCCCACTATCTATAATGATCTTGCAACCTTTATCTCCATATTTAATGTAAGTGTAAGAGATAACAGTTCTCTTCCAATCCTTAGTTTCTTTGGGTTGTGTTAAGGCATATCTAACTACAGTTAACTTGGTTGTCTCCCATCCTACAAAGTCCTGCTCGATCTAAATGGATATAAACCTAACATATCTTAGCAGGTTGGACTCATCATCCTCGTCATTTATGTCCTGAAAATCATAGGGATTGAGTTCATACACCTTATCATAATAATTGTATTCCTCACCCATATCCTTTTGATCCTTAATGAACAAAGCCTTATTGGGATAACTAAAAGAAATATTACCAAAATCCTGATACTTAAAAACATTAAATATTTAAGGTCATCTTAGGTACTTCATGGAGAATAGCCTTACCTTTGTCTTTCCCAGACATATGAGAAATAATAGAATTGGGTTTACGGGGGTGGGGTTCCCAATAAAGAATTATTATTACTAGGTTGGGACCTAGAAGGGATACTTCGGGTTTCTTACTGTCTCGTCCACTAACTTTTCATGACGAACTCATAGTTTTGCATTAAGGTATAAGTTTTTCAAGCTCTCTCCTAAGGTCATCATTCAAGCTTTTCTGAAATCCACTTATAGTCATTGACTCACCCTCCCTAGTCATGCACCTCATCCAATAGTTATCAAATTATGCCATATATTCATTAGCAAGATTACTTCCTTGCATCAAGTTATTCCACTGGTCTAAGAGATTTTCCCTATAAGAACGAGGTAAGTACTTATTTTATAACTTAGTTTTTATCTCAACCTAATTAGTAATAAAAGGTTGACCTATCCTAGCCAAACACTCTTTTACACTTTCCCAATAGAACTGAGTGGTACCATTAAGTTTTATTGTTGCAAACCTTACCCTCATATTATTAGACAAATTATACTAGTCAAAGAATTGATCCATGTCACGGATCCACTTACCAAAGATCCATGGGTCAAGTTGACCTTTAAAAGTTGGGGCTTCTACCTTGATATGTCTTATGACTTGATCATCAGGGTCATTGTAGTTGTGGTGACCCTGATTGTGGTTGTACTGGCGGTTCCTAGGGTGAAATGACCTCTAACGATAATTGTTGAAATGCTCACCATTGTTAGGGTCATCAATGTCATTGTGACCTTAATGGTGGTCATGTTGGTGTTTTTACTGGGAACTGCTCGTTGACGATTCCTACGGTTGTCATTAGAATACTCACTCTCACTAGATTGCTTTACTTGTAAATTTTCTATGGACTCCACTCTTTTAGAGAGGTTATTCATCTGAGTGGACATCTTGTTCATTTTAGCTCGTATAAGCCGTAATTTCTCTTGAATATCCCTAAGAATATTACTAATGTTCGAGTCTATGGTAACTATGAGTTCTAGATGACCACTCTGTTAATACATTCAATAATAATCTTATGACTACAACTAAGATCACAAACAACACTTGCAAGTAAAATACAATATAATATTAAAGCTAATATTTAATTATTTGTTTATCTTAGAGACTAAGCAATAATAGATTAAACTAAGAAAATGCAAGCAAGCAATATAAGTCCTCTAAATGCACACAGGTAATCCAAACATAATGTTTTGATTTGCCCATAAATTTAGTCAAGCTTCACAATTAATTAAGAGGATAAGATATTCAATATAACTGAATAAAAAACCAAAAGTTAAGATAGCTCAAATTGCAAGGCAAATTATATATTTATATGCAAGCATAAAAGAATAATATCAATATCAATTCTGGTTAATAAGTGAAAAAATATACAAGAAATAATGATGTCCAATGGTTAAAAGAAGTATGTATAGTTTTACCGACCAGATTGTGATGAGAAAGTGATGGAAGCTACTGCTGCCCACGTGATGCTAACATGACAGTATGTGCTGATGTGGCGCAGGCATTATAGTATATGATGATTTGGCTTTGACATGGTACTAACATGAAAGTATCTGTTGGCGTAGTGCTGACATGGAAATAACCAATTAATTTGCCTTGAGAGAGTTCAATGGTTTCTTTATTGTTGTTGCTTGCGGTGGCTATGCAAGGAGGCATCATTGTCTTTAACTGTTGTATAGCTATTGTTGTGATTAGCGTGGATTTATGGTTAATGACTGCTGGTGGTGGTTCTTTGTCTGCTGCAGTTGTGCTATTGGAGAATTGTTGTGGGCACTGGAGGTGGTGGCTGCTGAAGGTTTGTATGGCGTCGGTCTATTGTTGTTGCTGAGGACAATGACACTACAGTTGGTAGAAAACATTGATGTGTTGGTTTGATCTGCAAGGATTTGTTCCTATTGATGTTCAGGTTGGGGGTCTTGTACGATGAAGTGGCTGGATCTATAAAGGGTTTGTTGGGTAGATTTTTTTAGATTAATTATCAATAAAAATTCTACACAATTCTAGATTTTAAAAAATATGTTAAATTTAAAGGTTTTTCAAAAACTCTAGGATATCGATTAACTGTAAGAACAATTAAAAGCTTGTTATTTAATTTCAAAGTTGATTTGAAATAAAAACTTAAAAAACTAAAAGTAAAGAAAGAAAGAAAAAAAAGAAGCAAAGAATTAAAATTAGTGGAAGAAAATCTAGAAAGAAGAGAAAATTCAGAGGATGAATAATCTTTTATTTTATCTAGTCATTAAAAACTCACAAACAAAAAAAAATATAAACAACACAATCTTAAAATACATAACTAATGAGTTTGATCCATCAATTAAAATTATTTAATATAAATAATTCAAATAAATAAAATAAGCTTATATGAGCTTAGTCTACCACTTAAAAAATGAAACACCAGACTATCATTGTTCATATACTCGTATAATCTGTAGTTTGGGTATGGTGTCCCATCTCTTGGCCACTTCTTGGATGGTTCAGGCAAGCCATCCTGATATTGTATTAGGCTTTATTTTCCATGAAATCTCAACTTCTGATGCCGACCTTTTCACCTTCACTGGAATCCCTGCTAGCATGGTGGAGTTCCCTGCTCTAAACAGTTAAGAGTAGTACTGTCTCCTTTGCTTAATTTTCTCCCGTTTCCTGCAGGTAGTTTTAACCCCCTCACATACACCCGCTGAGCTTCTTTTTCTTCTTCATGGGAGTCTCGAGGTTGGTTTTATTGATACCACCAACAAACTCTACACTCTAACGCTTCAAATTGGAGACACATTTGTGTTACCGAAGGCACTAGGTCACTTTCTATACAATGTTGACTTCAAGAACCCTGCCATTGCTATCTCTCTTTGTTTGGCAGTGCCAATGCCGGAACCGACTCAGTTCCTACCACTGTCTTTGCCACTGGACTTGATGATGCTGTCCTCGCCAATGCCTTCAAAACTGATATGGCTACCGTCCAAAAGATCAAGGCAGCCCTTGCATATCCAAGGCTTGAACTAAAGTTCTCCTCTTCACCACCATCTGTTGAGATTGTTCTTCTGAGTGCATTTTCTTCTTTTCTAATATTGGCACGCCAAGACTA
>Ga0307515_10021009_pt1 | contig 11600 bp, 9 predicted proteins | sample 17_EM_MG_FD_194513 | JGI IMG/M metagenome (GOLD analysis project Ga0307515, IMG submission 194513) | Populus trichocarpa ectomycorrhiza microbial communities from riparian zone in the Pacific Northwest, United States - 17_EM | ecosystem: Host-associated > Plants > Roots > Unclassified | place... | reverse complement strand
TGGTGCGTATACCGGGCGCATAGTAATGGAGGTGAGTATGCAACGCGACCCGTCGCCTGGGCGACGGGTAGCATGTAATTCTCCGTCAGAGGGTACGAGGTTCCGTCAGAGCCGTCAGAGCCGTCCGGAACACCCGGGTGTTTCAGACGGAAACTAGGGTTGTTGCTGATGACCATAAATAGAAAAACCAGAAAACAAGAACTGGAGATTGGAACTGATGGGTATAGCCAAACCCAGCAAAACCCGTGGGTTGATGGGTATGGGTACGGGTTTGGCCTGCCAAGAATCTGTAGGTTGAGATTTTGGACGGGTCTGGGAATGAACCACACCATGTTTCCGGTCCAAATCCGGACTGCTGGCGCATTACCCGGACCTGTTGCTAACACTAGTCATGCCACCCAACCTATGCACCATGCAACTGTCACCATCGACTCAACATGCCATTGATACCCTGTTCATGACTATTGCAGGATGATACAATGAACATTCTGAACAACCTAACAGAGTCAACCGTTGTCCGAATACATGGGGATTCGGGTAATTGCCAACTGATCAACAAGGATGGTAACCAATCCCTTCTGGTGAGAAGATACTAACTCCCCAGAAACGACAACTATGTTTTTCAACCACATCATCTGCGACCGAGGAATTTCAGACAATATTATCCTTGAATGCTCGATGGAGTTCACCAGTCAATTCTGAAAGCTAGTCTACTCTCATCTGAATGTGAATCACCAACTCTCCACTGTCCTCCACCTAGTGACTGACGGCCAGACCCAATGGCAGAACATGTCCATCGAGTAATAGTTTCCAGCCTCCTGCAATTCTGAGCTGGACAATTGGGTTGAACTCTTACAGCTAGCCAAGTTCGAATAGAATCACTCTATCCGCCATTTAATGTGCAAGATACCATTCGGGGCTGTTATGGGGGGTACATAATCTCAATAATGATTACAACATTGATTAGATTAAGTACAGCTGCCTAGTCACCAAATGCTCTGCTCTTTTTCCCATGGCTTATCCCATCACTCAACTTCCTGAAAATGCTTCGAAGAACAACATCAGCAAAATGTAAATCGGTCCGGAAGCAACACGCAATCCTCCCAGACACTCTGGGCGACCTCACCAGTACTTCCAAGTACTTCTAGATGCTCCCAGACCCATCTGGAGCTAAGCAAAGTGCTCTCAGACTCTGCAAGAGCATTCTCAGGTGCTCCTGAAAGCTCCTGCAGTTATGGAGGTGCATTCAGGATGCTACGAGATTTGACTTATAAAATATTCAAATTTTGGAGCTCCTGAGACCTCTGGGCAGATCTGTGAGAGACTTCGAGAGGACCTGAGACCGCTGCGCAGCTCTGCGGGATGCTTCGAGAGCAGTCGAAACCGCTGCGGAAGCTTCTGTGGAAGACTTTGTGCCGTATTCTCACAGCAGTGGTTCTTACATAACCACAAGGCATTTCGTCTTATCATATTCGTCTTTGTTACATCATAATATGGCATGCATTATTTAAGTCTATCTATATATATACGTACGGTCAATCTGGCCGCAAATAGTACTCGAGCATAATCGGAGGAGCATCTGGGCACGCCTATTGAGAGTTCAAAAGGAATTCATGAGAAAGAGCGGGTCTGGTTTGACGAGCATACAAATCGGGTGAGAAGATATGATACTACCCGTCGTTGAGAATCCCACCCAATTGCGTGGATCCACAATATCGCAGACAGAGCGAGTGAGACCAAAAGTTGGGAAAGATAGAGTGTGTATTTTTATTGTATGATTAGATGAGATGGAAATGAGATGATGTCTATCTACTCCGGGGTCTGCCGAATATATACTCCCCGTCACTCTTTCCACCTCCATTACCCCTGTATCTCGGTAGACCAGCTGTCGCTCCTTGAAAATGTACTTGGAGGCTGTGATCGAGCATGTTTGGAGATGCACTTGGAGGCCGTAATCGTGCGAGTTTAGAGATTCACTTGGAGACTGTGATCGAGCGAATATAGAAATTCACATGGAGGCCGTGATCGCGCGAACTTGCAGGCCGTAATAGAGCGAGCTTGGAGATACACTTGGAGGCCGTGATTTAGCGAGTTTACAGATGCACTTGGAGGCTGTGATCGAGCGAGATTGGAGGAGTACATGGAGGCGGTCAATCTGGAGGCGGTAGTTTGGGAAGGAGGCACGACAGGAGCAGAGACTCAATTCATTGGTTAACTCGTGATTGTGGGAATGTAGAGAAGTGACTACAACATGGTCTGCGGAGAGATGAGAGACTGGCTGGGAGCGGGAGACAGTCGATCTTGGGATGATGCAGTACGCGGTGTATGCAGTACGCGGTGTATGCAGTACGCGGTGTATGCAGTACGCGGTGTATGCAGTACGCGGTGTATGCAGTACGTGGTGTATGCAGTACGCGGTGTATGCAGTACGCGATGTATGCAGTACGCGGTGTATGCAGTACGCGGTGTATGCAGTACGCGGTGTATGCAGTACGCAGTGTATGCAGTACGCGGTGTATGCATTACGCAGTGTATGTTGTACTCGGTGTATGCTGTACTCGGTGTATGCTGTACTCGGTGTATGCTGTACTCGGTGTTAACTCTTGATCATGGCATGGAGAGATTGAGAGCGATGACTTAACTTCGTGTTCTTAGGTGATGGTAGACTTGAGGACGAGAAGAAGAGAGATGAGAGGAGATGGGGGAAATCATCAAGGGAAACTGGAACTTAGAGAATTTCGTGTGCGAGTCAATTTACCATCCCTGATATGGTAGGTACGAGTCCCGATCCGGCATGTCATTACATCAATACGAGGTCTTCCCAGCCCAATCAGGCAAGTCATACCTCTCATTTCTCATATCTGCTCCTACCCTCCACAACATTCTCATCTTCATCCCCCATCTCTCTCTTTCCCGTCCACAACTCAACCATCATCGCAGAACACAATGTTAAGTGATCCCTCTCTATCTCTCCATGCCATGATCATGAGTTGACACCGAGTACAGCATACACCGAGTACAGTACACACCGAGTACAGCATACACTGAGTACAGCATACACCAAGTACAGCATACACCGAGTACAGCATCCACCCAAGATTGTTTGTCTTCCCTTCATTCTCATGATTAGGTGTTGACCCCTGAATGTAGCTTCAGCTTCCGGCGTACCTCCCTACATGATCGACCGCCATTAGCCAGCTCTCCTTGAGAGCTCAATGGTAAAGTCACATTGTCACATTCCCACAGTTGCCAGTTAACTAACTGATGAATACAGTCTCATCACCCGGCGTGCACTCCATCGACCGCCTCCAAGTACTCGTCCAATCTCGCTCAATAACCGCCTCCCAGTGCATCTCCAAACTCGCTTGATCACGGCCTTCAAGTGTATCTTCAAACTCGCTCCATTACGGCCTCCAAGTGCATCTCTCTAGTACACTCGATCTTGGCCTCCAAGTGCATGTCCAAACTCGCTCGATCACGGCCTCCGAGTGCATCTCCAAACTGGCTCCATTCCGGCCTCGGAGTGCATCTTCAAACTCGCTCCATTACGGCCTCCAAGTTCTCACGATCATGACCTCCAAGTGCATCTCCCAACTCGCTTGATTACGGCCTCCCAGTGCATCTCCAAACTCCCTCCCTTACGATCTCGCAGTGCATCTCCAAGTTCACTCGATCAGGGCCTCCAAGTGTAGTATCTCCAAATACGCTCAGTTACCGCCTCCAAGTGCATCTCCAAAGTCGCTCGATGACGGCCTTGGAGTGTATCTCTGAGGCCACTCGATTGTCATTTTCAGGCGCTCCTCGAATTGCTCTCAAGCACCGCCTGCAGCCAGTCCAGATATACCGTGTGTAGATAGGTAGCTATATAGATACATAGATGAGAATACAAACTGAATACACGAGTTTTAAAAATCGTTGAACGATGAGTAGTAGCTATGATTTCCAGGCCCACCTGCAGCGTTCCCAAAGAAGATGTTTTCCCAGACTGCTCTACTGTGACTTGAGGTGCTCCCAGAGTTGTCGCCGGCGATCCGAGGCTTGTCGTCGGCGCACCGAGACATGTCACCGGCGCTCCCAGACTTGTCGCCGGCGCTCCCAGGCTTGTCCCAGGTGCTCCCAGTCTTGTCGCCAGCGCTCCCAGGCTTGTCGCAAGCGCTCCCACGCGCTCCCAGGTGCACCCAATGTTCTCTCCGGCGCTCCGAGATGTTCCCAAACTTATCACAATCACTCCCATCGTACTCCTGTAGCAGTCATCTGAGATCCCAGTTACTCTGAAGGCCGGCAGGAATGCCCTCCTAGGGTCTGATACTCTCCTGAAATTGACGCATCTAAGATTACACTCCACATCCTCTCAGACACTCCTGGAGTCTTCCAGTGACTAAAATACATTTTGCTGATGAAACCAGTACCCACACTTGTCAAAAGATATATCAATCAGGTTACCAATATCTTCAAACTCTTCTTCTGGCACCAGCTCTGTCATACTGTACCTCCAGACTTCATTCTTGATACTGACTGATCTGTGAGGTGATGCACAAATGGTGGGAGGTGACTTTGTCTGTGTTCTTGGTAATGAACATATAGATCTCCAAAAATGGTGACCATATGTGTTGATGCTGTTTGTGTTAATGATGATCGATAACTCAGCATACAAAGATATTCCAATTGAACGTATAGGAATGCTTGAGTGGAGGTAGATGTTGAACAGGAGTCAGAGTAGCAATAAAAGTAATGCTGAATAAAATTCTTAATTATACTTTATGGTGTTCTTTGCTGCTCATGATAGTGTTTGGATTGCTGCTAGAGCTTGGTTCTCTTCATCGCCAGAGCAACATGAGCTTTTTATAGTTAAGTTCTCAGAATGAAACTCCATCAGAATTCTTGCGGTGACCCTATGATTGCTTTATAGCTTATCCCTATAGCTTTTACTAATTGCCATAGTGATATACGATGAGTTCCTGTTCGTAATTGTGTTCATTCATGAGTGGGTTTAAAGCATTATGCTCCCGGATAGGGCCATCCTCAAGAAAGATATTAAAAGCCCATTTGTGAGAGCTCATAACTTCAATTTGGACATCTCGTATTCGATTTGTGCCATAGTTGGAACATCTCATGACACCTAGTCTTATCACGGCTTATTGCAATTATATTATTGCCTCACCATAATCTGGGTATTCGGCAATTACATCAGAGATTTAATTGGCAACCAACTGATACTCTGCCAATGTTGATTATAACACCATTCTCAGGTTGTGATGTATATTGACTGAAACCAATGAGCAAGATCACTTCAGGCATCTTACCATCAGTCTATGTCACAAATCTCGCAGAAACTGCATGCTTCGGTTTCAACTATTCAGTGACTGGGAAGTATGTCATGTTGCTCACCCTGCTGGGGAGGTAGGCTTGAATGATCCGCGTACTTGCATGTTGCTTGATGTCTGCTACATACATAATTCTGCATAATTGCAACTTAACTGTATGTTGTCCTGCTAGATAAGGTATAGTTGGTGTGGTTGATAATTAGGTGCACTGCTAGCATTCATAAATAATGCTCCGACCATGACGATATAATTCCCTCGTCATAAGTGACTCAGCTAGGGCTGGCAAGGGGTTGCATAATCGCTCGACATGCAGCTTAAGTGTAATCCTGCTAAAGATTACTTGACCGGAATACATGATGATAATTTGCAAATCGGTATTATGCATCATCGGTTGCGAAGAACCTAATATGTATTTGCTATGATTCATCATATACCATTACCACTCCTATGGGAGAACCCCTAACATGAGCCAACTACAACGACAACCTGTCAACGCGTTTGAAATCATCAAAGATCCCATCGAACTCAAGGATAGCAATACAGGCTTATGCAATGGCTGGTGGTCTGGAAGAGACACACCAGCTGCTCAAAGAAAACTTGCTTGAAATATAAACTCAGCTATTGAATTACCCTGACAGGAATGAAATGACATCACAGGTAGAAGCCAAAGCTGGGCTTTCAACTCAGCATTTGAAAACAACCAGACCATTAATGATACTTGATTACAAGTGCACTTGACTGGGCATGGTAAGTATGATCCTCAATACACTGCTTACAAATGAGATATGCTGAATACAATGCAGAATCACTGTATTTTGAATGTATTGCAATTCGATCGGTACACTCCTCCATTTACAGGCCAGCCAGCATTGGAAACAACCCAAACACAGTTGACAATCTTATGCAGGAGTGGGAGGTGCATTGGATTGTAGACTTACGATGCCATTGCCAAATACTCTATTACCTCTGTCAGTGGGCCGGATACAATTATATATGTACAAGTTGGAAACTGTTTGAATATCTCGAAAACGCTCAGGTGCCAAACCACAATTTTCACCAATATAATCCTCAGAATCTATGATGGTAACATAATGGAGGATCAGAGCTCTAGGGATATTTTTGTCTTTACTTGTACCCTTCTCTTCTATTGGATCTCAGCTAGGTACCATGGCATCAGTATAGATTTTATCACCAACTACAAGAGGTGGAGTGTCTGCGTACACAGAGTCCTTGGAACAACAACACCATTGTACCAGATCTGGTAAGGAACTTTTGACTGTACTAGTATATACAAAGGCATTCAATTTTAAATTTTGTTGTATATACAGCATTGGCAGCCTGGGAGCTTTCCTTTATTACATGGTGATAATATAACTTCACAGCACATAATATATCCAGTACCATGTAACTGCACTTATATAGCCAGTGCCACACTGCTTAAATCCTAATTAAATAACTTACTACTTACATCTCCACTTAATCTCAGTCGTACGCCATGTGTAAGAGTTCACTAAAATATCAGCTGTATCCATCCATAGCGGATTACTGGCATACAGAACCCTATGGATTATTATCCATGTTCATTTATTTTAACAAGGTATCATACACTAATAAACTTTTGATCCTCAGATCGATACTGATGTTTGTCACCTTCAGCTTCACCTTATACAAAATTAGCTGTTAGTTCTATACTATACAATCAGACTCAAGATTGACCACCTTTAATATTTACTCACAGCTTGTAACTTTATTTCTAATGTGTACTTTATCCACCATATCTTTTCCTTCAATAGGAGCACATACAATTTCTTTATCTTTATACAAGATGTCTCTGTAGCAGCCTTTGATTCTGTCTTTACACACATTACTGAGAAAATGCAGGAATCTGTTAATGCTGCTACTTTGATATACTACTGATTGCAGCAGAGGTGGTAAAATCTTCTCCCACCAGGAACTTCATAGTTTCAATAGATTTTAGTTGGTACCATTTGACACTAAATCTATCAGCTACACTTCTCATGCTATGGTCCAAGAGTGGGATTGTGGGACTTGTCAGATTTTGCAATTGCTGTTACTGAGCAGTTCAAGTTGTGGCTGTGGTTGGTTCTGGATCCTTTGCAGTTCTGCATTTGCAAATGGTATCTCACCACACTGGAATTGAACCCCCTCCTCACAACCGAACGCGCCCTTAATACCTCTGCAAATCCCCAACCCTCCTTCTGACGCCCAAAAAATTCAGGCAGTCCTGTCGCTGACGAAATAACTTTATACAAGCAACCTGTCTTCTATCATGGTTTTAGACTACTCTAAATGGGATAAGTGGGTTGTGCTTGTTTTCCTCTAACGCTTTCAAGCTCATCCCTTTAGAATTGAACTGTCCGATGACTCCGACATCGAAGTCCACCGTGAGCGCTATTCATGTATACCTCTGAGCTGTGATTACAGCTAATATCCCTCTAGCAAATGTCGACAAGCGTTCGTTTATCAATGCTAAGCGTCGTCAAATTCACGAGCAGCGGCATCTGCGAAAACAACAAATTGGCCATTATAAGACCGAGATTGCATTGAACGAGCATCTTATCAATTTGCTGGATAATCTTGCCTCAATCTTGGCTGGACATTCTTCCGAACCTTCAGAGGACTTGGTAATGCACGCCCTCATCCAGCTCACCACCATTGATCACTCTGATGTACCACTACCTCCAGCCGGCACCCCTAGCTATACCCAGATGATGGCTTCTTTAGTGGATACAATCAAGAAGGAAATCGGTGATGAGGAGCCCGGCGATCGTTGGAGAGCTTTCATCGAAAGATTGAAGGAGCACGAAGAGAGACTTACGCAACAGACCAAGGATACTCGCAAAAGGCTTCGTGATCTAGAGAACGAAGAAAAAGCGAAGATTACCAGCGATGATGTACATGAAGGCTTTTCTTCCGGACATATCAACAAGGAGCAAGATCAGAAACCTACACTGAAGAAACCTACAACACAGAAGGTCGAAGCCGTGGTGCACCTCAGTGATTCGCCTCGTATACTATCACTATCAGGTGATCAATCGGTGTCTTCGGGCGCCGAGGCTGACTGCGAAGACGTTTTGGTAGGTCATGACGACAGTACGCAGCATATTGAACCGAGTGCACTAGGCAGAAAATTCGCTCAAATTAGCATTGGAGAGTATCGTCAATGCTTGCAATTTATCTCGGAGAATCCTGATGTAGTTTGCGAAAAGGAAACGGATGGGCTTTTAATTGATGCCTTCAATTCTCAGATGGCTGGAAAGGAAGTATACGCAAGGCAGTGTGTACATCAGGCGTTACTTCTTCAGTATTGTAGGCAGTTGGGTGGTGATGGCGTTTCGCTGTTTTTCAAACGGTGAACGATTTTCACGAGGTTCGTTTCAAGCTTGGTTTTGCTGATTTGGGTTGTAGTATTTCTACCACGGGTCACCAAGCTCAGAAGGTTTTCCATGATGATGTTCACCAGACATATTCTCGCATCCGCGAACGTGCGAAAGAGATAACCTCCGAACGAGAAACGGGAATCCAAGGCGTGGAACAAATCCAGCTTCAAGCGCTTGACCCTAATAGCGCGATAAATATCAACATTCCAGCCCTTGATTCAGTTGATCCAGGCGTTAATGCCTCAAGGCAGGTTTTCGAGTCATTTCCACCAGGGCTCAGAAGGGCTCTCGAGTGTGGGAGTCTCGATGAAGTCAACAAAGTGCTTGGAAAGATGAGTGTGGAAGAAGCTGAGGAAATTGTGGGCCAACTTGGAGAGGTTGTGGTTCTTCACTTGTCCTCATTTTCTTGCGCTGAATATGATATAGGGTGGAATGTTGTCTGTGGAATCACAGATCATCGATGCAACCACTGAGGATGGAAAAAGGATTTTGCACGAAATTGACGAGCACGAGAAAAGGGCAATGGAGAGACGCGAGAGTGAAACCGATACTAACACTACCGAACAACAATCGCAAAGTACTTTTTCTAACTGAAACAGACTTGTCACCTAGTAATAGTACAAGGCATAGTCGGTCTACAATAAGTGCTCAGGATTGGGGATGTCATGCTTGTATGGGTTGGAGATTTGCAATATCTTTTTAGTGATTCTGATTGTGTACCTTGTATTACATTAGCTGATTCACTCATCTTTTTGACATTAGTTCAGTTCATTAGTCAGTTACAATAGAATATATGTAGTGAATAAGTATACTAATGTTGACAGAGAAGAGTCTAGAAGTAGAAGGCAATATTTTGACATCTAAAAAAAGGCTTTTCATTACTAGTAATTTTCTGTAAGCAATATAGCTTTAGGTGGCCAACTGTGAAGATTGAAATTGGTTCAAGTTTATTACCTGTAATATATATGACATGTAACATACCAGATTCTTATATAGTACATCCAATTTCGTTATCATGCAGAGTACTCACTGCTTTGGTACTTGGAGAATAATTACAGCAGTAGTTCTGCAGAATATTAAGTAATTGACTATCAGATCTGTATGATTGATTACTAAGCAGAGGTATTTACACTCTTCTGAAATCTTGTAAGTTTTAATTCGAGACTATATATAATATTACAAGAATCTTCTCAATGAGTTGTTTTTCTATTTCCTGAGTATAAGGAGATATCATTGGGAGCTGTGAATATTTACATCTCAACTGGCTATATTTTTGCAAATCTATATGAATTCTTAGGTATCGCAACAAGTATAAATTACTGATTCAAGGTCTGGGTTGTACATACAAATTATAATCTGATCAAGTTCTAAGACTATCTTCTATATAACTCAAATGGAATATTTAATTGTGTAATGCCCAATACCATTGGGAATGTACGGTGTCAAAAAATTTCCATTGTATCACTAAAGAAAATTTGAGTACTGAAGAAATCTATTCTAGATGAATCTATCAATATGATATATGTTTAACATCAAGGGAGTTTGATAAGTATGACTGACATTTGTAAATTGAACTGTATAATATATCCGATATTCTACGGATATATTTGAAAAATTTGCCAGCATTGCGGATTTGCCATACTACTATATTACAAAAATCAATATGAAGATTAATTGACCCAGTGACATTAAAATGCACAGTTCATCTCAGAACTATTCTGTTGGTATGCCATGTCAGATTTGGGACTGCTATTTACTATATATAATATTCCATTACTTGAAGTGGAACTTGAGTTAGTTAATTTTCAGATTTTTGATATTTTTTTCTTCATTTACTAGTGGTTACTACTAAGAGTCCCCTGGAGAGTAGTACAATTTGAGAGCTAACTGTATGAAAATTTATTATCCAATGTATCAGCCTGTATTTAGCATTTCTGTATTGCTATGTGTTAGGTAAATGTATTAAATTTATACTCCAGTAAACCTGACCAGGAGTAGGGTTTATATTATTTGACATTCTAATTCTCCACTCGCAGTATAACATCAGCAAAAAACATTTCCGTCCGGGTGGAATGGCTCCGTCAGAGTGGACGCGCTCCGTCAGAGCCGTCAGAGACACTCCTGTGGCAGATTACTCTGCGCCCGGCGTCAATACCACGCGTCGCGTTGCATATCCCCCTCCGATCGCAGTTTCGCAGTTTCTTCTCGCTGTGTCGGTCTCCTATTTCAAACAAACACTCTGGCGTTGTGGGCAACTGTGACCATACGTTGCAATGGGTTCATTGGGTACACGCTTGCATCGGGATTGCAATGCAATGGGTGACACTGCGAAAATCTCTCCTCGCGTTCCTTCTACATTAATCTCGAGGAGCGTAGGAAGAAGGTGAGAAGATATGATACTACCCGGCCGTGAGGATCCACGCAATTGCGTGGATTCAAATCTCGGACAGAGCGAGTGAGACTAAAAGTTGGGAAAGACAGAGTGTGTATTTTCGTTGTATGACAAGATGAGATGAAAATGAGATGCTGTCTCTCTACCCCGGGGTCTCCCGAATATATACTCCGCGTCGCTCATTCCACCTGCGTTACTCCTGTATCTCCGTACACCCACCGTCGCTCCTTAACAATATACTTGGAGGCCGTGATCGAGCCAGTTTTAGAGATGCACTTGGAGGCCGAGATCGAGTGAACTGAGAGAGGCACTTGGAGGCCGTGATCGATCGAGTTTGGAGATGCACTGGGAGGCCGAGATGGAGTGAACTCAGAGATGCACTTAGAGGCCGTGATCGATCGAGTTTGGAGATGCACTGGGAGGCCGTGATCGATCGAGTTTGGAGATGCACTGGGAGGCCGTGATCGATCGAGTTTGGAGATG
>Ga0307515_10021008_pt1 | contig 11600 bp, 8 predicted proteins | sample 17_EM_MG_FD_194513 | JGI IMG/M metagenome (GOLD analysis project Ga0307515, IMG submission 194513) | Populus trichocarpa ectomycorrhiza microbial communities from riparian zone in the Pacific Northwest, United States - 17_EM | ecosystem: Host-associated > Plants > Roots > Unclassified | place... | reverse complement strand
TTGATTTGGTATATCCAATAGGCGGTCGACACGTGGCTCCTGAATTGTATTTAATTTCCTGCGGGCAAAATCGTTGAATCGGCAGTGAAATCGCGATTTTAAGCGATTTCACCCGATTTTAACGATTTTACCCGATTTTAACCTGATTTTACCCGGTTCCGAGTTTCGTAAACGATTTAGCACGTAAAGCCTGATTCAACTCGTAAAAACGTACGATTTTACGAGTTGAATCGCGATTTTAACAACCTTGAGGAGAACATTACAATAAAGGGACTAATGCTAGTAATATTGAACAAGTTACAGGTCCAAAGTTGACATCAGCTGAATACAACTGATTCTTTGTTTCATGTTCAAGCTTCTACGAACAAAACACGAACAGCCAAGGATAACGAAATACTTGTTTTCCTATTTTTGCAGGCACAGCTGAGATTTAATGTTGCTGTTAGCAATTAGTTACAGCCTCCAAAAGCTCGAAAACCCCGACTTTGAAAACCAATTTGCTGGTTAACGAAAGCAAATGCAGTGCATCTCTTTTGTACCGAGTCTCTATGTTCTTGTTATTCATAAGAGTTTACAGATACTTTCTTCTTATCCACTTCCTTCCACAGAATGGTGCAAACAAACTTTTAGAATGATGATGTTCGCCCCTCAGCTCTCCGTGGCCACAAGAATTCCATCAATTTATTTGGTTTGGGGTGGGGCAAGGCTGCAAGGATTTATATTCTAACATAACTTGTAGGTGATCAGTATAAGATATCATGACCAATAAAATGGAAAACCTTGGTCTGCCCCCACATTGAAATGATCAGCAAGAAGTATTATGGTATCCCAACAGCATCCTGGTAAGAAATATAGCGAGCCTTCACTCACCAGCTACTTTGATATCATTCGATACCGGATGATTTGGAAAGCATCAATCTGTACATAGGGTCCCCACGATCAATAACATGTTGCTCCCAATCTGACATAACTCCAAATGGGTTCTCTTCAAGCCATTCCCCGAGATTCATTCTTGCATGGTATTGATCATTCCATAGATTGAGCTTGCCCTTGCCAATTTTGAGAAATAATTCTTTCATTCTCAAAGCAACTGCTTCTAAGTCAGATTGCAGGAAAACCTGGCGCAAGAAATTCAAGAATAGAGTTAATAAGCTGGAGCAAGCAGCATTTCATGCTTTATGATAGAAATCAAGTAATGAAGAACGGATTACACAATATCAGAAAAGGAAGCTGCAAAAACTTCGTGTTACCTTCCCATCCAGTGCAAGGAGATCCACCACAGCTTTAATCAATGACCTTTGCAGCATTCTCCATCTATGTTCTGGATTGTTGAAATCAGGGTTGGGACACTGAACAAGGTGATAAAGGTTGTCCTTATGTGGCATAGATGTCATGTCTCAGCACTTCATTGAAAACAAGGGATAAAACCACTAGCCAATTTTCTAATTTGCAGTTATTTTGGATTATTGAGGTACTTTTATTGCATCTACAAGGAGACTAAAGTGCTTTCTTAAAGAAGACAGAATCCATAAATAATCTGAAATTACTACTCCTTGGAAAAAAACCACTGAGGCTGACAACAGAAGAATGTAGCAGCACCTATTGTTTCATATTCGACGGTGGTAAATGGAAATATTAAGTGATGATTGTATTGTGGTGAAATAAGACGGTGAGACAACAATTTTCTTGAAATAGAAGATTTAAAATTCTTCATACAACAAATTAGAATACATCACCTAAATGGTTTAGAAGATTATCTAGATCTCAATAAATCCATGCCTAGGAGTGCAACAAGAATGAGTTAATGACAAATGCACACAAAGAAATGGATCCTACAGATTGAAAGTAGAAAGAACAATCTATCCACTACCTGTATCGAAACAAGGACCAACTCTCCTGGATAACTCGAAACTATGGAACGAAATGTTGTTGTAGCATTTGTTACAATGAAGTACCTAACATACAGAACAAAAGAAACAGATGAAACAATTACACAAATCCAGAGATAATAAAACAAACTTTTACCTGCACAATTTTTTTTTCCTTAATGATTGGCAATATTTGAACACAAGCCTATCCCTACTCTTTTCCCACACGAGTAAATAAAATCGCAGGGCAATTAGCAATAGAAAGTTAATAACATGAGGAACTACATATGATTTCCAATCAGTACTCATCAAAATGCAAAGAAATCTTTCAAAAGTTCAATTATAAATGAAAATCCACTCCCCAAACTTGCACACGTGAAAGAAATATAAACAAAAGTTCATTCTGAAAATTAAGCATTCAAGAACATTACATATTGCCTTGTATATATAAAGCAGGGATTCAATAATCTTAAGCAAACACAGTTTTGTCGAAAACAAAACCCTACCATCAGATTCACATTGAAAAACTCATTTCTTAGCCATAATGATGGAAATATTCAATCAAACAGAAATCTAATCTAATTTAAATGCACAATGATTTACAAAGATGTCATGAACATCCAATTTGGACAGCATAATTATTTTTGGCCTATGTTTACTATCATAAATGTGCAAATTTTTGCAGAAGTAAAGCAAGGACCGTACCCATTTTGAATGCCATACTGATGAACAGAATCCATACAGCGTCTTACAAGCTAAAGTTTTTGAAAAAATAAAATAAAACAGAAGTAAGAAATTGAATCAAAGAGGAAAGACGTAAAAGTAAAGAGAAAAAAAAGAAAGCAAAAAGAAGCCCAGAAGAACAAATAACCTTTGAATTGATTTCTAGACCAAGAAAATTCAAATCCTTTCTTCTCCTAGCCATCCCCAAAAGAAATAGTCCACTACCTGCCATTTTTAATCAAATGGATGAAAGAACCATAATAATATACCCTTTTTGTCAGACACAGACACACATTCCCACAAGATGGGCATATCATGGTTTAGTCTTGTAATAATCACTATTTGACATTTGTTTTTCTGTACCCAACGTACTCATTTTCCGTTCAGTACTTCACACATATTTCACAGCAGATAAGAGCAAATCAAACAGATTACTAAATACCACTTCAAATGTCAACTACTCAATCTCACATGTACTTAGCTTTTGAAGCAACAAATACGAGGAAATCAAATAGTAGGAAGAGAAAAAGGAAAATGTACCACTTCCAATATCAACCACCAATGGTTGAGCTGGATTACAATAGGCAGACTTCCAATCGATCTCAAATGGATATGCCTGCACAAAGCATGAAAGGAACAATGCCCAAGAAAATCATCATAAAAAGCTGAGCACATTAATGTCTTCGAAACCTTCAAGCAAGAATAGGTAGGATAGATATCTTAACTACTTAAGTGAGGATATTATGCACCCAAGACTTCAGTTTTATCAAATCGCAAGAAGTGATGGGCCTGTAAAATTATATTCTTTAACACCATCCAAAGAAAAATGATGAACTATGATGGTTGCAAAATACTCCCCTCAATGTAAACAGCTGTACTCTTTACCATGGTCTCATCTAGGAAAATCCTCATTTTAGTTTTGATTACTACAGCAAAAAATAAATAGTGAAGTTGACGGAACATACTCTATCTAAGGCCATAACCCCGGGAAGCTTTCTTCCTTTGAAAAATTCCCATAGAACTGAAGCATTTTCAATCATGTCATTAACCAAGACAGACTTTGATTCCATCACCATTGCTTGGCATGCCATATTCCCCGCCACAGTGATATCACAATTTCTTTGCCTTAGATCATTAAGTGCTTGAGCCAATTTAGATGCTCCGTCTGCACATTGACCTGAGAACTTGAATTTCACTGGACCAATCCATAGAATTTTCTGTAATACAAGGAAAAAAACTCAGTTAAGTCTGATAGTAATCAACAATGAGCTGCCAATTAAAAGCAAAATGCAACATACACGAGCAGATTCCACAAATAATGGCTTTTTGAAACAGAAATGTTCGTCAATTGATAAAAAATAAGTCCAATATGATTTATTTACTTAATGAAAACTAAAAAAGAAAAATTTATACAAACTCTGGCTCATAATTAGTAAATTGAACAAAAAAAAACAGAAATTCTATGCCTTGATTCTCAATGCAACACAAATGAAAGTAAGCGGGTATAAAGAGGTAAGATATTGTAAAATGAACAGAGCCAAATTGATAGAAATATAATGCGTCAAAGTTTACCATCTCCAGATAGATGAATTAAAATTCTTCTCATTATAGTAAATGAAAGTTATAGCTAATGAATCACCTATACGCACCACTAATAAGCTCTCATCAATTAACAAATGTTGAATATAAACAAAAAAACATGGAGTTTGGATCAGCTAAAAACAATGGATGCTCAGCAACAACTCCTTTTTACCTTGCATTTCACTAGTAAAGAGTTTAATTCATCCAATGACCGAGGACCAAGATCAACAGGTAGCCAACCTAAAATATAAGGAACATAAGATAGTTCAAGCACAGAACTTATTACATCTAAGAATGGTCAATAATAACAATTTATAAATGTGGAGTCATCAAACATACAAATTTAAAGGAGCTGCTTTGATTGTGGTAACATTTGAAATAATATTACCACGGAAGGATGCAGCAGACATATCAATTCTATATTATAGTGATGCATTTTTCTTCTTTCTGCTATTGATTAGACAAGTATATATACCACATGGTACTTGCAGGGGGGCCACAAACACTTTATACACACACACACACACGTATATATATAGCTTTCTCATGTAATATGCGGCCACTAGAATAACTGAAAGAACAATGAAGTAAGTCAATATGGAAAGTTTAAAGAGGAAGATAGTTTCAAATATTAACTCTAACTCCTTGAAGGCAGTGTAAAACCGCGACAACTATAGCACTTTTGATGAAGTTTTTGATAATTGCAAAAAGAACCGCTGACAATCTAAATTTCGAAAGTAGCAGGTTGAGGAATAAATTAGAAGAATATAGAGGGAGGAAACCAATTTACCCAACCAAATATAAATTCAAGAGCTTGGATATTTAATCATTGAAAGGAAGGCCATACATGAAGCCAAAAAATGTAATAATTTTGGGTAGAATCTCACCATCCAAAATATGATGAGAAGGAAATATGTCCATTTTCTCTGGAAGATGCTCATTCATGCACCAAAAATCCATGGGATGTAGAATGGGAATGTTTCTATCATGTGCAATTTGGATTATATCTAAAGCTGCTTTATACGCCCCGGGTTCTACCAGATATGAAGGAACAGAAAGTCCCAAAGCATGCATTATTTGGAATGACATCATCCCAACAAAGACCAGTCCATCACATCTGGAGACTAAAAAATGCAATGCAGATGCTTTGTCATAGAGATTACCCCCTCCAATCTGCATCAGATAAGAGAATTCTAGCAATAAGTGAAGAGCAAAAGAAAACATGCAAAAGTTAATATTCACTTAGAGAGGGGGAAGCAACTTTTTTAAACTAATGAAGCTAAATGAAAGATATCTGTAGCCGTGGAGACATACAATTGCAACATATGGTCTTTTGTTAGTTCTAGCAACCTTCTTCAGCTGACAAAGGCTCTCTTCAAAGTGAAAACCAGCTATACAAGCAGAACAAAAGCGAGCAATACCAACTGTAGATGCAAGAATTTTATGAGACTGCGAAAAGGAGTCATTAACAAAAATATCAACTCCTGATGATAATAGTTCAGCAAACTTTGAATTATTGGCAACTTCCTCTTTGTACTCTGAAAGGTTCTCAAGAAGGAATATATCTGCTTTCTTCAGGACTTCCATTTTCAACAACACAGCAGAATAATCGCATTTAATGGTAACAACTCTGTGTTGGATAACTGATGATAACATGTCTGGAACAAAGAGATTGTCATGAATTATTTCTGAAGCTGTTTACAACCATATTGGACTGGTCCTACAATGTGAAGCAATCTCTTTGAAGTGCTCTAGGAATGATACCTGCAACAGTCTCAGCATCATGAAGCTGCGAATTAGTTTTCTTCCTCCAGTCACTCACAAGAATTATTTTTGCTCCAGCTTCATGTAGATATTTAATCGTGAAAACTGCACTTGACACTGATTGAGAGCTCTGGTCCTGTTCTTCTTCCCTAAGTAAATTGGTACTATCAAATCTGACCATGACCACTTTTCCCACCAGCTCCTCCTTAGGAAATTTTCTAAGAGTTTGTACATGTGGGAAAGGCTCCATTTCTCCTTCATCACAACAATTAGTCTAAGAACAAAACCCAATTGAGAGTTACAATTAAATATCTCAGCCAACCAACAAGAAAAGACCATTTTTAAGGAATACTTAGCCAGACTAAGCAGACACATCATACAAATATAAATTAAGGAGTCCTGTGTTTTGTCTATAATGGGCATTGAAGTTGATTCAACTAAAAGCTCAAACAAATGATGGGAAGGCATTTGAACAGGAATTGCAAACACAGTTCAGTTCAACTTAATAGAACAAACATTTTATGTAAACTTGGAAAGTGGTATACCAACAGGAATGCCAACTAAAATTTCATGACTACAAACACACCAGTTTTATGAGGTGGATTGTTGGGATAGCAATCCTCTTGTCCAAAAAAACACATCGGGTAAAGGCTTCACAGAGAAAATACACAACTTCTTCCAGTTTTGTCGATATCATCCAAAGTTAATGATATGAAGTTGATGATAATGTACACCAACTTAACCTTTCAATAATGGTCAACTGATGAGAATCCTTTGCAGTTTACAATTAGACATACAATGACTTATATTTTTAACTCCTGTTGAACCATCAATATGTTCAGGTACATGAAAGAATTACTGTATTGGTAACAGATTAAAAATATAATTATCAGTACTATCCACACAAAAAAAAAAAAAAGAAGGAAAAGCTAATTCTTAGAAACTAGCCCCATTCCAGCAACAGCACCTGCCAATAAGGGAACATCAGCCAGATTTCTTGGTACCTTAAATTTGTTAGAGCTTTTGACATGATCTGCTGCCTCTGAACCACCTGCCAAGAACATTAAATTAAACTTGAAAAAGAAAAATCAGACAGTGAGAAGAAACAAAGACAAAATGTTAAATGTTACTACTAATCGTGCATTTATTTTTTATTTTCAGAAAAAGGCAAGGAACCTTGTAAGGATAGTGATCGAACACCACGAAATCTCCAACGTTTGGCAGTCTTGTTTCCGAGGTATGGAGAAGATTTTGGATGAAGAAACTCCGATGTTTTGGTAGGAAAAGCATAAAACGTTAACTTGTTTAATAAGGATAGAGTTCCATCCACTGAATTTAGAAGTTGACACATGTTTCCTCCTTTTGCTGCTGTCTCTATATTAACTTACCGAGCAACTGTAAGCAGAAAGTTAAATATAAGAGCACAAAAGAATTAAGTTGAACTATCTTGGTTGCTTTATTCATTTTTGAAAAATCCAATCCCTATAATTGGATTGTATACAATAGTCAAAGACACCAGTGGTTCACTTATCTTTGAAAATGTTGTTTATTCACTTGTAAGAACACTTGAATCCAAAATGAAAAAAAAAAAAAAATCACTTCAGTAGTTTAAGCAGAAACCCAAAAAGAAAAAAGAAAAAGAAAAAGGGGGTTACCTTCAAGAAATAGAAAAGGAGATGAGGGTCACAGCACCATGGCATGCCTGTCTGCGTTATCTTCTTCTTCTTTATAGATGTGCTCTCTGCTCGTCTTGAAGAAAAAGGACGCGGTTATTATTGGAGGTGCGATGTTAAGAAGTAATAGCGTAATACGGTGCGTATTTACGCAAAGTGTTAAAAAGGGTGCTTTATATTTAACGTATCTTCTTCAAATACAACGTCGTGTCGTTTGACATCGACTGCAAAAAAAAACCCGTTGAAAAATATTAAATATTTTTAAAATATATCATTTTAATTTTTAACATTAATATTAAAAACAATTTGTTTTTAATATTAGACAAATTTTAAAAATAAAAAAAATATTATTTTTATATATTTCTAAACAAAAATAAACAATTCCTACCGCGATAACAGGTAACGGCGGGCTAATGAATGGAACTCGCACAAATCTGTGACTGAAACTCTTCCTCTCTGTCACTGACTGATTTGTCTGCTTCACTAGGAGGAGGAGCAAGCCATCTGGGCTAACATAGAAAAATAAAATGGGTTTTTCGGTAGGATTTGTTAATGGATTTGTTGGAGTTTTAATTCTCTCTCATGCCGCTTATTCAACCACTCAATGTATGCACATCATACTCTCTCTCTTTCTTATATCTTTCCTTCTTCTTTTTTCTGATTGTTCTTCTTTTTTGTTATTTCTGTTTATTTGTGCTGGTGGTGGTGGTGATTCAGATAAGAGTTTGTTGAAGATTACAGAGGATGAGTTTTCTGGACCTCCTCTCAATGTAGCTTATCTCTCTCTCAACCTCTCCTTTCCTTTCCTTTCCTTTCCTCTCCTTCTATTTCTCTTTTTTGCTGACTGTTTTTTTTTTAATCTCTTATTTGGGTGTGTGTGGATGTTTATGCAGGTGGTGGTGGAGTTGATTGTGGGGCTGGTTTTGTGTACGTGGGCAGCCATAACTGTGCCTGGCATCTTTCTCTCTATTCATCCTCATTCTGATGACAATAGGTAACTCATTCGTTCTTTGTCTTTATATTTATATCTCTCAATTTCGTCTATTGGGATTTCTTTCTATTCATTTTCCAACTCAAATATGTAGATCGTTCATTGGGTTATATAAATTTACTTTGGGCCGATAAAATATGAGTAATTCACTGTCAAGTAATCAGATTGCTCTTTAAGAAATTGAGAATAAATAAACAAATAAAGACTGATTTACTTACAGCAGTTGTGAGTATATTTGAGTTAGTTAATGAGGTACTCAGGTTTCCCTTTAAGGAGTGTGTTATTCATCACTTTGTGAAATATATATGTATTACCTTGAAAATAAGCAGCCTTTGAATTTTGTTTTCTTTTTTTTGGAAAAAGGATGTTGTCCTTTCATTGTTGACCGAAACTCTGTAAACTTCTATTGGAAGTATTCTTTCTAGTTGAAATGAGCTTCAACTGTTTCTAGTTTTCCTCAGGTTGGTTCTTGTTTTGTTTCTAGTTTTCCTTAGGTTGGCCCTTGATTTCCTTGAGTTGGTTGATATATGGTATCCAGATTAATGTGCCAACTAAGACAAAGAGCTCGTGCTAGAAGGCTGAAATGAACCCATACTGCAGCAGAATTTTTAGTGATTTACTCCATTGAGAGGCATGTTTGCTTGCTTACTCTTGTTGGTTGTGGCACTTATTTCTGAAGGTTTCTTTCCTTTGGGTGCCATACAAGTGCTATTCCCATTGCATGCTTTAAAAAATTATACATGAATCCATTCTTTGCAGCATCTGATGTACAGTGTTGTCATTCACTTTTTATTGATCATGGCAAACATAGATTAGATATAATTTATGTAGTTTCCAGATGTTATAAGGGAAGTTTCCTCTTTTTAATTCACGAGATGGTCATGAATTTTCCTGAATGAAATGTAAGATAAACCATGGAATGGTTTTATCGCTTCTGACTTATCAGTATCTGGATTTTGAAGATGCTGTTTAAATTTGCTATCCCAGTCTGGTAATGTTAATGGTACAGCAATAGTCTCAATTGCACCTAAAGCTATTTCTGTTGATTCTTGCCACATGATAAGCATACTTTGTAGTAAATCAAGGGTCCCTTAATTGGTCAGCTGGACAGTATCTTTGTATCTTGTAGATCATGACATTTGTTAATTAACGAACATATAGAAATCCTTAAGAATCCTTAACACGCGTTGTACCTTCATATAGCTTGAACACATTCTGACTTTATGATTAATTTCCTAGGAATTCTAGATTGAACTGTAGACTACCATTTCTTCATTGTCAAGTTATATGTTGCTCTACAGTGTGCCCTTGCAAGCATAATCAGGTGCATGTAACTGTAAGTTTGTTTGACTGAAGATTTCACTTTACAAGGGACTAATCAAACTAAAATTTTCTTGATATGCAAGAAGAGGGCTTGTTAGTTTTATTAAGCCTTGACCATGGCAATGGGGCCTCTAGGCTTACCACTAGTGTTTTTAGGCTAGATTGATGTGAATTGTATTTAGACATAGGCTTGTTGTTTCAGGTAATAGATGAAAACATGATTAAAAAAACAAAAAACAAAAAAAACAAAACGTAGAGAAGCCAAGTCAGTGAAAGGACTGGACCATGTCAGCCCTGTTTTCTGACTTTTGTTTGTTTCCTGAAACCATGGGAAAGACCTCATCCTATGGTTTGGATGGTTCAAGATCTAGGCTTTTTTCCTCATTCTACCTTGGATGTGTTCCAAAACTTTGTTAGTTAAGGAGCCATTGTTAGCACTCTTGTTCTCATTGATTAGTGGAACAGATTATCCCCCATAGATTTCCATCATTTAGATGGTTTTATTTAAATTGCTTGTGTTCTCTTCCTGGACACTTATTTTGTTATGTTGCATCGTAGCTGATTGTGTTATCTTGCTACTTATTGCTTGAAGATTGTGTTCAATTGGTGGATTTGGTGAATAGTTTGATTAGCACTGTAAAAGATGAACATTGAACAATGATGCATATAACACAGGGAACAATTATGATCCAAGTAGAGAATGCAAGCAATCTACATGGAAAACCTTTAAAGAGGGAAAAACCACAGGGCATATAATCTGGATCCAGTGATTGATGAAATTAAGGGTTGAAAAGATCATAACAACAAGAGTAATCCCTCGAGTCCACAAGGAATCTAGTGGATACACACCAATGACTTCCTAACTAACAAAGTTAAAGGGCATATGCTCAAAAGAGTACAAGCATCAAATCCCTTGTAGAATGGAAGAGAAGCAACCCTTGAGCTTTAGAATCCACTCAAGAAAAACCCTTGGATCTCGTCCTTGAATCACCCACCCACCCGGTCTTTTTGACCATGAGAAAAAAGACAGTCTGGAGGCCAAAGCAGCTCACTATTGTCTTGAAAAATCTGACTTCTTCACAATTTTGTTAGCTACAACTTACAATAGCAATCAACTCCACATATGTCTAGCCCAGACTTGGTGGTAGGCTAAAGATGGTCAAGTTTCCCGTGTCAAATTTCATGTTCCTTAGAGGGCATGCTTTAGTTGTGTTGATTCTTTCTACACTACATATGCTTGGAGATGTGAATTACACCAAATGTGATTGTTAGTAATGTTGTTTTTACACTATAACGGGCCATTGACATTATTCATATATTCTTCAATGCAGGATGGTTTCTTTGCCAGACAACCTGGATTTCATAATCTTCAACCATCGTGGAAAAGTATTTGTTCCAGAAATCAACATGAAATCAAAACGTTAAGGTCATTAAAGCAATGGAAGATTCACCTCCAACATATTTGAGTAGACTATTGTTTCTCAATCAAATTAGCACTCCCAAAGAGAAGCTCATCAACTCAACAGGGCTACTGTCAAGTTATTAGGATTACATAATTATGATCGTCCCTTTGGATTTGTGTTGGTCTTATATTCATCATCACTGTTCATCATGGTCATGTAACTTGAACTGGGTTATGTGTTTTGCATCTTTAGCATTTGAGTTTTGTATTTGGAT
>Ga0307515_10021007_pt1 | contig 11600 bp, 7 predicted proteins | sample 17_EM_MG_FD_194513 | JGI IMG/M metagenome (GOLD analysis project Ga0307515, IMG submission 194513) | Populus trichocarpa ectomycorrhiza microbial communities from riparian zone in the Pacific Northwest, United States - 17_EM | ecosystem: Host-associated > Plants > Roots > Unclassified | place... | reverse complement strand
GGCCCCCCCGCCGTGTGTTGTTAGCTATGTATACATCTCGTTCAGTTGTGGAATAACCTACCAGAAAGAGACAGCAAATTGGACTTTCCATCTCAACCTGCTTTGACAATTCCATTACGTTTTTATGTAATTTCTGTTTCACTTCCCGCAGCACCAAAGGCCTTATGCTTCAACACACTGATCAAATGTTTCCTATTGTAAAATTAACAACATATTTTAGAGGAGTGAGATAAAAAGCAAATCAGCTCTTTAATAAGATCAATCGTCAGTACTGTCCAAAATAGAAAAGTAAAATCCTCTTTTAGTTGCTGTTTCCCATAACCTGCGGAGCTAGACCTACCTTAATACTCTTGCAGCATTTATCACTAATTAACAATGGTTTAGAAGGCAGCACATACCAAAACCAAATATGGAGTAGCTTTAGAATCTTCTTTGAACAAGCTCAACCATCGAGTCCGTACAAATTTCGCCAGAGTGTCTGTTTCGTCTATTATTATTTCCTGCTCTCAGGCTGGATGTTACCAATGCTAGCTAGGGACTCCTTCAGTCATACCCCTTTAAGTTCATTGTTTAAAACGGGAAGCACTCTTTTGCGCTGGTTAAGCTCTTCCTGCTTCTGATAGACTGTATCCAAACTACCACAAACCTCAAACGGTTTTGCTTCCCAAAGATACACCATCGCATGGCTTTCCCAACCTATCGCTGACACTAATGCGACGCTTTTCCCTCTGGTGGAACTCCACATCAACAGATATTGGCAAAAGACATTTTCCTGAAAGTTTAGTTGAAAATTGTCTACACATGCATGAACATGGAAGTTGAAAAAATGATCTTACTTTTAATTAAATCTGTGAAAGATTATTATTATTATTTTTAATTTTATATAAATAAATCAAACCTCATTATCAAAGCAACTGATTTACACAGAATAGGAAACAGAAGCAGCATTAAAGATGAGATATCTATGCATTTTGCATGACCTCGATGAAAGAAAATATCAGCTAGTGATTGCATTAGAATTGGCTGCATTTATGGAGGGCTGTCGATTTCTAAAAGCTGGTTCTATTCGCTGATCAGATAGCGTGGTACAACTGCCAAGGACAATCTGCTGGCAAGAAGCTAGAATAGGCAAATAAAAACTTGTGGCTCTGCCTGCCAACCTTCTATCCATACACACACAATTTCTTTCATCTGTTGTTAATTAAGGATAAAAGATGAAAGAAATTGGAGGTAGTGGTGGTGAGATGGTGGGATCAGAAGGGGACCAAGTAGAAAACAAGAGCAGACACCACACCCACCAATCACATTCATTCATCCAACGGGATGTATATAATTATAATATGATCTTCTTTTCTGTTCGGATCATTCAGTCCTTTTTATCTAACTAACGGCTCCTTTTTCTTTCATTCACAGACAGATCTGCCCGCTTCGCTTCTCCCTCAAAAATTTGAAATGCTTTTCTCTCTCTCTCTCTCTCTCTCTCTCTGCCTCTCTGTTATTAATTACTATTATAATAAATCCCAAAAGCATGTGATTTTGAAAATGTTGATGTTTGTTTCTCGGACAACGTCACTCTCTCTTTTCTATCTATCTATCTATGATCTATCTACTTCAAGTTTCTTACGGTACAAGAGAGAGAGAGAGAGAGAGAGACAAAACCATTCACTTCCAATCCTTTTAGACCTTGTTTTCCTAAAATAGATTGAATCTAGTTTTACACTACTCTCTGTTTTCTAATAAACTCCCCTTAATTTCCTAGTACTCTTTTAGTTAGGCTCCTCCTCCTCATGTTTTTACCCTAACCCCCCTCTCTCACTCACTTCATCAAATCGTTCTCTGTTCTGTTCTATTAATTCACCAATCACCATCATGGGCTGTTGTTTTAGCAAAAAAAATGAAGTTTCTTCTTCTTTGAATGCCTCCCAACCAATTCTAAACACTCTCAAGGTTGACAAGAATGAGATCCAAAACAACAACATGATGGTAGCTGAGGATAAGGAGGTCAAAAAACAGGTTGTAGAAGAAGGGAGCTTTGTCAAGAAAGAAATTTTTGTCATCAAACACAGGAAAAGGAAAAGCCAAGATAGAGACAAACGCATCCCTCCTCCCAACCTCAATATTGCACCACTAGAAGAAGATGGCCCTGCGCCCACTGCTACTGCATCTGCTGCTGAAATATTATCGGGCAACAGCAACACCAATGTTGGTGCTCATAATATGGTTCTGAGAACATCAAGCTGCACAAAAGAAGAGGTAGATGCCATTCTCATTCAGTGTGGAAGGCTTAGCCGCAGCAACTCTTCTGGAGCTGGAAAACCCCCTTCTTCTGGCATAAAGTACTCCGGTTCCAAGAGGAGCTACGACTTTGATAATAATAATAATAATAATGACCAGGACCAAGATGTTGAGTCTTCCACTTCTGCTGATCATTATGATTTTAGAAAGAAAGGCAATGATGAAGACGATGGCGAGGTTACAGCCGAGAGAAGGCAGCATCGCAACCGCCGCCGCCAATCCAGCAGGCCTTCTCCTTCTCCTTCTTCTCAAGGGAGGAGGAGGACACCCAGCAGGGAAAGGGACCAGAACCAGCGCCCCAGCAGCAGAGAGAGGGGCAGCGGTAGCAGTGGGAGAAGGGTGAGTCGATCACCGGGTAGAAGGTCAGAAACAACCCAAAACACAGGCGTTACTGCTGGAAATGCTAATGCTACTGTTAATGCTAACAATACTGGTGGTCCTAGTAATAGGCCTGGAAAATTGGTATCAGTCCCTGCCACTGTTTCTTCTTTAGTGGTGGATAAGAGCAACAATGGGGTTGAACCGCAAGCAACGGCTGGAATTAGGCGGATCTCAGTTAAGAGAAATGTTGGTGAGGCAGCGTTGACCTGCTCAAGGATGGTCGCATCGCCACGTTCCAAATCTCCTGCCAGAACCAATGCTAAGACCTCTAATGAGAATAATCAGCAGCTATCTCTTAGCCGCAGCAATTCAAGAAAAGCAGACCAATCTCCTTACAGAAGAAATCCATTGAGTGAAATTGATCTCAATTCACTTCAATATTCGCAACCACCTGCCAACAAGGCTACCTGCACCAGCAACAACAGAGCACGAATCAGAAACAAAGATATCGAAGGACAAGTGGTGGTGAAGGAATCTTTCAATCTTCTAAATCAGGTATTGCTTACCTTTCAATGCATAATTTGTGGCTAAAGGAGGAATGCGCGATTTTCACCATTACAAATGTCTTTTTTTAGGCACCTGTTAGCTAAAGAGAGTAAAAATACTGTTTCTGGGACATAAATTTTCCCTTTATGCATGCTTTTCAGACTCCAATGAAGAAGCAAAATTCTGAGAAAAACAACAGAGTCAATGCTCAAGTGACTAATTGCAGAGGCAGCAGCATAGTTTCACTGGAAAACAAGATCTCAAAGGAACAACAGATGGAAGAGGCTAAAGGACAGCCAACAGACATGACCACTGTAGTAGACTTGGGAGTTGAAAGCTTGAAGCCCCAGACATTAACCAGAAGCAGGTCAGCTAGGCGGTCGCGAGACCTAGACCTCAATCCTGAAACTTTGTTGAATCCAACGCCTTCATATACCGCACTACTGCTGGAAGACATTCAAAATTTTCACCTGAAGAACACTCCTTCCTTTTCTCTCCCAGCTTGTGTCACCAAGGCCTGCTCTATTCTTGAAGCAGTCGCTGACCTGAATTCCACTACAAGCTCCAACCTGTCATGTGCCTTCTCTTATGATAGAAGAAGCCCCCCTACAGTGGCTGCTGCTAATCTTGTTGGGAAGAAACCACCTGAGGCAAAAGATCCATTTGTAGAATCTGAGGTACTTGCAAGCGATGACCTTATGGAGCCAAGCTTTCACAAGTATGTAACAGTGAGAAGAGCAGGTACATTATGCGGGGAAGACATGGATGGTCAAGAATCGTCAGGCCGTGACAGCGTTGTTGGTGGCAGCCAACAGCATTTAGGATTTTCAACCTCTTCCTGGGAACCCAATTCAGCGGACTCAATTGATCACTGGACTTCAAGATCCAACTGGAGAGATGAGGACGAGAAGAGCCCACTGGGATTTCAAAAGCATGGATTGTCTGAAACATGGCGTGATGTGGAACAGGCCAGAAGGCCATTCAGTGGACAAAGGAGTGGAATTGGACGTGGGAGACTTGGTACAAGTAAAAATCTCCACTCAACTGCTATCCTTGCAAGTGCTGCTTCAACATAATCCACTCAGTTGTGTTGTTTTCATTTTCCACGCAGTTGTGGCTTTTTTCAACTTCTAGTTGCAAAGATTACTTTGTATGGTTGCAAACTTGCAACCTGTTATTCTTGTTCATTCAAAGAGGTTTATTCTTCCCGTGTTCACTATATGTTCTTTCCATTGTGGTTGGATGCCAATGAGGGATAATTAGGGATACCATTTCAAGCAAGTAAACTCAATCCTTATTCATATGTAGAGATCACAAGTAAGCAGGAGTATTATCCTAATAAACTCAGACGTGAGTAGATACACCAGAGGAAGCTTCAGCTAATAAATATATGAACATCATAAATAAAATATTTCGCAACAACAATAATTTACATAATTATGGAACCTGAACCATGATACAATGCCCTGGAAGATGATGCCATCAGTTTTAACCATGTACATGCCAAATGCTCTCGATCAATCTCCCACAAGACTGGTTTCAAACTGATTAGCGAACAAGAGGACAGTTAGTTCTTACTTCAATATGGAACTGAACAAGTGCAACGTCCCTGCAGGGAGCAGTCTGCCTGATACAAGAGCACTAAAACAAATGGCTCCGACAATGTGAACGGTATATTAGCCTCGAGAATTGAGAGAGCTCCCAACTATTCCAGCATTCCAAGAAAAACTTGTAAACCCACAGCAGACATCCCATGATCAACTTTTCCCTATAAACTTGATTATTGAACTTCCACTTACATGCTTTGAATATGACTGAATAGAGGGGTAGAGCCCACAGAATCAAGAGCCAACCTGATGATCAAAATTGGTCTTATTCCCTGTCTGTCTGCATCTTATATAGCCCACTCTCTCACTAATACATCACTCATTACAGTTCCGACAATTAACTATATATATTGCGAGCACAGTAACAATGGGCCCAACCAGCTGCAAGGGTGAGAAAGTCTCACCAAGATATAGAAACCTGGGGTTAGAAATCAAACATGACAAAACAAATCAGACAAACACGATGAAATATAATGCATCATACATCATTACTTGGCCCTAGCTTTTCAAAACCCAATAGACAAGATTTATCATCGGGTTCCTTACCTATACATATCTAAACATACATATAAACATTTTCTTCCTGTTAACTCTATCAGAGTTAAATACAACAATAATAACATAAATAAATCCATAATATAAATCAATTCTCTTAATACAAAAGTTGATATAAATTAGTAAATGTAAAGCACTATGTAATAACTGAATAACATTAATTACAAATAAAAAAACAGTTTCTAAAAGTTCAACAAAAATAACCTGGCAACAAATTATAAGCTTGAAAAAAAAAATAATAAGAGGGTAAATTCAATAATTCAGTGAGTAGATAACGTTCAAAATACACATACGAGGTAATATACTAATGAGGAATACACACACACACAAATTTAGCTTTAAATTTTTCCTGAAAGTTTCATAACAGACCATAACAAGAAATATCATAAGGTAATGTTCGTTAGAAAATCAAAATGCAATGAGCATGACGCTCTAGATTATGAGATAATCAGTCGTCACAGGTTGGTGATTCCCTCGACCAACTAAGGTTTAGGATTACGATGTACACAAGGACTAACAATATCCTGTTATAATAAATATTATGATTGGCATACCATAAGGTTATAAACAAACAAAATAAAATCATTTCTTAAAATCTCAACTTATAAAATCAATTAAATAAGAAGCTATCAATTTAAAAGCACATAATAGCTCATATAAAAAAATTAGTCTTAATAAATGATTATATTTTATTATAGACAAGATATAATAAATAATATATAAATTACCAAGAAACATGATTCATTTCATATTAACAATTCAAATATCTATATTATTCATCTTGTATATGGAATATTATCTACTCACCTGACTCGAAAGCAGAAAAAATACAAAAATAAATTGATGAAATTTTACTAATGCCTAGCAAGTAGAATATCAGGTATATCTTAATACAAAAGAAAACATACTCAAAAGAAACTAAAAAAGAATGTATAATCTATCTAATACACTTAATTTAGGGTCTAACATATTACCCTATACGTTTAGGAACTTAAATGTAATTATAAAACCAAAATAAATCCACTGATCAATCCCAAACATATTCCAAATTAACCAAACTTAAAAGAATCGATTAACCGTTATTGTTCAGTCAATCGATCAACTTAAATCTACCAACTGGTCAACCAAAACCCTTCAAGTCAACTAGTCGACTAAATTCAAAAAGTCTAAACAGTCGATCAACTCAAACAAATCGATCAACCGGTTGATCGAGATTCTAAATTCTCGATCCATCAGTCTCCCAACAATGACAGACCTCCAAAAATCCAACATGTATATCAAAAACTTAAAATAATCAACCCATGACATTTCATCTAAATCATCAATGTAACCCATAACATAAAATTTAAAACCCAAAATCATAACAAAATCTTATATATTAAAACATAACTCTTATCTTAAAGATCTATTTTCACCAATTCTCTTCCCTTTCCTTTATCTTTCTCTCTCTTCTTTTCTTCTTCTTACAAAACAAATCAGACAAACCCTATGAAATATAATGCATCATACATCATTACTTGGCCCTGGCCGCTACTCAACTTATCTTTTTGTCTATTATTCTTTTCCAAGTGGATTTACACCAGGCAGTGAAATCAAGTTTCTCATCCATTTCACATGTTGTTTTGATTGCAGATCTTAAGATTATCCGTCTAAGATTGTTTTGTGCACACAAGTTAGTCCAGGCAGTTTAATGAGTTATATTTTCATTTCTTATGTTGTTCTGATTGATGGAACTTAACCAAAAATTGAAGCAAACATCTGGGTTCGGAATTTGAGGGAACTGATCAGCTTTTTCAAGCTACCTGAAAAGCATCAGCAAAGGTAGATTATTTCAGGAAACGATTCTTGGTTAAGTTTGGACAGATTCAAGGAAATTACGCAAACTTAAGTTCAAAAGAAGCAAAAAGATCATTTGAACCTCGTATTATATGGCCAACTTGGTTTTAATCAACAAACAGTGAAACATAATAGACAGCCAAAATGAAAAATCAACCTTTTGTTGCAGTGTAGAAGTACACACCATAACTAATGGCACTTCCGAAAATGGAGGTATCAAGAAGCGCCGGTATATCACTTGCTGTCAGCTCCTTAAGACTCAAACTGAAGGCATGCAGGATCATGATTGAGAAAAGAGATCGAAAGAAGAGGGAGACCACCAAATAGTTTCATCTGAGTTTGTCAATCTCCTTTCTTTTAGCTTGGAGCTCATCACAAAAGCGAAGTGAAACAGCGGGACATCTTACAACATTTGAAGACAAACTCACAACAATCTGAATATTTGAAGATCCATTTCATCCGAGTTACAACAATGTGCGATTTTACTATCTCAATACAAACAGAACTCGGTACAAAAGCAATTCAGGACTAAAACTTACTGTCATATCATATCTTGTTGCAGGTGAGAAAGCATCAGGCATGGAATGGGCTAGGTTTCCTTGATTTTTCCAGATTTCATGCTTTATTTTGGATTTTATGTTATTTTTCTTTATGTTCTAGGATTCTTATTTTGTGAACTAGTAGAAGTTGATTTCTAACCTATTTAAAAGAACTGCAAACCTGTTTAAGAAGCATAATTTATTTGTTTTTATTTTTTAAAAATAAAATTATGAATTTAGGATCTATGTTTACAATCATTTTCATCGATTCAATTTTTCATGCATGTTTTTGTGGTGATTAAATAAAAATTAAGATTTTTATGGTGAGAACCTTGATGGAATTCGTCCAGATTTTGAAAATCCAGTAAAGAGAGCTAGGGTTCCAACGCCAATATATAATGACAAGCACAAGATCTCATCTCTTGTATCTACACATTCAAAATCTCGTCACCATCATCAAAATCTCTTTGCGGCTAAACCATTATTCTGATGGTTTCTATTTGCATTTGATAATTTTCTTGCAGGGACTTTTAAATTGCACTAGCAGCAGTACCGGTAATGGCCGTGGATGATCAGTAGTTATCCACGAGAGATGATGGAGGGCGCCCTATCTCCCAAATAAATTAGTCGAGAAGGTTTAATTAGGTGACTAAAACCTAATTAATTAATGGATGTCGGAACAAATACACTTGATTAGATTACTTATTAATTAATTAATTAATCAGCAAGAATATATTAATCATGTGAAGCATGGCGTTGTAACGCCGATGAAAACAGTACAAGAAAAATAACACGTACGTCACTAAGAGATTTTATTACCTCTTTAAACCAACATAAAAATCCAACCAAAATCAACTAAGAAATCCAGAAATAAAAGCAAAGTAATAAAAGTACTTATACAAATTAAGAAATCCAAAAATAGAGAGAGAAAATAACAAAATTAGTTACAGGTGGAATTAAACTTATGTAAAATATATATTTTGAGTATAATCTAACAACCAAATAAAAAAATTACAAATCTTTTGATTAAGTTGATCACCTTGCCTTTTTTAAACCCCCCATTAATCCATAAACATCAGCTATATAATCCAGGTAACCTTGTTATAACAAATCCATAACACAACTTGAATTGTATTATCCTTCCATGACTAGTAGCTAGTGAATGGGAAGCTTGTATTTTTAATTATTTATTTGAATGCAAAAGGAGTACTAGCTAGACCGATCTTGATGACATGACTTTTTTGTATATTTATTAGACATTTTAATTATGACGACCCCTACTATATATATATATATATATACACACACGCTAAAATTGGTGAAGATCGTATCTCACACACACACACACGCACTCTTCCGGCCCTGCCTTTCATATTCCAAATTAATACTTTGTCGTAGAACATCATTTACTGGTACATTTGTTCTGAAAGTAATCAAATTATAATTGAGAGAAAAAAACAATATTTAGAAAAGGTGGAGGATATTGCAATGGGAAACATAGGATAGCAAATTAATTTGGAAGGAGCTATGGTCATGATAATGTGAAAGATTAATATTAGCCTTGATCAGCCGAAGGCTCCGATATTCATCACCCCGAAAAAAGAAAGAAAAAGAAAACGTCTGGAGGAGCATTTGAATTTGGACTCAAATAACGCATTGAAATTAAGAGAGGATGAGGACGTACCCCCAAAGAAAAACGCTTGAATTGACAGGGACATATCAACCTCCTCTGTGCATCAATCACGTTTTAAAAGTCAAACAAGGGGGCGAGCTCCATTATCAACCAAATATCTATCTTAATATTTAATTATGCGCGTCGGTCTCATGCCCTAATCACGAACACCAAATACATACGAACTAGTCCAACTCTCAATTCTTTTCAATATATATGTATTAATTCCACGCCTGAGATATTGCACATCCAAATTAAATAAATCTTGAACTATCCATCTATCAACGGATGGATATGGCAAATCATCAGAAGATTCATCCGCTCAATATGAGTAGTGGTGCCCATGATGATCAACAACTAGATGCTGAGGCACCACAGGCTCCCACGGTTCCATTGGTGCCCCGAGGCTCCTCCAAGTCTGATAAAGGCGATGCAGCTGCACATCTCCTTCCTCGTGACAACCAGCACTACCCTCCTTTTCAGCGTACAATCCCGGTCATCCACACTAAACCACCCAAGGAGAGAAGCAGCTGTTGTTGCAGATTCTTGTGTTGGACACTCTTTCTTCTCTTCCTCCTCATTCTTCTCATTGGAGTTGTTGCTGGAATTCTTTACCTTGTCTTCCAACCTAAACTCCCAAAGTACTCCATCGATCGGTTGCAAATTACCCAATTCAATCTCACAAACAATTCCAGCTTAACTGCAACCTTCGATGTCACCATCACGGCTAGGAATCCCAACAAGAAAGTGGGCGTCTACTATGAGGGAGGGAGCCATATAAGCGTGTGGTACACAGGCACAAATCTATGTCAAGGTTCGCTGCCAAGATTCTACCAGGGTCACAGGAACACCACCGTGCTTAATGTGGTGTTATCAGGACAAACAAATGATGCCAATACATTGATCACTTCACTGCAACAGCAACAGCAGCAGACTGGAATCATTCCTTTGAACCTCAGGGTTATTCAGCCTGTGAGAATCAAGTTTGGCAAGTTGAAGATCATGAAGGTGAAGTTCAGGGTCAGATGCAGACTAGATGTCGACAACTTAGCTGCTAATAACGCCATTAATATTAGAAATAGTAGCTGTAAGTTTAGGTTTAGGCTATAAATTAACTTTATGAATTATTTCATATCTATATTTCATTTTGATCGAGCTACATGTATTATGCCCATGGACCATTGATCAAAAGGTTTTTTTTTTCTTTTAATTTTCACAGTTTTTCTTAGCTATTTTACCCGCTCCAAATTAAAGATGGAGGATTATAATTATGTGATTTTTTTCCTCCATGTCTTTAAATTGCCATGTATTACTATGAGTGTTGCATTTATTCTGCATATATTAAATTTTTACATTACTTTTCCATTTGATACTGTTCACCCTTAATTAAGATTTAGCATTTGATGATTAATAGAAATAGTTGATCATGCAGTACTGAAAATGTTAATATATATAATTAATTACAAAAGTATTTTTAAAATCAATGTTGATGCAATGAGAAATTGGAACATGTAAAGTTAATATATAGTTGGTGAAATTATAAACCATGATCGATCAGTAACTAATTATTTTATGCAAACTGTAATGCTTGAACTTGGATTAAAAATCTTTATAATGTACAGTGGTATACAACAAATTAATTTTAATTTACCAAAGCTTCCAGGTTCGTTTTGGTCAAAAATTAAAATTGATTTTGTTTAAAATTATTGTTTTTTTATGTGTTTTGGATCATTTTAATATACTGATATCAAAATATTTTAAAAAAAAATAAAAATATATATTTTATATTAATAACAAAAATTATTTTAAAAAATAACTATTACTATACTCACAATCACTCAATTACCGATTACTTTCAATTTATTCATTCAATTTACTCATTCAATCCATCACAACAAGATCCCACAATTCCAGACTTTAATATCATCATCAATACTCTCGACAGCTCAAACAATCCATCCACACAATTTATATATATCAAGTGACCCTTCTCCTAGGTCTTGTTTGGCTAGTTTTGTTTTAAATCTTAATGCCCTCTTGTGTTCTTCCGTGATTGTTTCCCCTAGTCAATCGGGTCAATTTTCATTTTCAAGATTTCTCTCCTTTTTTTTTTTTTTTTTTTGTTCATTCTAATGCTTATTCTCCGTTAAATCTATTTTATAATCACTTAGATTATTTTTTTATTAAAATTTCAACCAGGGTTTGCAGGTGATTTTCAAGTAGCAAACC
>Ga0307515_10021006_pt1 | contig 11601 bp, 18 predicted proteins | sample 17_EM_MG_FD_194513 | JGI IMG/M metagenome (GOLD analysis project Ga0307515, IMG submission 194513) | Populus trichocarpa ectomycorrhiza microbial communities from riparian zone in the Pacific Northwest, United States - 17_EM | ecosystem: Host-associated > Plants > Roots > Unclassified | place... | reverse complement strand
CATTGGGCGTGTTCTGTAGTTGGACGCCAGATGTACTTGGCTTAGTGCTGGGGGTGTTGTGGGGAATGTTGCTCGAATGGCGCGGGGTGTGTGAGTTGTTCACGAGTACAGGAGCAGCCATAGCGAGAGGTTTGGAGTGGTAGAAGGTGGTATCGAAGAGGGATTTGACGGCAATATATGGACTCGCACCCAGACCGCGTGGCGAACGGGCGGATCCCGTATGTGGGGTTTGCGGCATAAGCACATCAATTCATCGATGTGCGAAACCACAAAGGGACAGGCGAGACCGAGGGCCATTTGAGTTAAGCGCCGGACATGTACTACTTGCTACTCGCGAGAACACCTCTTATTGAGCCCTTCATCGATCCTCGAAGGACGAGCAACGATTCATTAGCGACGACACAACAAATGAAACGGATGGTCGGGAGGGCACGAGGCGTCACGACAAGGTCAGCCCAAGCTCGGCCACGCCAAGTGGACGGTGACCAGATTCGTCACCTCCGCTAGTCAATGTCTGTTTGATCTCGTGGACGGTACTTAATGCCCCGGCTCTCCAGCTCGGCCTCTACATCTTCGGGAACCCTGCCCTTGACACGCACGGCATACATACCGCGCACGTTTCCAGCTGTTTTGGCGGTCAGAACATTCGCCCACGGGACTGGTGGAGTTGCAAGGGCGGTGACTCACATGTCCGCTGCCACCGTCCAACCCAGCTCGTTTCGGGGTCTATCAACGCGATAATCCCGTCAAAATATGTCGAGGTGCACGACTGAATGCGGTCCGGAGAACCTTTCATCTGTGTTCGCTGGTGGGTCAGGACCGATGTGTCCGGAGTGGGTGGGAACAAACCTGAAGGATCTCTTCGCAATTGGGGCAACCGCTTTTACGGAAGTCTCCAGGAGTTTGGATGAGTGAACATAGAAGGCACGCCCTGAGCTGCCTGGCCTTTGGCTGTGGCGGAATAGCTGCTTGAGGTTGACCGTCGGCCATGAGTGGTGGAAGATGTAGGACAAGGACAGCCTGGGTCCGGAGTGATCGAGAAACGGCACCTTTCCTCCGCCATGAGCACCCGCAGAGATGCCCCTCAGAGGGCGCGTCAGGAGGCGTCCATTGCTCCGGGCCCTCTAAGGAAGGGCCATAAAGCCGCCTTGAAGAAAATCTGGGACGAACGGCCGTGCCTTCCTTCAGTGGCTTCTCGAAAAGCTTGGGCGTCAGCTCGAGGCGTGGACCCCACTTTCGTCAATAGGTGGTTCTATGCGCAAGTTCGGAAGGCCAGGACATCTGGTTTCGAACTTGATGCAGAAAACGAGGGCTACGATCTTGGGGTCGAGGGCTGGCGTCCGGTAGAAGGGCTTATCCCCATCACTCCTCCTCTTTGGTGGGACTCTGCCCTACATTCTGCAACTCCGGAAGGTCTCCCGGAACTCTCCTACTACGAATACTCTACGTCTAGTGAAACGGGTCTTCGGATCCCCCTTGGTCCTGGTCAATCCTCATCTCCGATCTTCGGATCGTCGTTTTATTCCCCAAAGCTCACTCTAGACTCACCATCCGGCGCATACGGTCGTCTTCCGGGTCCAGAGCGGTTTCTTTTCACCCCTCCTAGTCCACCGACGCGCACACGGACAACTCAATCTCGCGGTCACAGCCGGCGCTCTGTGGAGGAACTTCAGACTCGGATCCATCAAAGTATATCTCCCCTGCCTATCAGTCCGACACGCAACAATCGCCTGCCCCCTTTGCCTCCGGCGCCGAAAAAACCTAGACCATCACGAGGCAGCCACGACATTCTAAACTTTTGCGTGCAAGATGATCCCTGTCTGCGGTTCTCACCCCCTGCCTCATCACCCACGCCTATGCCGTCAGGATACTCGGTTCCGTACCACTTCGGCCCTCGGGTGCGGGAAGGAGACGATAAACCAAACCTATCCACCCTTCCCGATCCTCGTACGATTGTCGCAAAAACGTCATGCCTAACCGACCAGAAGCAAGGTGGGTGCATCGGTGAAGATCAACCTTTAAACCATAGAGATAATCAAACCACAACTCCATTCCCAAAGTATCTATAGATGATAAGCGTACTGTGCAAAATAACTCAAACGGTTTGTCCTTTCCAACTGTCCGTTTCTGGTGCCTCTATCAAAACGTGCACAGATCGCACCGCCCATCTCCCTTCCCAAGTCAAGCGTCGATGGCTACATCGCGTGCACCGGCGACCCACCCATACACCCTGATCCCCCTTTCCCGCAACGAATCATCGCTGTTGGTGGATTTGTAGGACCGGAGATTTGGTTTTGGCGGGAGAAACCCTCCTTCGAGTAACGTAGATTCTGCGTAGGAGAATACTATTTGCGTCACTGTGATCAATCCAAATTCCTTCCCTTGATTCCCTTGATCGCCGTCCACACGATGGTAAGGATGAGGGCAAGAGTGGTGCTCAAGGCGTATATTTGCGGGATCGGCCTCGTTGCGCATCTGCCAAAGCCTAAATCTCCCTCTTTCCACAGGAAGAATATTATAGTGGCAGTTACGGACGCGAAAACGGCGATGCCGATGAGGGGGGAGTAGGGGAGTTGCGTGGAGACCAGGGAGTAGAGTATACCGGAGAGGATACCAGAGTACGCGAGCATCCATCCGCGTAGGATCGATACCGGTGGGTAACTCGCTCGGAAATGGACGATGACAACGAAGACCGACGCGAAGAAAACGCCGGCAGCGTACATGTAGTGACTGACGACGTGTTCCCAAACGTCCCTCGTGTAATCGTAGGCTTCTTCCACGGCTGGGATCTTAGGGGCGCCTTCTGCCACCTTGATCTGCTCGATGGAATGCTTGAGCATGGTACTCATGGTATGAGCCGTAGAACCGAATATGAAGAGTACGGATGAAAGCGCGAACAGGATCGTCAATGTCTTGGAGGGGGCAGGCCTCGCAGAGTTGAAGAGGAGAAATAGGATCGGGAAGTTGATGAATGGGTCCAATATGCGGAGGAGGTCGTTAAGGCCGAACCTCGGGAAGTCGAATTGCGTGTGTTTATCCGGGATGACCACGGGGAGAAGTATGAAGAGGAGGAAGAAGGTAGACGATAAACATGATAGCAGGAGGAGTTTCGGGCGCGATGGCGGATGAAGAGTTGTCGCCATTAACAGGGTATCGTCGAACCCGAGTTCATGCGACTCGACTGGAGAATCCTCGCCCAGGGGTGTCGAACGGTATCCAGAAGACATCGTTGTCGACGGTCAAGCACGTTGTATATTTGCTGCGCCTGCGGGAATTTTCTTACACAAGACCACCGAATTTCCCGGAGCACGGGCATAGATCACGGGCACAGGTCACGCTCAAAAGACGCATATAGCCACACCGAGGTAAATCGTATGTGTAACGTGGGCGATAAAATTGCAGGGATACACGAAACAACAATGCAACAATGAGTACACAATGTAGAAAATGCAGTGGTGATTTACTCTTCGCCCTCCTCGTCAGCCCTGTTACATACCATTAGCAAACCCATCGGGGATTCATACCACGGAAGTTGACTTACGCAATGTTGTAGAATCGGAGCTGGTAAACGTCCTTGGCAGTGGCAACGACGCTAGGGGTCCAGAGATTCAGTTCGCGAAGGCCAAGGACCGCACGCGTGGTGCTCACCGAATCCAGTCACGGAGAGCATTCTTCTTCAAGAACTTTTTAGTGAGGTACTTCAGGTAGCGTTTTGACAGAGCGATGCTCGAGGTAACGGTTATTTGTTTATCACCTATATAACGCGGTCAGCCCCGAAACTCGTTCAATGGCACAAGACGATCGTGCCTTCACGGTGGATCTTGATATTGTCACCAAGGTTTCCGGTCTTGTTGTCGACCTTAATCCTGTCGTGCAAGAACTTTTCGAACGCAGCACCGTCGAAAACACCATCTCCGGCCGGACGGGAGTAGTCAACAACAAACTTATGCTTAGCGGCGGGAGTTTTGGCGGCCTTTGGCTAAATAGATGTACCCAGTCAGCCTACTGAGAAGAGAACTCAGCAAAGCGGTCTGGGATTGAGGAACGAACCATCTTGGGGAGGTGTCGACGGGATGGATGAAGGGGAGGAGGTACTGTTGATCACTGTGGGAAGGTATACAGTGCTTACAAAAATTGTCCCACGCACCAAATATGGAGCGCGCGCCAATCACCTCCGATCCGTTTTTTCTGGATTTTATTCGCTTTTTCTTTGGTTATGGCTTCGAAGAACACCTTGAGCCGGGAGCAGGTCGCGTCCGCTCAGGTCAGCGGGGACTACGCTATCAAGTCTGAAGACAAGCAGCCGGTCTTGGACACTTCTCAGTGGCCTCTGCTGCTGAAAAACTACGACAAACTACTTGTCCGCTCCAGTCATTTCACCCCAATCCCCTCCGGATGTAGTCCTCTCAAACGGGACATCGAGACTTATGTCAAGTGAGTGCACTCTTTCGCTTTGAGACTTTTTACTGATTACTCCGCATCATGATCCAGGTCTGGAGTAATTAACCTCGATAAGCCATCAAATCCTTCCTCCCACGAAGTCGTCGCTTGGTTGCGACGGATTCTACGCGTCGACAAGACAGGGCACAGCGGAACGCTCGATCCCAAAGTCACTGGATGTCTCATTGTCTGTGTAGATCGTGCAACGAGGCTGGTCAAGTCTCAGCAAGGTGCTGGAAAGGAATACGTTGCCGTCTTGCGACTCCACGACAAACTCAAGGACCCTTCTGCCCTCCCCCGTGCCCTCCAGACCCTCACTGGTGCCCTCTTCCAACGGCCCCCTCTGATTTCTGCCGTCAAGCGCCAGCTTCGAGTCCGTACTATCTATGAGTCAAAGCTCCTCGAGTACGACGAAAACCGCAACCTTGCAGTTTTCTGGGTATCGTGCGAGGCTGGAACATATATCCGAACTCTTTGCGTACATCTTGGTCTACTTTTGGGCGTCGGCGGCCACATGCAGGAACTTCGGCGAGTTCGAAGTGGCGCTTTGAGTGAGAATGACGAGATTGTCACCATGCACGACGTCATGGACGCCCAGTGGTTATATGACAACACACGAGATGGTTCGTTCTGCTCCCATCAAGTGGATGTACTTGACTTAACTATCCCACTAGAATCATACCTGAGACGAGTAATTCGTCCATTGGAATGCCTATTGGTCGGCTATAAGCGCATTGTCGTAAAGGACAGCGCTGTAAACGCAGTTTGCTATGGTGCAAAACTTATGATACCAGGATTACTGCGATATGAGGCCGACATTTCGGTTCACGAGGAAGTGGTATTGATGACAACAAAAGGTGTGGATGACCTCGATTGTCAATGCCTCGAAATTTCTAATGAGTACCAGGCGAGGCCATCGCAATTGGAGTCGCTCAGATGTCAACTGTCGAACTTGCCACCTGTGATCATGGCGTCGTAGCCAAGGTTAAGCGCTGTATTATGGAACGCGATACCTACCCACGGAGGTGGGGTCTCGGCCCAAAGGCGATGGAGAAGAAAAAGATGATCAAGGACGGCAAACTTGGAAAACACGGCGAGAAGATTGAAGGCCACACCCCGAAGGAATGGAGCAAGGACTACGTAGATTACACTCGAAACGAGGTGAGGTAGTTTGTCGGGCTTTCCCAAGGCGGGCTAACCCTTTTGCATAGGTCCCATCGTCAAGGGTTCCTGGTCCTTCGACCATCGTCCCCGCTTCGGGGTCTGTGCCGCTACCTGTTACCGCCACCACGTCATTGGACGAGTCGTCACAGGGAGATGCTTCGGATAGGAAGGAAAAGAAACGAAAGCGCACGTCGGACGTGACAGTTGACGAAGAAGCTGACAGGAAAAAGAAAAAGAAAGAGAAAGCCCCTGTCGACGAGGACAAGGAGGCTAGGCGAGAGCGCAGGCGCCTGAAGAAGGAGAAAAAGGCGGCCAAGGAGGCCGCTAAGGCCAGTTCTTGAGTTTGTGGTTGGGTTGTCTGTACTTTTGCTTTCGTGTATCTGTGCTATCTATTTTCTGTGCTACAACTTGAAATTCGCATGCCCGGCGTTTCATTTCACTCTCGATCACACCCTCTTGGATCGGCACTCTGATGTCAACTGACCGCAACATGCAGACAGACAGACAATCCGACGCAATCCCTTTGATTCCTTACCAAGTTACGGACTTTTTGGTTCAGGAACAACAGTATTCTGAACTCGCCGCACGAGTATCAGCACGGCGAGCCGCAGACTCTGGTCGGGGTGTGGACCCGTTCTTCGACAGCACACTCGTGAACGCCTGGTATCGTAATCACCCGGAGGAACGCGGGAACGACACCCGTTCAAGCGACGAGGTGGGTGGTTGGCACCTCGTCTGTTTTGTTGCCACAATGTTGAAGTGCCACAGAACTCTGATAATTCGTCCGAGGCGCCGAGACAGAGGAGCAGCACACGAAAGAGGTTCTCCTCCACCAGGATACCATCGACAGTGACCCAATCATCATCATCCAAGACACCACCATCGAGGGGTTCGTCGTCAAAAGTGACACTCCGCACAGAGACCACCGGTTCTCCGTTCATCCCCAGCGGGCACTGGACGAGGAAGAGGCTACAAGAACAATGGGACAAAGCCACAAGAGAAGCTGGGTCCGCTTCGGTGACGATCGTGAACGAAGTCGACGGTGAGGAGGTCCCGGGCGTTCCTGAGGACTTTCAGTACCTGGAACACGGTTACGACTGGGGAAAATACGCGCCAGACCCAAATTTTTTGATTGGGTGCGACTGCGTTGGTAATTGCGATAGTGCGGATGTCGAAGATTGCTGCATTAGGCACATTGATAGCGACCCCGAGGACCTCATGGGGTTCTGGTACGATAAGCGGGTACGTTCCCTATGCGAGTGCGACTTTGGTGTAACGAGTCTCACATCAGGGGTCAGGGTCTGTTCTGCCTTGGTACCACCCACATGCTACTCAGGGAATGCAACATAGTAAGCCGTGTCTTTCGGGAAATGATATTGTTCTTATCTCCGGTGCAGAATTGTTCCTGTGACGAAATGTGTCGAACTCGGGTTGCGCAGAAACCAAGGAAAATCCCACTCCAAGTGTTCAAGACGCTACGTTGTGGGTGGGGTGTCCGTCCAGCGGTGAGGGTTCCCAGGGGGGCACTCATCGGATTGTATTCTGGGTCAGCCGTGGTTTCATTCTCATCCGTCGCGCTCATAACTAATCCATGGATATTCGTAGAGTGCTATTGTGCGTGATAATCGCGTTTTTTTTGGACATTATCATTCATACTTTCCCACTCCAATTACAGGAAGAGATGGGAAGCCGACAAGGTCCACGGAGAATGCAAGAACTACATCTTCGATCTCGATCACAACAGGTTCGGCGAGGAGGGACCAATACAAAACCAGTACTCGGTCGATGCGTATACCAAAGGTACCCCTGTTTCCTCACCCGAAGCATGCCTTTCTCACCTACATTCTCTGGCAGGGAACTGGGGTCGCTTTATCAAGTAAGTGTTAAAATTTAATGTCATTTGCCCGTGCTGAGCCCAATTACACAGCCATTCTTGTGATCCGAACATGCAAGTTCTACCTGCGATGTTTGATGCACCCGAGGTTTGTCTCTTATCTGTCCAACCCAACTGCAACTAAGCCTGAACAACGAAAGATCGAAAAGTCGTATCTGGTGTTTGTAGCCATTAAGGATATCAGTGAGGGTGTAGAGCTTACGATCGATTATCACCCGAATTTGGGTGTTCCGACGAAAGGGAAGGGAAAGAGGAAGAGAAGGGGGTCGGATGCCTGCATGTGCGACGCCAAATTTTGTCGAGGGATGCGACCGTAGTTCTTCGCTACCCTTGATGGCTCATGGAGGGATGCGTAGCGGGCGACAGCGCATATGTATAAAAAAAGCATTTTCATTTATTAATACCTTTAACACAGATCTAAACGACGATAATCTGTCCAATCCCACCCTGACCATCTTCCTCGCCAGTGATCAACTTCGTCTTCCCAAGCACGGTCATGGCAAGTTCGTCCCAAAGCAGCTGGGACTCCGAGAGAGGCTTCCCACGGACCTGGTTTCCCAAGATAGTTGCAAGGTGGTGGCGTAGATATTTCAAGGCAACGTTGACTCTGCCGGGGACCCTGAATTTTATCTTCCGGTCGATAAACGCCGAATTGGAGATTAGCTGTGGAAGCGTCAGTTACAACCGTAGGTTAAAGGGGGGCTTGCCCCACCCTGAATTCGCATTCGCCGCAAAGAAGAATCAGAGCAAGATCTTCCACTGGACCGGTTTCCCAAGCATATAGCTTCTTAGAATGCCTGCGGGATGTTTAGTAATGCGATCCAGGTAGATGAGGACGGAACGCACATGAGGGTAAAGTAAACCATGTGGTTCCCTCGTAAATCCAGGAAGCCTCTTGAGTTGACCGAGGATGGGTGAAACTGACAGGCCTGGCCGTTTGACACCGTTTTCATGACCTTTCTATCGATTGGATCGACCGCCAGGATCTTCGGGTACAACCCCGCAGCAAGAGCTGCGTGCAACAGGAAGTGGTTGCCGGAGTTACTGTCGTACTCTGGTGGTACGGGCATGAAACGCGCCCTGCTTCTCCCCCAACGTGTTCTGTGGCACCATTGTGTTAACTGGGTTCCGTTCCGTGATCCGTATTGGCCCACCTGCTGAGTTCTCGTATGTACTCCCTCTCAACGTGAATGAAAGAAGAGTCGATGAGGTACCCGAGAAACTGTTGTCGGAGTTCCTCTATTGCTTGCAGATTCTAGAGTATGGTCGCATCATGATCGTCCTCACAACAGGTTGAAAGCTGGCTTACCTGATAACTCAAAAAGTTTTTGTGACAATATGATCTCGCAGAATCCACGCCGTCGGCTGATGCTTTCCTCCAGCCACCAAAAGCGTTGTGTATCGTCAAGAAATCTGAACTCTTGGCTTTGAACCGACTCTTCGCAATATCCGCAGCATCTTCCGAACCAAATGGAACCAGGAACGGAGATTTGGAAGACAAGGTGGCGGCGATCGTAAGGGCTGGGTCCAAACAGCGGAAGGTGGTGGCAATAAGCAAGAACTTCCCAAGGTGAACATCTGTCGGGAGTTTGCTGAGCAGACGGCCCAACGATGTAATGTCCTCGGCCTGGGTAAGCGCGCGAACCTGAGTGTGGGGTGATCAGTACCGTCGCGAGTTTCGAAGGGGAAGGGGGCCAACCTCCACGAGTACAGAAACGGCCCGTCGGATGTTCGTTGTGGAGGGGGGGTCAAGTGCTCGGGTGAGTACATCTTCGATAGTCGAACCAAGATTAACCTTCATCGTCTTGATTCGCAACGCAAGGTCAGAGAGACTAAGTCTAGTCATCTCCGGGAGTGGGTGATCGGCCATCTAGAAAAATATGAGAGAGTGATCAAACCAGGTCCGTGGAGGGTGCTCACGATTGTATCGTGACGCAGTTTAGTGAAGAGATGGAAACAAAGGCCATCCTGTACACGGCCAGCACGTCCTCGCCTTTGGGCGGCGTTGCTCCTGGCAACATAGGTCTCGACCAAGCGGCTCATTTGCCTCTTCTCATCGAACCTCATCTCGCGATGTTTACCTGAATCAATGACGCAGGTGATGTCCGGAATGGTGATTCCAGTTTCCGCGATGTTCGTCGCTTTCGATAGAGATCAGTTCAGTTGAAGAGTAATTCTGATATTGAGGGGCCATACCTATCACGATCTTACGAATGCCTCTTCGAGGAACATTAAAGACAGCTCCCTGGCTCTCGCTCGAGACAGTAGAGTGAAGAGCGTGGATGATAAACTCGTCCTCAGATCCAAACCTCTTGTGCTCGGTCAGCATGTCATTCATGCGGCGAATTTCGCCCATTCCGGGCATGAAGATGAGGATTGCGGCTGAGTGCTGCTGAAGGAGGTCGTCCTCGAAACAAATGCACTCCAGCAGACGAAGGACTAGGTCGTACGGAATCTGCCGTTCGTCTAGAAGGTTGATCGTTGCAGCTGTGTTCGCAGAGTACCGTTTCTCCAACTTTACGTCCTGATCGATTGCATCCTCTCTGTCATCGTCCTCCGCGGCTGCGTTATCCTCTGTCCATTCAGGACGATTCTTAGCGCGACGAAACCTGCCGAAGCCTAAAAACGCGATCTGGTGTGAGGAACGTTTCCCCTGGAAGGTGGTGCAAACCATTACTAGCATAAGGCGAAGACTCCGAGATCCACCATTTCGTTGTCTCCAACGCATCTTCCAGATACCGTATATCGACGGGGAAAGTCCGACCGGGAACGTGAAGGGTGGGGCATCCGCCAAAATATTCTGCAATCTTCTCCGCATCGACGGTCGCGGACATGAGGACTATTCTGATAGGGAGTCAGAAACCGTCTAAGAGAGAAAGGGTTAAACTTTACTTGAGGTCGGGACGTTCCAGCATGAGAGACTTCAAAACAATTAAGAGAAAATCAGACTCAATCGACCGCTCGTGGACTTCGTCAATGATGATATGCTTTTCTGGAAGTGGTCAGGGATGTATTGGAAGAGGAGTGTTGTGAAAAGCGCACAGTAATCTCATCAAAAGCCGTTCCCTGCCCCCCGTGACCGGTCCCGCTCTCCAGCATTCGAAGCGCAATACCGTTAGTGACAAAAGCGAGTCTGGTGTTCCGAGACGTATTGCTCTCCAACCGGATTGAGTAGCCCACGAGAGAACTTAGGGTTCCAACAGCGCCAGGTGGGTCACCTAATTCTCGGGAGACACGTTGCGCAAGCGAAATGGCCGATATACGACGTGGTTCTGTACAGTAGATCTTGCAATGCTTCCCCTGTGACAGCTGGTCCTCCAGGATAAACGAAGGGACTTGTGTGGATTTTCCGCTAGAAAAGGGTGAGGAAATCACAGAACGCATTGATTTATGGCTTACCAGCCGGTCTCGCCGCTAAGAACTAGAACTTGAGACATCTCCAGTGCTTCAACAATCTCGGCCCTGTAGCGGGCGATTGGTAGTTGATTGCGTTCTTGCTGGAGAAACTTTCACCAGCTGTGGAGCAGAAGGAATGGCACCAACTTACCAGCATTTGTTGGTACGCCGGACTGGCTCTACGAGCCTCGAAACCTGCCTTGATCTGGTCTTCACTAAGTTCATGAGAGGAGGGGATATTTCGCGTTAGCCTCTCCTCCTTCCCTCCGCCCGCGGCCTTCGAGGACTTCCCAGTCGACTGTACAGCACGTAAGGTAAACCCCACGGTAATGTCTGAGGCACAGTACCTTGTATTGGGACTCAAGTTTCATCCGCGCAATTGTCCTGAGTTTTGCCCATGCTGCCCTGTTGGTCGCGTCATCCGATTCCCTTCGTTTTGCTTCTAGTTCGTCCCAAAGGTTTCGAATCGCGGGTGGAAGAAGCCTGAAGAAAGTCTGAGTGCTAGCGGCGGAGGTTCCTCCCAATGCAAACCCATCCAAAGCGGGGAAAGTGAGGGCGTGCAAAGCGACAGTTGAGATATATTGTTCCGCTTGTTTGACATCCGGGCACCCAACGTCATCCATACTCCAGCTCTGTGTTCTACCACCGTCCCAACAGATTGTCACACTGGCGCGCCGAACACGACTGGGACCAGAGATGCAAGCGTA